>JGI11705J14877_10001872_pt1 | contig 11639 bp, 13 predicted proteins | sample Etolaghawater15m_FD_14877 | JGI IMG/M metagenome (IMG submission 14877) | reverse complement strand
ACCATTCCGCTGATGGCTTTTTTCGACACGTGGTTGGCCCAACCGGAAAAAACCCAGGCCGATTTCACCCCCTATGCCAACTTGAACTACGGCGGCGTAACCTTGGACCTGTTCGACAAGCCCATGGATTTAAAGTTGGCCGGCAAAATTTTTCAGTTGTTCGCCCAACGCGCTTCACACCGCCGCCTGCCCACTTGGGTGTTGGGTCTGGCGACCCCTGAATTGGCCAAGGTGGCGCGCATTTGCGGCATCAATGCGCTCAGTGGCGCATATATGCAGATGGATTCCATGTTGCCCGGTCCGGTGATTGAAGGCCAAGAAGCGTTTATGGTTTAGATCAAACCTATCCGATTGGCACACTCATCTGCAATATGTGGGGTGCTCCCATTCTCCCGAATAAAGGTCGGCATAAGTGGGCGCTTCGGCATGTGCCGCAAGCCCGAGCAGAGATATAAAGGCGTTCATCGGATAATACCTCTTGTTGAATCGGAACGTGAATTCGTTGAGATACGCCTGCATATGCTGAGGGCTGACACCATGATGGGTTCCCTTCAGCCAAGTCTTCAGGTTGGAGAAGACTGCATGGCTGATCGGCAGGAATTCGTCGGCGATCTCTGGATTGCCACACTCCGCGACGGCATGATGGTCATATCCCATGTCTTTGAGGGCAGAGTAGCCTTTCCAATCGTCCGTGACGATCAACGTCCCCTTGGCGACTGTAGCCTCCACGAATCCGCACAGCGATGATGCAGTTCGATCGTGTTGCACGGACAGGCGAAGGCGGCCTGCGTAGTGTCCGTCCTTGCGGTTGTCCTGAGCCGTGCCGGGTTGACGGTGCCTGACTTCGACGGCGCAGGAGACGACGACCTTGTGGCGCTTTCCTCGCCCTTCGCCGCGTGTTTGCCCTCCTACGAGAGTTTCATTGACTTCCACATGCTCGCCCTCGTGTCCACCGATCCTGTCCTGATCTGGGCGAACCATGGCAGAGCGAAGCTTGTGGAGCAGTCCGTACGCCGTCTCATAACGCGAAAGACCAAGTTGGCGTTGAAACTGAGTCGCCGACATGCCGGGCGTCTGACTCGTGATCAGGTATGCGCCCCAAAACCATGTGCTCAGCGGGACGCGGGAGCGTTCCATGACGGTGCCGACGGTCAGACGTGCTTCCTTGCGGCATTTGCGACACCGCAAAACACCGGGGCGGGTTGAGATACGAAAGGGTTCCCCGACCACGCCGCAGTGAGGGCAGGTAAAGCCGTGTTCCCATCGCACTTTTTCCAGATATGCCGCACAAGCGGCGTCATCGGGGAATAGCTTTTGAAAATCAGGGAGTGAGGTCGGAAACGATAGGTCATCACGCTCAAGAATGTCCATCAGAAGGACGGACCTCCAGATGCGCCACCGCTCTGACCGCAGATGCATGGAATGGATTTGCAACGGGGGCAGACTATACCCAGTTCATTGATAATTTCAGATAACTGTGATTGCAACTTCGGGAGTTCAACTTGGATCGTATCCCAAACAACATCGAGATTGATATCGAAATACCCATGAGCTACTCGATTACGCATTCCGCGCATATTGCGCCATGGAATTTGGGCGTGGGATGCAGTAAACTCAGCATGATCATCCATTACCCTTACAGCCGCCTCTCCAATAATTATGAGGTTCATGATAACCGCCTGTTGGGTACGCTTGTCCGCGACGAATTCCTCTTTGCTCATGCCTTCAACAAATGAACATGCATCTGTGGATGCTTGTTGCATGTGCTCAAGATAATCAGGAAGACGATTTTCAGTCATAGGGGGAGCGCCTCAGATACGACTTTGTTGCGAAATTTTGCAGGCAAATCATTGGGCGTCAGTACATCAACGCGAACACCAAGCAGTGTTTCCAACTCGTCTTGTAGACCACCAAGGTCGAATAGGGTTACTCCAGGCTGAGCATCGACCAATAAATCAAGATCACTGTCGTCATGATCAGCGCCATGTAGCACCGAACCAAATACACGCAAGTTGTCAACTCGAAAGCGTTTTGCTATCTCAACGATGTTTTGACGATTGCTATCTAATACCGCTGACGGGCGCATGTGAGGAGCCTCGCAAGAATGAGAAATATCACTCTTGCAATATACGCAGCCCAGTAGTGTGCGTCAAGCGGATAGTTATTTGACCTTACTACATGCAGTGGGTTAGTGTATTTGGCGGATGGGCATAGTTTAGATCACACCCTTTTCCTTAAGGGCCGTCAGTTCAGATGGGGTTAAGCCCAACATTTCCGCCAAAACCNNANACCAGTGTGTTGCCCCAGGCCGGGCGCTGAACGGCGATAAGTGGGCGGTGTTTTGGAAAGCTTCATGGGACTGGCAATTTGTCTCACCGTAACTCGTTTGTCCATTTCATGGGGCAGGTCTTGGACCATTTCTCTGTGTTTGACCTGAGGATCGTCGAACACCTGCGCCAAATCATTCACCGGCCCACACGGCACGCCCACCGCCCGTAAACGTTCCAGCCAATACTCAACGTCAAACGCCGCCACTTTGGGGCCAATCAAGGCGATCAGGGCTTCGCGATGGGCGACGCGCGCATTGTTGGTGGCGAAGCGCTCATCGTCTGCAACGCCGGGCAGACCGGCAACATCACAAAAGCGGCGAAACTGACGGTCATTGCCCACCGCCACAATGACGTGCCCATCGGTTGCCGGAAAGGCTTGATAGGGCACAATGTTGGGATGGGCGTTTCCATACCGCGGCGGGGCGATGTCGGTCATCAAATAATTTTGCCCTTGGTTGATCAGCCACGCCACCTGGGTGTCCAACAGCGCCATATCAATGTATTGACCCTGCCCGGTTTGATCGCGGTGGCGAAGTGCTGCCAAGATGGCGGTGCCCGCGTACATGCCGCACATCACGTCCGCTATCGCAACACCCGTTTTCATCGGCTGGCCTTCGGGTACTCCGGTCAAGCTCATGATGCCACCCAGACCTTGGATCATAAAATCATAACCCGCATGCTGAGCATAAGGTCCGGTTTGTCCAAATCCGGTGATGGAACAATAGACCAGTCCAGGGTTTTGGTCCTTTAAGTCCTCATAACTCAACCCATACTTGGCCAGTCCTCCGACCTTATAGTTTTCCACCAAGACGTCCGCCTGCAGTGCCAATTGGCGCACCAACTGGGCCCCTTCGGGATGCGCGATATCGATACTGAGCGAGCGCTTGTTGCGATTGGCGCTGACGAAATAAGCACTTTCCCCGCTTTGGACACCGTCGGCGCTCTGCACATAATTAGGACCCCAATGACGGGTATCATCGCCCAAACCGGGGCGTTCAATTTTAACCACATCCGCGCCCAAATCACCCAGCATTTGGGTGCAAAACGGCCCCGCCAAAATGCGGGTTAGGTCCAAAATGCGCAGACCCGCAAGCGCCCCCGGCCCCGGTGTCTCGTGGGGGGAGGATGGGGGCGAGGGAGGCTCGGACTGTGGCAGGTCAGGGTTATCGGTCATGTCCGCATCATGACGCAAGACGCCCACCTGGAGCAACGCGTTTCAACCGCTTTGTTGCCCCCCCTGCTGAAATAAATGCCCTGAGCACGGGCTCAAAGTCCTGACCCCAATCAGCCCATATTTTACGTAACGCTTTTGCCCATATGCCTGTAAACTGGGCCTCTTTGATTCCTTTTGAGACACTTGGTTTAGATGAGCGATACGCACCTCCCCTCCCCGCCTGCACGACCGTCAACTTTGGGGGTATGGTGGCAAGCGATCCGCCCCAAAACATTGGGGATGGCCATCAGCCCTGTGCTGGTGGGCACGGCGCTGGCGTGGAGCGAACTCGCCTCTCAGTCTCAACCGATACACCATATGGAAGTTCCCGCAGTTATTTTACTGTGTGCCATCGCCATTCAAATCGCCACCAACCTGTTCAACGATGCCCAAGATTTTGCCAACGGCACGGATGGGCCGGGGGGAACAAAGCGCCTTGGCCCGCCCCGCATTACGGCCTTGGGTTGGGCTCTGCCCCATCAGGTTTCTGCAGCAGGACTAAGCCTTTTTTTGCTGGCCCTTTTGGGTGGCCTCCACCTGATCGGCATTGGCGGTTGGCCTATATTTTTCTTAGGGCTCGCTTCGCTCAGTGCAGGTTATCTGTATTCCCACGGCCCTTATCCCATCTCGCACTCCCCGTTTGGAGAGGTGGTCGTGATTGGTTTTTTTGGCATTTTCGCCGTCGTCGGGACCTATTATTTGCAAACGGGCGACGTCTCCGACGCTGCGGTGCTGTTGGGGGGCGCCATGGGTCTGCCTGCGGGGGGCGTGCTGTTGCTTAACAACGTGCGAGACATGAAGGGCGACAGAGACGCTGGGCGGCGCACCGTCGCCATCCGCATTGGCCTCAACGCGTCGCGCTCTTTGTACAGCGCATTGATGCTCGCCCCGCTTGTGCTTTTGAGTATGGGCGTTGCAGCCCAAACCGTCTCACCCGGTGCCCTGTGTGGACTGGCGACGATCCCCCTCGCGCTCAAAGCCATACGCACATTTCGCGCAACAGAACCCGGAGTAGCCCTGAACCCGTTACTTGGCACAACGGTCAAATTTCAAGGCTTGCTCGCCCTGACAACGGCAGCAGGTTTGTTTGTGCTCTAGGGCCAAGACCTAGTCGTCGAGGATAGAAAAATAGGCCAGCAGATTCTCGATATCGCTCTGACTCAGCGGCTTTATAATTTTTTCCGGTCGGGGATGCATCCGCGTATCGATCAGAATATCAGCAAATTGCTTTTGCAAATACTTGATGTGCTGACCGCCCAGCGGTGGGTCATGCGGACGGCCTTCGCCCTTGTCGCCATGGCAACGCGCGCACCCGTCTTGATAAACAGCTGCCCCCTTGTCTACATCACCAGGTGCGCGGGGAATTTGTAAAACCCGCTTCGACGCCAGCAGACGGGTATACCCGTCAACCGTGTCAGGCATGTCGGGGAGCCGACTTTCCAGTTTCATCTCGGTGATGTAGGCCGAGACGTCCAGAACTTCTTGTTCCCCCAATTCNCGTTCGACGGTGAACGGAAACATCGGAATGTTGATGCGTTCGCGAGACTTAAAAGCCTTCAGCTGGCTGACCAGATACTCCATCGGCAAGCCCGCCAAGCGCGGATAATCGCCGCCGCCGCCGCCTTGACCTTCCGGTCCGTGACACGGGGCGCACACCACATAGATATCGCGCCCATCTTCCGCATAGCCTTCAGACTGCGCTTGTGCATGGGTGACCCACAACACCATACACAGCAAAGCAAAACCAAACCTCATTGCAGGTCCCCACGGCGAAACAAAACAAACCCGGTGACGGCGCTCAGCGTGCCGAATACCAGGGGATAAACAAAACCAAAAATCAAAAAACCAGTTCGCCCCAACGCATCTAAAATCACATGCGCCGCAGGGCCCATCAAAATCAATTCCGGATCGAACACCAACATGGACGCGGTGCGAAAGACCTGCATGGGATTGAGCAGGGCGATCGTCACCACCACTTCCGAGGGCATCTGTTCGCGCACCATCGCCCCCAACAAAATCAAATCGAGAAACAACAGCAACACCAGCCACACGGTGAAGGCTGCGCCTTGGGCGACGTCCGACGTTTTGGCGATGGTGGAAATCAGCATACCGATGCCCAAAAAGCACCACGTCAACGACACCAACAAAGCGGTGCTGAACAAAAATTCCATCCACGGCACATCAAAGCCCCGCACCCCGGCCCACGCCACCGCCACAACCACCGCCAAAAAGACCGGCAGAAAGACCGTGACATATCGTCCCAACAACTTACCCCAATACCAAGCGCCCAAAGACACCGGCAAAGCCAGCATGTATTCCAAAACCCCGGCTTCACGGTCGCCAGCAACCGAGCGCACCATAGTGATCAAAATAAAAATCGGCAAGATCGCCATGCAAATCTGGATGTAGGTGGTCAGTGTGCGCGACAATCCGGTAAAGCCCATGACCCGAGAATCGGTCAGGCCCGATGCCAACAACAACACCATCACGGCGCCAAAGACCAAAGAGTAGACCAAGAACCAGCGTGCCCGGATGGATTCCGTTAATTCAAGCCGGGCCGTGTGAGCTAAAGATTTGAACATGGTTTTGTTCGTCTCATCAATTGTTGTTCAGGGGCACTTTGCAGATGTGATTGGGTGAATCGGTCAAAATTTTTGCCGTCATCTGGGCAAAATCAATGCCCTGTTTGGGGTCCGAGACGGCACCATAACCATAATTCATCGGGGTCAACTCAGCCTTCACGTAATGGGCATCGCGGGCATTCAACCAAATCATATTGGTCCGTGTGCTGGTGACATCGGCAACCCAAATTTCCGTCGCCGGATCGCCGGCCCAATCTTGCTCATTGAGCCAGTTGACGGCACAACCGATATCGTCAAATTTGGTGATTTTGTTTTTGGCCCCGCCGCGCACCTCCGCGACAAAGCGGGCATCACTGATGAGCATCTTGCACAGCTCACAGCTATCGCGATCCCAATGGATGTCTTCCGGCCCGGTCTGTTCCCCGCCCCAGCAGGCGCTGAGCACCAGCAACGCGCTTATCAGCATGGCGCGCGTGAAGTTTACCCCCATCATTTGAGTTCCAATCCAGACACCAGCCCCGCGTAGCGCGACATCATGGCGAAAAAGCGCAATCTGTCCGGCCCCGCCACGGTACCGCTCCAGGCCAAACCCTGATCCGATGCCGTAAAGCCCCAGGCGCTGAGCGTCTTGGCCAGAGCGTCTTCGGGACGGCTCAAATTCAGCACGCACGATTGCACCGCCGATGGGTCCACCGTGTCGGCAACATGATCGTCCAGCACAACTTTGCCCCGGTCCAATTCCACCACCCGGTTGACCAAGGCCGCGACCTCATCAATGCGGTGACTGGACATCAACATCACCGTGTCCGGTGAGCGCTCCGACAACAGGTTGAAGAAAATTTTCCGCGATTGAGGATCAAGATTGGCCGCCGGTTCGTCCATCACCAAAATGTCACTGTCGCGCCCCAAAGCAATCCCGATCAGCAGTTTTTGCTTTTGCCCACCGGACAATTTAACGAACGGCTGGGTGCGAATGACCTTCATGTCCAAGCCCAATTGCGTGGCCACCTGTTCCATGCGCAACGGATCACTGCAACACAAGCTGGCGGCATAATTGATCAATTCACCAACGGGGATTTTCAAAGGTGGCGGCAACTGCGGCACAAAACCAATGCGCGCCAGCACGCCCTGACGGTCTTGACGAGGATCTACACCGTCGACGGAAACACGGCCCTGACAGACGTATTCCCCCAACAGACAGCGGATCAACGTTGTTTTACCGGCACCGTTGGAGCCCACCAACGCCACCCGCGCGCCCTTGTTGAAGGACAACGAGATGTCGTCAAGAACGGCCCGGCGCTGAAAGGTCTTCGATACCTTTGCAAATTCGATCATGGAAAAGTTGTCTTTCTTTGCGGTCTCATAAAAGCTTGTTCAGGCCCATAACGTCGTATGTCAACGAATTGGTCGGACAGACGTCAACGCACAAGCCGCATCGTGTACAGTCCGGCCCGAGAGCCACATCTTCCTTTAACGCATAACCTTTTTTGGTCACTTCCAGCACATGAGGGACCAGGCAAACGGCGCGGCAGTCGCCTTCATGCAAACAGTTTTCCAAATTGTAGGTCACATGCACAGGTGAGGTGATGCCCACCATGCCATACGTCAAACCGATCGGGCACATATAACGACACCAGGCCCGGCGAGTGAAAAACACTTCAAACAACAACAACACGACCACCCAGATCAGCGCCAATCCAGGGCCGTAGATCATGGCGCGAGACAAAATGCCGACCGGTGAAATGGCTTCGAACACCGTATATCCGCTGCCAAAGGCAAGCCCGGCAAACACAATGTACAAAACCGTGCGCAAGCCACGATGCATGGCCATGTCGCGCACCAGCTTCATGGAGGTGAGACGCAAATGAATGTATTCCCCCAATTCCGCCAACAAATGATAGGGGCACACCCACGAGCAAAATGTTCGTCCGCCCAACAACCACCACAGCAACAGCACCGTCGCGGTCCCGATCACCAAGTTGATGAGAATTTCCTTAAATGCCAGCATGACCTGCAAGGACGCGTTCAAGTCGGCAAAGTGGAACCCGACCACGCGCGACGCCGACAAAGAGCCTTCGATCAACTGAATGTCCCAAGAGAAAGACACGATGAACAGCGCGTTGACGATCAAGATCGACGCCCAGCGTCGATTGCGCCATTTGTGCGAAGGGTGCAGGTCGCGTTCCGCCTTAATGGCGGCAACCCGTTCTTTTTTACCCTCTTTGGTCCGCTTGGCATCATGAAGAGCGCGGGCCCCTTCGGAGTAGGCGCTGTCATCCGGTTTTGAGCCTGGGGCACGTCCGAACATTTCGGCAATTGAGGTCAACAGCGACATCATGCGTCCTCCCCAGGTTGGCGTTTATCAATGACAATGGCTGGCGGGTCCACCGGGCAGATCATTTCACACATGCCGCAGCCGACACACTTGTCAAACACCACGGGCGTTCCCCGTAAATCGCTGGGATCTAGATTAATGCGTTCCAGTGTAATCGCACCAACAATTGGACATTCGCGAACGCACAAGTCGCAAAGCTCAAGATCGTATGGGTGGTCTGAAATCAAAATCGGATTCCACCGATCGACCTCCATATAGCGGTGCAATCCGGGATGATCCGCCCCACGTGCGGGGCCCTTGAAACCTTTACCCAGGCGCGCCAAGCAGGCCTTGGGCCGCGATAAGCGCGCTACCCCCATGTGCACTTGTTCCTTGGTGTCCGTATCGTGCGACAGCGCCCCGGTCGGGCATGCCAGAACACACTGAACGGCATCGCACGAAAAGTCGCATGCTTGGCTGCGCGCATCGATATACGGCACACCGACGCCAAAGCCTTCGTCCAAATCGCCCAATTTAATGGCTTCCACCGGGCAAACCTGAACACACTGTCCGCATTTGATGCAGGCAGCCAAAAAAGGATCTTCCAAAAGCGCACCAGGAGGCCGCAATCGTTCCGTCCACTTTTTCATGACCGGGAAAAAACCCAGCATCGCCGCACCAATGACGCCGGCACCCGCGCCGATGGAGCGCAGCACTTGTCGGCGTTCGCGCAACTGGCGGACGGTTACAGGTTTTTTTGTTGGGGGTGTTTTGGCGTCCGTCATGGGGCTGCTCTCACCGTTCTTGTTGCATGTATTTGGGGACCCGATTGGACAGGCCAAACGGATCGTATTTTAACTGTGGGCCTTCGTGGGGCGCACTTTCCTCTTTTGTCTCGTCAACAGCGCGGGCCACCTGAACGTCGGCCGTCATTTTTGGCCGGGGATCGCTCAACAACAACACGGGCTCTGACAAAGGCGCTAATCGTTCCAAGAAATCCAGCATCGACAACACTGCAGAGCCTTTAAAGAACGAGGCTGCCGGTACATCCATCCACAAGCGATCCGCATACACGCGCTGTTCATGGGCGTTATCGCCGATGCCGTCTTTGTTGCGGTCAAAGCCTAAATAATCGTCCCAAAAGTTTCCATCCCAATCGTTGCGCTTGGCGCTAGCACCTGCATTGACCGACACCTGAACGTAGTTGGATTCAAATCGGTTGTCTTCCAATACGTTCCCGGTCCAATCGTTGTGAAACAAAATACCGATGGAATTGAACGCCAAACGATTGCGCACGATACGGTTGGTGGTGCCCGGTTGATAGGGGGAAACATCCATGTATATACCCGTCGCACAATACAAGATGGTGTTGTCTTCTACCGTCACATCGCTGCTTTCTTTCATTCCGATGCCCATGCCGGTGGCACCCAAACCCCGCGATATCCGATTTCCCCGCAGCACCACACCATCGCTGTACATCAAGAACGTGCCAACCGAATTGTTATCGAAGTGGTTGTTGCGTACCAAATTGTATTGCGCATACATAAAGTGCAACGCATACCGTCCACCGCTGATGGAGTTGCCCGAAATCGTATTGTCTTTTGAGTACCAAACCACGACATCACGCGCATTGATGATGGTATTGTCCTCAATACGATTGTCATTACTGTACCACAAACGTATCCCGTCGCCACGCACCCCCAGATCAAAAGGTTTTGATTGAATGCGATTGCGCGCCACGATGTTGTTGTTCGATTGCTGGATATCGATGCCGAACAGACTGTCGGATATATCGTTATCCTTGATGACATTGTAATTGCCCCGAACCTGGATGCCGGAATCCAAGTCGTTGTGCGATTCCCCCGTGTTCTTCAAATGCAAGCCCCGCACGGTGGCGCCGTCGGTCTGCAACACGATGACACTGCCGACGCCACCACTGTCGATGGTGACGTTGCCGCCGCCTTCCAAGATGATGGCTTTGTCGATCAGCAAAGGCCCCGCGTAAGTCCCGGCAGGTGGGGCGATGACGTCGCCGGGCTTGGCGGCATCAATGAGCGGTTGTAGTGATGGCAAAGGTTGCGCCCACGCAGAACCCATCGCCGCACTCCCGAAGATAGCCAGTGCGGCGATGGTTTTTATGACAAGACGATACGGGTTGCCCATGACCGCATCTCCGACAGCTTTAGCTGTCGTCCCCTGTGACCAAGATGTGCTTGCGCCTTAACAAGGCTGCAAACCCCAGGGCCACGGACGAGGCCGCCAACAATCCAAAACCATAGTGGGGATAGGAAAATGTCGTGAACTGCGCCACTTTGCCTTGACCCAAAACAGTCGGCATAAACGGCTTTAAAGAGAACGCGCCCATTTCATTGAGACTGTGACCAAACCACCACAGCCACCCGGCATAATCGGCGACGAAAAACACTGGCAACAAAATCGGCATCAATACGGTCAGCCAATACACCGCTTTGATGCGACCAACGCCCACGATCAGAATCAACATCGACACCAACAACCCGCCATAAGCAATCTTGGCAGCCAGGGTCATGGTCTCGACATTATGATCGATGATGGTTTGCTGGCGGAAATAACGCCCCAGGGCTTCGTTATATCCTTCTTGCAGCATTTCGATACCGGACCACGACGCATATTCATCTTCATCGAGGTCCATGGTCGTCACCACGTCGGTGACATAGTTCGGCGACAGATACTTATGTCCGCCCTCCGTAAACAAAGCGGCCGTCATCCACGCGCCAATGGCAAGCCCCCCACCGTCATAACGATGGTACGTCGGGTGCGTCCCGGCACGATAAAGACGACAATCATCAACCCCAGAAGGGAAAACACAAACGGTGACAACACCCGTTCAACCGGTCCGCCTGCAGCAATGGGATACATACCGACGTAATGGTTGATGGCATCCATTTCGTGTTTGCAATTGAGCGCTTCGTCTTCTTGTTTTTCAGCAACTTCAATTTTCTGACAGCCGTTAAACACCCCATCCATATGGAAGTGGATGCGGATGCCTTGAGGAAATGCGATATCTGGATATTGGGGCGCTTTCAGCGACACCCACCACGTTGGTGCCACGTAGGCGAAGGCCAGCATCACCAAAGCGGCAAAGGCCAAAGCGCGTACCATCAGCATGCGGTTTGATTTTTCTTCTACAATCATTTTTTTGTCCTCAATGCCCGCCCAAT
>JGI11705J14877_10001870_pt1 | contig 11643 bp, 11 predicted proteins | sample Etolaghawater15m_FD_14877 | JGI IMG/M metagenome (IMG submission 14877) | reverse complement strand
AGAGCTACAGCATAGTGTTCTATGTGATAGGGCAACTCAATGCCCGTTTGCAGTCGTGTGTTACGTACACAGTCAGCAAATACTCTTACATATGCGTCCTGCATACACTTATTTAGCGTGGGGTGAAACTGCTACGCTTGTGAAATAAGAGCCATCTTTTGTGCAATCAGTGTTTAAGGGGTGTTCTAGGGCTTTAGTTTCAGTCGTAAACAGCGTTGATGAGATTTTACACAGTAAAGGCACAGTTATGCACAGTGATAGCCAGAGGTCTAAATTCTGCTACCGCAAGCACTTCTAGTGCCTAGATCTGCGTTTACCGCAAGCGGCTACTTCTAGCGCAGGCGCTTCGCGCTAAGTACGTGTAAGGAGACACATCATGTATCAACAAGCTGTTGTACTGCCAAACCAGCGTACTCTACACATACGAGTCACGCCCAAGTGCGGAAAGACCACTATAGAAAGCATCATCTGCTATCCATACAAAGGTCAACATGAGGTCACACCCAGTGCTCTTAGAGATCTACGCCGCATGGGCAAACTCGTAAACATCTCTGACTGTGAACCGGACTATCGCATAGCTGTAGTAAGAGATCCTGTGGCTAGACTATGCAGTGCATATCAGGACAGGATTGTGATCAAAAACAGAGAACGCCTGCGCTCACACATACAGTCATGGCAGCAGTTTTTGGATCGCCTAGAACATCTACAACACTCCAGCAGAGATATACGCATACACACTCAGCCTCAAACACGTAGACTGGGCACAGACGCTAGCGTGTACGATCGTGTGTTTACCACAGATCAACTGAGCCGCGAATTTCTAGAGTACATACATGAGATTACTGGCACCTGTGTTCCTCCTGTTAGAGCCAATCAAACTCGCCAACCATTTGCTGATAGTGTTTCTGATCAAGATAGACAGCGCATACGTGAACTCTATGAAGTGGACTATCGTTACTGGGGTTCTTACTTTGAACTACCATAGTAGTTCCACTGTAGACTCACCTGTTGTGTTGTGTCAACCTTTTTTTATTTTTTTATATTTTTTCTCGCTGTATCATTTCTTCAGCTATGTAATCTAGCATATCTTCATAAGAGTATTTGGGAATCCATCCTAAAGATGTTATTACATCAGTTTTGAGTAGCTTTTTGGTTTTACCTACCATATCGCCTGTGTAGGTATAATCTTTTTTGTATTTTAACCTTTGGCATAGACCCTTTACTACGCTGTCTATGTCTATGTCTGTACCCATACCAACATTAAATACTTCTTGGGTGCTTTCTATAGCAATTATACTAGAGGCTGCACTAGCAACATCATCTGATCTTAAGAACTCCCTGCGAGTATCTGGTTGTCCCCAAATAACCAATGGTTGAGACTGTAAATGACTTTGTCTAATCTTTTGTGCAATAGCAGGTAGCACATGGCAACTAGCTAGATCCCAATTATCGTTTGGTCCGTAAAGGTTTGGAGGCACAATAACAATAAACTGTCTAGTCCCTAGCTCTCTATTCCAATACTGGCATAATCTTTGCCCAGCAGCTTTTGCTAGAGCATAACCTTCATTGCTGGGTTCGAAACTGCCAGTAAGCATGTCGCTTTCACTGAATTCATCTAGATGCTTAGGATACACACACGAGCTTGAGTAGTAAACACTATTTCCATGATGCTGATGTTTGGCTAGAGCATTAATTATATTCATAGCCATAAGCATGTTATCCATAAACATTGTTCTATTTTTCTGTCCGCCTATTCCAGCTACCTTGCCACAGCAGATGTGTGCTATACTACTGGTCACAACTAATTTGTTTTCTATAAACCAACGCTCTGTATCTACTGGATCAGTTGCATCAAAATCTTTGCTGCTTACTTGTAAGCATCCTGGGTTTGCTCTTGCAACAGCAGATCCTAAAAGCCCTGTAGCACCAAAAACTATAACATTCATACTATTTCTCCTAGTTTTTTTATTTGTTTGCTTAAATCTCGACTGTCATTGCCAAAAAATAATCCTGTTTTGTCTATGCATTCTGAATTGGTTAATCTTCCATGCACCCTATGATCAAGTCTACGAGTCACAGGTTGGTTCACAAAATTACCTGCTACTATAGGACGACTTTCAATGCCCGCTTCTTTACATCTTTCTAAAAGTTCTTTTCTAGCTACACCTGATTCACAAAGAACAGGAAAGCCAAACCATGTGCTGTTGTTTTGATATTGTGGAATCCTAACACTTGAGTCTTTGAGTGTTTCACAGAATAATTTTGCATTTTTCAATCTACCTGCACACTGTTCAGGCCATTTTTCAAGTTGTACTTTGCCTACTGCCGCACTAAGTTCTAGTGGACGCACACAGTAACCAGGCAAAACAAAACGAAAACTATCTTCAAATCCGTCTCCAGTCTTGTGCCATAGTGTATTATATTCTGTGTCTCGGACCCACCCGTGAGCTCTTAGTATGCGTAGATAGTCTGCTAGTTCATCGTCGTCAGTAAGCACACAACCGCCTTCCATGGTTGTTATATGATGACTATAGAAGAAACTCAGCGTTCCCATAGTACCCCATGTGCCGCACATTTTACCTGATAGGTTAGCACCAAAACTTTCGCAGTTGTCTTCTAGTAGATGTATACCTTTTTGTTCACAGATGTTTTGTAGTATGCCTAGCTCTGCAGGAAAACCTAATAGGTTTACAGCCAGCACTGCTCTAGTCTTATCTGTTAGTGCCCGGACTGTTGCATCAGGGTCGATATTACCAAACTCATCTACATCAACAAAAACCATTTTGATTCCATATTGTGATAGAGGAAAATATGTAGTACTCCAACTTACTGCTGGAACAATTACTTCATCACCTCGTTTAATATCTCCTCTTTCACACAGTGACGCTATCATAAGTAGATTAGCACTTGATCCGCTGTTTGTCATTACAGCATGTTTTACTTCATGAAATGTTGCTAGGTCTTGTTCAAATGTTTTCACTTCAGGACCCATTGTGAATCTGTTTGACTCAATGACTCTTAGTAAGGCTTGTTTTTCTCTGTCGTCCCAGTTATCACTTGCTAAAGGATAAAATGTCATTGTCAACCATCTCCTCAATCATCTGTTCAAAACTTATTTCTGGCAGCCAGCCTAGTTCTGTGTTTGCCTTCTTAGGGTCTGCTATTAAACTGTTTACTTCTAGTGGGCGTTTGTATTTTGCATTTACTTCTACAACTACTTCACCTGTAGCATTATTGATGCCTTGTTCTTTTTCACCATCCCATACAAGTTCAACTCCTATACAGCGAAAACTCTCTGTAAGTAGATTTAATACAGTGCGTCCTACACCTGTACCTAGTACATAGTCATTTGGTACATCATGTTGCATCATGAGATATATTCCACGCACCATATCTCTAGCATCAGTCCAATCCCTTACAGCATGAACATTACCAATCTGTAAAGGCTTGTTTGTTTTTCCTAGACTGTATTGTGCTACCCATCTTGTAATCTTTCTAGTAACAAATGTTTCACCTCTTCTAGGTCCTTCGTGATTAAACAGTATGCCATTAACTGCAAACATGTTATAGGCATCTCTGTAGTTGCGTGTTAACCAGTAGGCATATAGTTTAGCAGCTGCATAAGGGCTTTGAGGTTGCAATTTGCTTTCTTCGTCTTGCGGCGGCGGTGTGCTTCCATAGAGTTCACTAGTGCTTGCTTGGTAAAATTTGATTTTTGGATTGATATTTTTTATAATTTCTAAGATACGCATAGTGCCTAGGGCATCTGCGTTTGCAGTATATTCAGGAGTTTCAAAACTTACTTGCACATGACTTTGTGCAGCCATATTGTATATTTCATCTGGTTGGATTTTCTTAATTACATTCATTAGGTTCATTCCGTCAGTCAAATCACCATAGTGTAAAGTTATCTTATTGAATATATGATCTATTCTGTCAGTTTTTATAAGACTACTGCGTCTTATAATTCCGTGAACTCTGTATCCTTTTTCTAATAAGTATTCTGCCAAATAACTTCCTGTTTGTCCAGATATACCTGTTACTAGTGCTGTTTTCATTCTATCTCCTAAATCCAATTGGCATTTGTAAAGTAATTACCGAAAAGCACATGTACACATTGAAACACCTGGCTATTAATTTTAGCTTCACCATTGCTGTTTTGTTCGCTTAACATGTATATTTTTTTATTAGGATCAAACAGCATTGCACTAAGAGTAAAGTTTGTAAATGCACAATGAATTTCATCTGAACCTATACATGTATACCAATCTTCTATTGCGTTTTTACTAATGTTTTCTCCGATACCTGTTGCTTGTTGTATATCATCTATAAAGTAATCATCGTCACCTATAAATTTAACTGTAGGTCCTATACTTTTAGCAAGTCGCACATAGTCATATAAATTTGCAACTTTTCTATCTTTTCCTCGTACATGTAAAATTTTATAATTATTTTTTTTAATTTGGTGTTTAAGTTTTATTTGTTGTACTATTTCTTTGTTAGTACACATATCTTCAAAGTAAGAAACATGACGCCATACATCTTGTTTAGATTTAGAACTAACTGTATGAATAGGACAAGGTAAATTAAAAACCTGGCTCAACCAATCTATCTTTACAGTTTCTACAACATTTCCTCCTGTATTAATGTTTATAGATGAAATGTTTGTATTACGTTTATTGGCTTGGACTAGTCCGCTTACATATTCAAAAATTTGTGTGCCTAACGCACCTCTTACATTTATTATCATTGGTACCTCGCTGTTATTTATATACGTAGTTAATTAATGATAAATATCATGGAGACCATAATGCTTATTAGTGATTTTTTAAATATACCTCAACTTAAATCTATTGAGCAAAATGCAATAGAAGATAAAAATAATTTTAACAAATATCTAGAACAAGGTGCTAAATTGATATGTGGTAATGATGTACCACAAGTAATTTATACTAACGTTAAGAGATTCAACAAAGGTCCTGTGTTTGGAAATGTAAATTTAAACAAACGAGGACTACATCTTTTTAGATATGCATTCAGTACATATGCTGCCCAACATAGAACAAAAACAAAAGAATTTCTTACTAGAGGGCATGTGCGAATAAACAATTTTTTACCAGAAGAACATCATAAAAAAATTCAACAAGAGTGTATGCAGTATCCTATTTGTATTAACAAACAAGGTTTCAATAATTGTCAAAAAGAAAGTCAAAATAATTCTGGTATAGATTATCTAGTTAATCAAAGTGACATGAAAAAAATTATTTTAGATTGTATTGGCATTGATACTCCTGAAACAACTGCTCTTTATAATCAAAACACTTTTATACAACGAGTAGAAAATAAACCTTACGATAATGATGAGCAAAAAGATATTCATAGTGATATATTTTTTCCAGCTGTAAAATGGTGGTACTTTCCAGACAAAGTTGAATTAGGTGATGGTCCGTTTCGCTTCCAGACAAGTGCTCCTGCATACGATAGTAAATTTTGGAATTGGCTTTATACACAAAGTTTAGAAATTAGCACTGGTAAATGGGATAGATCAAAACTTAGAGGACATGTAGAAGGTAGTCTTAGAGCAAACGATAATGAACTAAAACAAATGGGAATTACAGTAAGTCCTATTACTGTAGAAGCAAACACCTTGGTTGTTGCAAATGTTCAGCTATTTCATGGCAGAGGTGATACAACTCATCCACATATTAGAAACGCTATTCACGGATCTATTAGAGTCAAACACCCCTTTGTTGTTTAGTTTTTAGATTTGTTTATCCATTCACCTAGCCCATACAGTCGTGCTTCTGACGCCTGTACATAGTCTGAATTGTTTTGATGTCGAACACGACCTTGACCCCATACTATGTCTCCATCTCTATAAGCAAATGGCTTTTGAATAGTTACATCTATGTATTCACCATAATTAGTTCCTAGTGTAAGGAATGTAACCCACCGATTATTTTTTCCACGGAACACTCTGCCATTGGCTATAACACCTGCAAACTCTACACGGTCCAACCATTGTTGTTTAACATAACAGTTTGGTATAAAGCCATGTTGCCACCAACCTGGTTTGGTTTCTATTCCTTTGCGATATGCTTCGCACTGGTAGACCCACGCTTTGTATGACCCTTGGCAGTGTCTGAGGTTTGCTCTCCAGAACGCTTCTGGGTTGTGCGCCTTTTGATATGCCAATGCCCAGATGAGTCTTCCGAGATTGACTGCATGAGCTCTGCATAGCCCGAAACCTGATAGTTCTTGAAGCGCCGCCATAGCGTCTTGCTTGCGAGGGTTATTGCCCAGCCTTTCCACAAACTCCAGGATCTTTTCATCGTTCTTTTTGGCAAATGCTCTCCTGTACATGTCTGCTTCGTACATGTCAACGCCTATGATACTACTTATAATATCTATAGCATCATCTTCGAATACAATACTGTCCTGCATTACTTCTTGGCTCCAGTCTTGGAACATGGCTGCTTTCTGACGACCGCTCATCGCCACTGGTCGTATCATTGCTGTTGCAAACACACAGTCCTCCACGCTTGTTGGTTGTATAGCACGGAATAAACGCCGCATAGCAGGCGATTCTCCTTGGGTAACACCCAACACGTCACCTCTACTCAACAAGGCGCTTGTACGGGCGTCTGTGCGCGGATAATCGGCCAATTTAGTATGAGGATCGATCTCAAGCAGTTGTGATAATCCTCTGTTGGCTAATACATCTACTTTGAGATGTTCTAGATCTTCTACTTCGTATTTGTCTAGTAGTATTTGGTTGTCTTGTGATATTAGTGATTTAGGTAGTTGCCTAGTGAACATTACGATGCCTCCACAGTGTTTTGATATTGCTCTCTTCTTGCCCATGAGCTTGCGTTCTATACGACGAGCTTCTTTGGGATCAACTCCTACTGATTCGTAGGTAAAGTTGCGTGGAAGATTACCTGTGGCTCCGAGTCGCTTGGCAGCTTCTCGGCGGGCTGACTTCTCCTTGTAGGTCACGTAATTGCTTAACCTTGCCGTCTTGCCTGGCCATCGTTTGAATATGCGTTCCATTACTTCCGTTTGACGCCAATGTTCAAAGTCTATATCAACATCGGGCAGGTCGTCCCTCAAAGGGTTCATAAACCGTGCCACAGGTATGCGCCACTGTATAGGATCAACATCTGTGATTCCCAACAGATAGCAGACCAGGCTTGACCCTGCTGACCCACGTGTCATGTGTGTAAGGTCTTGAGTTATGTCTATGATGTCGCAGATTTGTAGGAAGTAATCAGTGAATCGTTGATTGAGAATGAGCTCAAATTCTTCAGCTAAACGATTTTGATATTGGTCTCCGGGTGGGATAGGCCTTTTAAATCTATCTAATAGCCTTTGTATGTTTTCTAAATCCGTTGCCATTGTAGCCTCTTTTCTTGTGTTCTATTGCCTGGTCGTTGTTTCCAACGCAAGTTATTTAGCAATGTGAACAGGCTGGGCTTTGGGAAATTTGAGTGCGAAAAAAGTTGCGGCACTGCTGTCATCTGTTTCAACATAGATGTCACAGCGACAGTAGATGTCTTCTGGAAGTGTCGGGCTGTTGCTTCTTAGCAATTTCCATTCCCAACCATTTGATTCTATCAGCTTGTATAGTTCTGCGCCAAGTTCTCGTTGGATCCATATCTGCTCCATGCTTGTGCGAGCATGACTCCATTTGTATTCACAAGAGCTTAAATAGTATCTCAACCAACAAATGCCTTTTCAGTTACAAATGTGCCAGGCTGCTTGTTTGTGCCTTCTACAAATTGATTATCTTCAAGAATCTTTTTTATGTCGTTATTGAATGCAAGGCTGCCACATAACATCACACGATCAATTTCTGTGTCATGATCTTTTAGTACAGGGCCACCTTCCATTAGTAATTGTACACGACCTTTAAATCCTTCATAGGTATCATCCTGTGTGACTGTAGGATAAAAGTCTGCTGTCTGATCAATAAAGTCTTGATATGCTTTGAGTTCATCTGGTGTACGCACAGTCCAAGTTACTCTAATGTCTGGAAACTTTTCGTATGTAGCACTGTCTCTCATTATGCTGATAAATGGAGCAATACCTGTACCTGTGGCCATCAACCAGAGTCTTGCACCACCCGCAGGTTTTAGGTTGTCAAGCACAAGTGTACCACTTGGACGATCACTTACTTCAATCTTATCGCCAGGCAGTATTTTTTTCAACTGGCTGGTCAAAGGACCATCGGGTACTTTGATTGAATAAAACTCAAGAAAGTCATTTTCAGGTGCTGATGTATATGAGTATGCACGTTTGATTCCGTTCAAGCCAATCATAGTAAACTGTCCTGCCTTATATGTATACCCTTCAGGTTTTTCAGTTCTAAAACTAAACAGTTTGTCTGTCCAATGATGTACTTCTGTTACAGTCAGCATGTTGTTGGATTGTGGTTTACCAAATTCTTTTTGATATTCTTTTAGATATTCTTCTTCGCTCAGTGCATGCCAACCACGGCAGCCATCTGGTGATCTTCCGCATCCGCAGGTCATATTCGGTCCTCCATGTAGTATTCAAAATTTTGACAGTATTCGCCTTTACGCAAAAACTCTGCACCGTTGCGTAAATGAAATTGTTCTGCCATTTCTGTTAACGGTGATAATGTAACATAACGTGATATGTCTTGTCTTGTTTCCTTGATGTGTTCTGCTGTCTGTAGCACTATCTGTCTACCAGCTCCTTTATCGTAACTCCACACAGTATAAAACATTGCTGTATTAGGATCTTCACAACGTTCTAAATCTTTTTCTGTTAGTGCAACGCCATTGGTAAATGCAACACATATGACAGCTCTTGGTCCATCGAACAGCACAGGGTCTTGTTCAGCATACTGATCGTCATATAGTGCATAAACCTCACGTCCTTGTTTGATTCGCCAATCAGCAGCCAATTGAGGGCGTACTGGATCGTCTTTGACTAAAGGATATACTTGTTCTATTGTTTCTAACTTTTTTAACATTCTACTCCGTACCTAAGTTGTTCAAAAACTGTTTTAGTTTTGTTGAATCTGTTTCTGCTTTGATTTTGCCAACAGTGTCTCCTTGTGCAGGATCATCATTGGTTTCTTGTTGTTCGCCGGGCGCACTTGTTCTTTTCAAACTGTCATAGATAGTTGATTTACGTTTGTTAAACTCTTGATAGTCATCATCTTCTGCAAGATCTCTAATACGCAAACTGTCTACATCAAATTCTAAGTCTACTTTAGCACCAACACCGCTTGATGAACGTGTCTTCATAAGTTGTATTTGATAGCGTCCACGTTCACGCATAGCACGACTTGTAAAGATACCAATCACGTTATCTGCTGTTTGAATCTTACTCAATCCGCCTGATATATGCGAATGATCAAACTCAATTTCTTCTACAGCACCTCTATTCAACTGTGCCGCTGTAACAAATACTGTGTTTAATTCCATTGCCAAGTTACGCAATTCTTCTGACACATACTTGTCTTTGATAAACAAATTCTCTGCACTTACCTTTGCACCATTTGGCATCAACAAATCCAAATAGTCAATCAATAGTACATCAACTTTCTTGCCTGTTTTGATTTCATATTCTTTGATGTAACTTCTAATATCATTTGGTGTCTTACCACTTGGCATATACTTGACTTGGAATGCACCTGACTTCTTGCCAATCATCTTAACTTTCATTTCAACATCATCAATGTTCTTGAATATATCTCTTGTTGGAATATCAGTTACCATTGCATCTACACGCATACTAACCAAGTTCTCAGAAAGTTCAAGTGTTAGATACAACACATTCATTCCAATGCTTGCCCAGTTTACACCCAAGTTAGCCAAGAACAAACTCTTACCTGCACCTGAACCACCTGCGAAAATATTCAGTTCGCCTCTGTTGAATCCTCCAAACAGTTTCTTATCTAAACTTGCCCAACCTGTGCTTACCTGTCCGTTGTTGTCTTTGATTGCTTCAAGTCTGCTCTTAGGATCTGCCCAATAGTCTGTACCAAGGTCTTTTTGCAGTCCAATCTGTACAGCCTTCTTGACCAAGTCTTCAACCGGACCATACTCACCTTTTTCAAGCAAGTCTGCACCTTTGAGTATTGCCGCTTCTAATGCTTTATGCCTACTGAATGTTTCAAACTCAATCAAAAGCCAATCCAAATGTTCTTCTTTGAGCTGTCCTGGATCTTTGAAATCAGCTTTTGTTGCGGCATTGATCATATCAAACGTAGGCATAGCATTATGCTCAGACACATAGTTGTCTAAGAATTTTGCAGCGTCTTGCAATCTTCTATCAAATGCTTGTGGATTGAATACAGTTTGACATCTGACAAATGTTTCAGCATCTGTCAGCATCATTTCAAGATATAACTTTTGTATATCATAACCGTAATCAGTGTTTTGTCTTGTAGCCAAGTTTATGTCCTATTGTAACGTTTCCATGTGTTGTGTAATATATAAAACCATACGCCGTTTATACATGGTTCTATTATAGCATCTATTGCCGCTAAGTCAAGAGCTGCTCCAGTAATTATTCTATTACAAGTCATTGCTATAGCGATATGACCCACTGTATATGTTACAGCGAGTGTTAGACTGCTACCTCCTACTAACTTTCGTAGTAGGTTGAATATACCCACTTTAAATTCTATCATGCATGTTCCTTCTTTCTGAACCAAGTTTTGGCTCGTAGCCTAATCTTTACTGCTGATGTTTCAGCAGCACTGACTATGCTGTGTAGTGCATACAGACGTCCGTGTTTCTGCACAGCGTCTCCTACATCGTTTATATCACTTGTCCATTCGGGCATGCTTACTCCCCATCCAAGCTCTATTGCTTGCTCGACAAGTTTTGATCCTGCGTCATCTCTGTCTGGGACAACTATAACAGGTCTGTTAAGACTGTTTATGAGTAATGCTTGTTGGTCTTTGATTTCACTGCCAAGCAGTGCTACACCTTCTACATGTATTGCATCTACTGGACCTTCTACCACAACAACAAAAACTTTATTTTCTCTTTGTTCATCCATGTTAAACACATAGCCAGGTTGTTGTTCACTGAGGTACTTGGGCTTCTTGTCTTTTTTTACAGTACGAGCAGTCCAACCTACTACTTCACCTTTGTTGTAGAAAGGAATAATAATTCTGTCTCTATATCCAAGTTCAGGAGTCCAATGGAAGTTGTAGTCGTCAACATATAAATCTCTCTGCTTCATGTATTCAAACACTGCTACAAGATTTGGATCAACACCTGTAGGTTCAAGAGCACAATAGTCTGCCCAATCATTAACAGGTCTTGCACTTGCTGGCAAGGGCACTGTATTAAACTTAGGCAATGAAACCAATCGCTGTTGTATCTCAGTGCCTTCATTTTCCTGCATTACCTGTAGTGCAAGTTTGTTGATAACATCATCGGGTGCGTTCATCCACTGTAGCAGTTTACGCATCTTATGTGATAGGTTACGTCCTGGTTGCCATGAGGCTTTGAAGCCACAGTTAAAACAGTGATAGCTAACACCTTCTGTGCCATTTGAAATTAGTCCGCCACGCTGTCTTGTGTCTGCACTTGTGCCATTGTGATGACAGCAGGGAGCGTTAAACGAAGTCCAACCACTTGGGGTGGTCTTGCG
>JGI11705J14877_10001869_pt1 | contig 11646 bp, 11 predicted proteins | sample Etolaghawater15m_FD_14877 | JGI IMG/M metagenome (IMG submission 14877) | reverse complement strand
ATGAAAATGTTCCCATCTCAAATTTTCTTTGGACATCTACTTTATTATCCCTATCAAACTTAAGAGCCTTTATATCATAACCCTTAGGAAGACTCTCCTTGTCTGGAGAATCATTAAAGATGATAGACTTCTTCTGTTTCTGTGCTAACAATCCATCAATTGACTTGAATTTAAATCCATCAGCAGTCTCATAGAAAAAATAACCAGCACTGTCTCCATCCTTCTGATTTTCTGCAGACACAGACATTTTACACAACCAATTTATTGTGTAGTATGGTTTCTTATTGTTGCCAAAAAAACTATAGTTGTTTGAAGTTACTTCTATATCTACATCTTTCTCTGTCCCTAAACCATTTCTATTACCATTGGTTAGAATTCTAGAAATGTGATCAGATATCTTACCATCAAATCTTTTATTCAATCTTGCTTTCTCATTAAGAATAAATTCTTTAGATACCAGATCAAGTTTCACAAAGTTCTTTGTAGAGGATTCACTAAGCGGTGTTGCTTTATTAACATACAGATCTAATTCAAGTTTCTCTTCACGGTTATCCTTGAATACTAATTTCACTTTCTCCGTTCCAACGATAGGAAGACCTTCCATGGCAGTCTTACCATCGACTGCATCACCAGTGTCACTATAGAAAACAGTCACTCTAATTGAGTCTTGTAGGATGCTTTCATGATATTCAAATTGTGAAATTCCATTAGCAATATCAGTGCTTTTACCACCTTTGTTTGAGAAGATGGTCAACTTGTCAATAGAAGCTGGTTCTGATTGTTTTGATAGGACTGGAGTATCTGACATTTAGTATTACCTCTTACTTCTATTTAACCCATGTAAAGGCGTTCATATGGATCATCTCCACCGCTCATGACAGGAGTAAATCCACCGCCAGGTGTATTTTTTTGAGCAACTTGTGTGGTTGTTTGTGGAACAGGAACAGGTATGAACTCGACCCCACCAGCCTCATAGAATGCATAGTTTCTCAAGACAGCAAGTGCTCCAGAATAATCTGCTTTGTTCAGAGCATCTAGGAATCCAGGGACATTATCTTCCAATGACTTTGTAGAGTCTGCATCGAGAACAAACTCAGGTTTGCCCATATTCATAAACATACCCTTACCAATCATACCACCCTTGTCTTTGGTCTCAATGTGCATATGAGTTGGGTGAGAATAACCTCCAGGACCAGACTTGTTACCATCTTTATAGAATCCCCAACTATCATGAATCAACATCTTGATATTTGGATTGTCTTGTAGTGAATTGAGAACACTACGATATCTACCCTTGGAATCTTCTAGTGATCCTCTCCAGTCAGTAACATCAATTGCTCTTCCTTCATAGTGACCAGCACCACTATGAACATTAGATACAGAACCTTCTCCTGGAGTATACCTTCCACCAGACTGTGTTTTAGTAAAGTCTGGGTGTTCTGCAACAGCAAATCCTTTGCTGCCCAAGTCCTTACCAATAGCAACAATATTACTGCCACCAACATTCATACGGCGGCTGCTGCCCATGTCACCTTGAGCACCACCAGTAGTAGCATCAGCACCAAAGAAGAATTTGCTGAAACTAAATCCTTCATCACTTTCTTTAGGTGGATTTTTTGCTGGTGGGAAGAACGATTTTATTAAGAGGGGTATTGTTGCAAATGGATTTAATAATTGTAGAAACTCAGGGATCTTGTCTATCTGACCATCCTTACCTCCCGCATAACCAACACTCTTTAATAAATCATACAGTCCTAATGCTTTAGCAGCATTGGTAACAAGAGCTCTTGCACCAATAAGTGATGGTATTGGCTTATGATATTCTTCAAAGAATCCTTTGATATATCGCTTGGCTCCTGATGCTATCCATTCACCTACTGCCTTACCACCCTCAAGGATGCCTTTCATGGTCTGCATAAATTTAGCACCTGCCTTATCTGGCCCACCACCAGGACGAATCAGTTCATATAAAAGGTCACCTACGAATACACCAATGGTTTCTCCAAGAAGAGTTCCAACAACAGGAATGGGTATAAAAGATCCAAGTAACCCGCCAAGTGCGGCACCTAATCCCTTGAATAATGCTTGACCTGGAGGTTCACCTGCAAGTAATGATGCAACAGCAACAACAATGGGACCAAGGATAGGTATTCTACCAAAGATACCTTTTACGAATTTGACTCCTGCTTTACCAAGAAGTTTAGTCCCTAATCTTCCAGGTGCTTTACTAAGTCCTCCTTTTAATATACTACCCTTTGGTGCCGTCCTTGCTGCTAATGAATCAGCACCAGGTCTAACTGCAACACCTCTGGCAATTCCTCTTTTAACTGCTGCCATCGCTTGAGATGGAGTCTTGCCATTGTTTAATGCATTTTCATATATTCTTCTTGCACCAGGACCAAATTTTTTCTGGACATTTCTGATGCGTGCATTTCTAACTTTTTCTGCTGCCGTTGGTGGTCTACTTGTTCCACCTCCAGGTTTACCAGGACCACTAGGTTTTCTAGGTTTATCAGTCCTATCAGGTCTAGTTCTTTGATTTATTGCTGCAACAATTAGAGCAGCGTTGAATAAATTGCGAACTACTCCTAAGAAATTATCAAACTTCTTAAGACCTTCCTGTCCAAATCTATCTTCAGCAAATTGTCTAGTGCTATCAATAAATCCATAACTCTTTTCAAGGAATCCGCTAACTGCATCAAGAGTTCCAATTGTAAAGTCAACAATGAAGTCAAGAGTGCTTGCAATAAAAGGAATAATTGGTTTAACAGTTCCTGTCTCATCTACAAGACGAGTAAGAACAAATCCCAACGCTGTATTAACAATAAAGTTTTTAATCCTATCAAAGAATGGAACTTTAGGTAAAGGAAGTTTAGGTGCTGCTTTCTTTTCTTCTTTTGTTACCTTCTCTAATTTCTTCTCACGCTTATTTCTTTGATCTGCTTTTTCTTTCTTAGTCTTATCATTTTCTTCTTTTTTCTCAGCAGCAAGAGATCCTTTGAGAATCTTATTGACCTCAATTAATTTAACCTTTGCTTGTATTATTTTGTTTGATGGAGTAATGTTGGCAGCACTAATTTTTGTAGTCTTTGCTTTGATTATTGCCCCTCCGGGTACTGATCCTGGTAATAATTTCATTTACCCTATCCCCAAGACTTTTATCTTTCTTGGATCATGCATTATACCAGCAGCAAAATCTGGAATATCATTGCCAGGACTTGGAGTAGTTGGTGCTGGACCATCCACTGCTTGTCTTATACTATCCATGAAGTTAGTTAACTTCTGGCGAGACATAGGTTTTACTTTAGGTTTTGTCTTGGTAGCAGTCATACTACCACTATAAGATCCACCTGCTCCAGTGGTTCTACCAGTGCTTGCTGAACCACCACTAGCAGATGTCATTGCAAGAGTAACAGCGGGCCCACCAGTTCCTATGAGTTTCTTCCAATGCTGTGGTGGACTTGATGGAACAGGATCATTTCTACCAACCTGTGATGTATAGTGGTAGAAGTTTCCTCTGCTGTGGAACATAGGATCTGTTGACCCCTTGTTACCAAGTTGTGATTGTCCTTTGAAATCTGTTCTTCCGTTTAACTTCTTAAGTGCTTCAACAATTTTTGCCTGACCCTCTGGTGATGCTAACTTTGCTGCGAGTTCTGGGTCATCATATGCCAGTCCTTTATATACTGCCTCAAACTGACCTGCTTGTGACCCAACAGCAGCAATTGTATTAGGCCACTTTGGATCTGTCATCCTGTTCAGGACAGCAGCAGCAACTCCATACTCATCATCAGTTCCTCTTGCTGCCTCAGCACTCACAATATAAGCAAGATCTCTGAAGTCTTTTGCTGTCAGTTTCAGAGTTCCACCTGTTCCAGATCCTTGCTGCTGTCCTGCAGATGCAGAGATTCTAGGTCTATCTTGAGAGAATACTTGTAAAGGATCAAAGATCCTCTGTGCCATGTTTCTACCGCCAGTATATCTTCCACCTGGTTCTTCTTTTTCAGGAACTAAACCACCAGAGGAATAGAAACCTGGTCTGGAAGTTCTACCTCCACCGCCAGCAGAGTTGATACCCTGCATAAATCCAACACCATACTTACTAACTGCTCCTCTACTCATAACAAACTCACCAGGAGTGAGCATGGCAGGGACAGTATCAGCAGTTCCAGAACCAGGAACTCTACCACCACCACTATACCTCAATACATTCATCGGGTCACCAGTGGTGCCACCAAACTGCATGGTGTCATCTAATTGCGTCTGTCCTGGTGCTGCTTCTGGATCATTAGAAGGAGTTTGTGATTGTTTATATAATCCATATCCAGCAGCGGCAATACCTGCAACCGCAAGTGTCTTCAATGGATTCCTTGCTGCAATGCTAATAAGTTTGCCTGTTAATTTAAGTATCTTAGGTACGAAAAATGTAACTAAACCAACTAAACCTTTAAGAAACCCTCCAAGTCCAGTTCCAAATAACAAGAATCCTGCCAAAATAGCAGGCCAAGTATCATTAAGGAACCTACCTATTGCATTTATTTTTCCTTCATTCTTCTTATCACTAAACCAATCAACAAATTTTGTAAGAATACTCCCAACGAGAGTATTAAAGATAAAATCAAACAGTTTATCAAATATACTCTTTACTGGTTTTAATACTTTTGATACTGCCTTCCCTAAGCCAGAGAATCCTTTCTTCTCTAACTTATCTTCAGATGCAGATCTCCTTTCCCTTTCTCTTTTTCTTTTCTCTTTTGTTACAACTTGTTTCTTAAATTTTTGTTCTGCTCTTAGGGTTTCTAGGATGGAATCAATGCCCTTTAGAATATCATCTAAATTTTCTTGTCCTTTATCCGATACTGGTGGTGTAGAGAATGGGGTGACACCAGATGATTTTACAATTGCTCCACCTCTACCACCACCTGGCAGTGCCTTAACACCACCACTCATCACAGGTCCAGTCTTTTTTTCTAAAACCTTATTAACAAAATTTTCAAAACTTATCTTATCTCCTCTCTTCTTGAACCCTTCCTTTCTTTCAGCAGGAGTTAATCTTTTACCCGCAATGGTTCCACTAGCAGTGAGCTCATCGACATACTGAGTATATCGATCTCCGAAAAACTTTGATGGTGAGAGTGCTTTAGTTGAACGCATTTTGTTGTTTGTTCTTTAATTCCTCTTCTTCAAGATGCTGCTGTAGAAGGGCAACATAGATGTCTCGTTCCCAAGGCATCATGTTTTCAATCTCGGTCAAACTATATTTATGGTACTGCATCAAGGCAAAGTTCAACTGGAAATAATTCATTAGATCCATATGAACCATGCCTAAGCGAAAAAAGATGATAACCCTTCCAGAACGATATCACTTTCGACCTTTGTCTTTGGATTTGTAACCTTAACTGTGTGGGAAAGTTTAGGCATTGTCTCAAAGAACTTTTCAATGTCTTTGAACTGAGAAGAGTTCATCGACTCAAGGAAATCAGTGACTTCTTTCTTGGTACAATCTGCAGCAACCCAAACATCATCTTCAGTATAGATCTTATCAATACAAGATGCGATCAGTTCAAATGATTGATCCATCGCACTCTTTTCATTGAAGTCAAAGTTATTTTTGATGAACTGTTCCAGTGATGGATACTTCATCTCCATCATAATACTTTTATCAATCTTAATTTGTTTGGTGTGCTCTTCATTCTTCTGGACTTGAATGTCATCCAGATTAATCATCACAGATACTTCAGTCTCCTCATCATCGGGACACACAAGATTGACTTCAATCTCTTCTCCGACTGACTTGCCACGAATATTCAAGAATAGATATTCGATATCAAAAGTAGGAAGTGATTCTACCTTAACTCCTTTTGTCAGGATACAATTTTTAATTACAGACTTGATAGCAGTTGTAATTTGTTTTGTGTCCTCACTCTCAAGAGCAATGACAAGAACCTTTTCCTCTTTTACAAGGAAAGGTCTGTATTGAATGGTTTGTTCTGTAGATGGCAACTCAAGTTCATATATTGGAGTCGCAATTTTTGGTAAAGGCATAATATCTTATGATGATTTCAGTATGATTATTTATTGTTGTCCTGGAGAGATCTGTTCACTTACAGGTAGTGCTTGTATTCCTACATTGAATGCCTGACTAGTATTAAATCGTGCTTGTCCTTGTATTGTAGCAGGATTGAACTGAAGATTTTTATATATGTCTGTGCCATATATACTTCCAACATTAGAATCAAATGCTAATCTCACATCAGGGTTGACATTAGTAAATCTAGATGCTAAATCAGATTGCCTTGTGCCAGGAGCCTGAATATTATTCACAACATATCTGATATATGACATTGACACCGTGCATTTCAGTAAGTTAGATGAATCATATGAGACTGGCATTGAATTAATTGCCAGTGGAAAACTCCTTATGAATTCATATTCAAGCAGACCCTCATAATCTTTTTCAAACTTTCTAACAATCAAACCCTGATCAGAAATATATTCATCAGGATATTTTACTCTATAAGAATAATTCTTTGCTCTAGTGTCTCTAGAATCCTCATTCATAATATATGATATCCAAGTTTCAAAGAACTTGATAGGTATGTAATCCTTTGCATCAACATAGAAGGTCAAGTCAAGTCTATCATCAAACATTCTCCTGTATGCGTGCTTCTCAGTGACCCCAGTTCTATCATTAGTTAATTCTAATGTTGTTAACTGAGATCCAGGTAGAGATGCCTCTGAGCACATCAAGTTCAGTCTGTCCTGATTGATTCCCAACAAAACTCTGAGAGGTTCAGGGATACCAATCTCTACTTCAAAGTGAGAAGTCAGTGCAGGACTTAATAGTAATGATTTAATTTGTGATACCGACTTTGGTGATGGCATTTATAAATACTATTTGACCTTGTATATTATGTATAAGAGATGGGAGAGAGTATTAAGAGTAGGTATAAACCTTCCTTTCCAGAGAAGTATCAAGGAGATCCAAATAATATTATTTGCAGAAGCAGTTGGGAAAGAAAATTCTGTAGATGGTGTGATCTAAATGAAAATATTCTCAAGTGGGGTAGTGAAGAGTTTTTTATACCATACATCTCACCTGTTGATAGGAGGGTTCATAAGTATTACCCTGATTTTATCCTCAAAGTAAAAGAAAGTACAGGTAAGATCAATACATATGTTATTGAAGTAAAACCAAAAAAGCAAACTGCACCACCAAAGAAACCAAAGAGAGAAACAAAAGGATACATTTACGAATGCACCACTTGGGAAATCAATAAGGCAAAGTGGAAAGCCGCTCAAGAGTTTTGTGAAGATAGAAGACTTAAGTTCAAAATCATTACAGAGAATGAGTTAGGAATCAAATGAATCGTATCATAAACATCAGAGATCAAATAAACAACGGCACCAATGATCAGGAAGATATGATGCTGGAGATCATGGATGCTCTGAAAGATACTGTGACTCCTGCTCCTGAACCAGGAACCATGTGTACCTTTGTTTATAATGCAAAGACTCCTGGTATTACATATGATCAACACCCATTGGTTGCTGTGACTGAATTATTCCGATGGGGATTTCGTGGATTGAATTTTCATTGGCGAGACTACAGACAATATACCTGGGAAGAATTAGCAGGGCAAGTGTATATTATTCAACGCGAAGAACTAGATGAACTTATGTCTATACCATATGCAAAATTCGTCCTAAATAAATAAAAACCATTTGTCTGATGACGGTTGTAACTAGCAAGATCAGTCCCATAGTAATCGGGTCTGGTAGAAGCAAAGAGACTATTTACACTTCAACCAGAGCTACAAAGTTAGCAGATGGTACATTTGAGGTAGATATATTACAGTATAGTAATGCAGCAGGAGCAGGTGAAAGAGTTATTGGAACTAGAGATTCTGATAATCCAAATAAAATAGTCTTCAATGATCAGGCAACTGGGAAAGTAAAACAACTTGGCAGAACCAAAATTATATCTGCATCAAAAGACCAGATGGTTTCGATGCAAGGTCAATTTGTAACGAAAGCACAAGAGGCAGAGGAATTCAATGCCGCAAATGGAAATAGGAATCAAGCACTAGCACCACCGGAAGGACAGAGTAAGAGAGCAGATGTAGAGGATGCAGTTACTCAACCACTATCAGTTACCTCACAGGGGAAGACTAGAGAGTTATTCCCTAAGAATTTGAAGTATCCTTTGGATCTTGCACAACAAACGCAAGATTATTTGAAAATAGATATGATCAAATACAAACCAAGTGGATTTCAAAATAGATCTGGTGGCCTTGGTCCACCACCTAGACCAGAAATAACAGATAAAGATGTTATCGGAAAGTGTTTTTTACCCATTGCATCAGGTATCCAAGATACAAATGCAGTAACATTTGGTCCTGCAAACATGAGTGCTCTTGAGGCAGAAGCAGCACTTATCTCTTTGACTGCTATGGAAGATGGTTTTGTAGCCGCTGCTGGAGCAGTCAAAGATGCTGCAGAAAGAGTTGCAGGTAATAGTGCAGGAGTCAAAGCAGCGCTCCAAGCTTACTTTGCAGGACAAGCAGTGGGAGTAGGGCAACAGATTCTGCAAAGAGGAGCAGGTGCTGTCTTCAATCCAAACATGGAGTTACTTTTCAATGCTCCTACACTGAGACCTTTTAACTTCACCTACAAGATGTCTGCAAGAAGCAAAGAAGAAGGTGACATGATCATTAAGATTATCAGATTCTTCAAGCAAGGAATGGCACCACAGAGAACACCATCAAATCTATTTCTCAAAACTCCTCATACTTTCAAGTTAGAGTATGTTCAAAACAATGCGCCACACAAATACTTAAATAAATTTAAGGAATGTGCTTTACAATCTTTCCAAGTGCAATATGCTCCAGAGGGAACTTACTCAACATTCAGTGATGGTAAGATGACTTCTTATCAACTCTCGTTTACTTTCCAAGAACTTGAGCCTGTATTCAATGACAACTATGAAAATGATGGCGATCAATCAATAGGTTACTAAAATGGCAAATCCTTATTTCCGTAACATACCAGACCTTGAATATGTCAATACTACCAGTGATGGTAGAAGTATATCTGATTATGTGACTGTAAAAAACTTATTCAAGAAAGGAAAGTTAAGAGAAGACATCCTTCAAGAATCAACTATTTTTGAAAAGTATACAATACAAGGTAATGATCGTCCAGATAATGTTGCTAATGAAGTCTATGGAGATCCAACATTAGATTGGGTTATATTACTTTCAAATAACATTCTTAATGTTTATAATGAATGGCCATTGGATCAAGAATCTTTTGATACATTTGTAACAGAAAAGTATCTTGATGTTTTTGAAGACGAACCAGTGCTTTTGTACTCCGGAATTCATCATTACGAATCAATAGAAGTAAAGAATACTAATGGTGTTGTTGTTTTTCCTAAGGGATTACAAGTTGATGAAGGTCAAGATCTAACTTATTATGATTCAGCACTAGGTACAGAAGTTTATGTTGAAGATGTTTCAACTCCTGTCACTAACTACCAGTATGAAGAGGGAATCAATAATCTAAAGAGAAACATTTATATTCTTAAACCAATATATCTCAATGTTGTCTTTGATGACTTAGAAGAAATGATGGCATATAAAAAAGGTTCCACTCAGTATGTGAGTGAAACCCTTAAGCGGGGTGATAATATCAGACTGTATCAGTAATTAATACTCTCTGTATACATTAGCTTCATCATCGTCTAGTGACATCTCTACTGCTTCTTCAAGAACCCAAGAGTCTTCACTCTCAAGGAACTCTACAACCTTATCAAATAATTCAGGTGGGAAGTCATCAATGAACATTCCCCAAGTTCCTGGATTTTCATCATCACCGTCAGGTTCCCAAGTACAATACTTGATCTCGTTACGGTAAATCTCAAAGAGGAAGTCAAACATATTAGATTGATCTTCCTCAGTCTGACAGTAGATCTTAAGATTGTTTAATCTCATCACTCATCAGCAAGTTTCTGGAAGTAAGACAGAGCATCGTCTTCATCTTCGTCCCTAGAAACAACTGCAGCAGCAGGAGGCTTGCTTGATTCAAAGTTAGGAGTGAATGAACCGCGATCGGTTTCTTCATTCTCAACCTCTTCATCAAGACGAGGACGGGAAGGAGACTTCTGACCCAGAACCAGTTGCAGACGATTCTGCAGTTGCTCATAGGTCTTAAACTGATCAGCAGCAGTCAGACCAGCAAGAGAATACTCTTTCTTCCAGAGTGCTTCCAGTGCATCGTCATCCTCAAGCAGAGGTGATACACGATCGAACTCAGACTTGTCGTAGTTCCAATAACCATCCTTACGGACGATCTTCAGTTTGAAGTTAGCACCTTGCCAGAAGTCAAAGGGATTGATAGGAGTCTCATCCTCGAACTCTGGTTGCATTGATTCCATGATCTTGTCAAAGATCTTCTTACCAAACTTGTACAGGAAGACACGGCCTTCGTTCTGTGGGTTTGCTTTGTCCTGCACAACATAGATGTTGGCATAGTAGGACAATTTACGCTTTTGCTTACGAGCAATCTCTTTGTCAGACTCAACACCGGAGTTCCAGAGTTGACTGTTATATTCTGACACAGGATCCTTCTGACCAATAGTAGTCAGGGAGTTCTCGATGTACCAACCACCAGTACCTTGGAAGGCATGGGTATACATCTTCGCCCAAGGAAGTTCTTCTCCTTCAGGGGCAGGCAGGAAACGAATGACTGCAAAACCATTACCAGTTTTATCTACTTCTGGTTTCCACAGGCGGTCATCACCACCGCCACCAGTATTGTTCATCTTCTCAACTTCCTTCACCAGTTTGGAGGTGAGGGAACCAAGACCAGATTGCTTTTTAAGATTTGCGAAAGACATAGGATTAATCGGATTAGTTTGGATTCGGCTTGTGTGTACAACGGTATTATAGGGTTAAATGGAACCGTTGTCAATTTGTTGTCTCATGATGGTGAGCATCTCTGACATCTTATTAAACACAGAGTTCATGTCAACATCTTTAGAGAGACCCATCATGGCAGCAGAGTCAGTGATTCTTTCTAGCATCATCTTCGCTTCAGGATCATCAGATAATTTGAGACGAGCATAAAGAATCTTCTGTTTTTCTATGAGTTGTTCCAAGTTAGAGACTTGCTCCAACTTATCATCATTACTCATGTATGGAAAGTGCATGAACTTACCATAGACTTCATCTTGAAGTTCACTAATTTCAGCCATCTCTGACCTAACAATTTCAGAGTCAAAGAAACTCATAGGACTACTCGTTTAAGAATTTGTTTATAACGTTGTACATCAATATTTAGAAACGGAGAATACTTTTTTATTCTCATGCTGACGGTTTCCCACACTGGGTCTTTGAGATGGGAATCAAAGTTCTCCCTGAATCCTAGAATTTGATTCAGAATTACTAGAGTTTCAATAGAGATATTTTTTCTTAGATACTCTTTTAGAATTTGTGGATGCCTTGTACCATCTATGGCAAACATAGAATCGAAGTTACCATTACTAAAAACAGATTCAGTTTCTTCCTTGAAGATGTAAGATAGGGATTGGTTTCTTTTCTTCCACTCTACATACCTACCCTCACCATCTTTGATCAGTTCACC
>JGI11705J14877_10001867_pt1 | contig 11654 bp, 13 predicted proteins | sample Etolaghawater15m_FD_14877 | JGI IMG/M metagenome (IMG submission 14877) | reverse complement strand
ACTCCGTTTATCGTTTTGTAATCCATGCGTTACGTATATCTTTTACTTCTTCTTTTAGTGATGTCTCTGGATACTGTGTATGCTCAAAATATCGGTAGGATAGAGGACAAACTTTCCCGGTTGTTTGAATCGGGTCACCATGAAAAATGTCTTAAAAAGGCGGAACGTTATCAGCGTAAATATCCTCAATTGGATGTGCCTGTGTACTATATCTCCAAGGTAAATTTGCAGAAATATAAATCAGATTCCCTGCAAGGGAGAAGTGCCTACAAGCACCTGACTCTGGCAGTGCGCTACGCAGAGAAGTTACCTGAAGCTTTTGACGGATATAAGGCGAAAATTCGTAATACGTTGAAAGTGTATGTTGTAGCCAATCATGACACTGCTCGGATTTCGCCCGCGAATAAAAGAGCAGTGCAGCTTTATACCATTACCTATGGAGATACCCTTGAAATGTATTTTCAGTATTTCCCAAGTCTAAGTAAAGGAGTTGATTCTTCTTTGCCGATCCTCTTTCAATCAAAATCTGATTCGTTAAGGGTTGAATTGATACAGTTTGCTCAATCACTTGAGGGAACTAAGTATAAGTATGCCGGCGAAAAGCCGGAAACAGGATTCGACTGCTCTGGTTTTACAAAATATGCTTTCGGACACATAGGCATTGAGTTGCCTCATAATGCACACAAGCAAAGTGAGATCAGTGGGCTGAACAAACCCCTGACGGAGGCTCAAATAGGTGATTTAATATTTTTTGGCTCTGGAAATGAAACCGATTACAGAACACAACATACTGGGATTATCTTCTCTGTAAATGATCAAGAAATCAAAGTAATACACTGTGTGTCAGGTGGTGTCAGTATCGATGGAAACAACTCCAGTTTTGATATGTATTGGAAGGACAGGATTCTTTTTGTAAAATCACCTGCTGTTTTTAATGTTCAATGAAATCTTACTAGTAGTTGCTCCCCGATTTTTTAATCACCTTCCTGTTAAAGGCCATTCCCTCTCTTGTCGTTACCCTGATAATCAATATTCCTTTTTGTGGAATATAATACTTTTCTGATGGGTTAAACTCACTGATCAGTCGCCCTTGAACATCCCATACCTCCAGAGTTAACATGGTTTGTCGCTTCACATGGGCGGTAAGGTAGTCGCCCGATAAAGTAACTTCCAGATCAGGGTGTGCGATGTTTTGATTCATGCCGGTAATCACTTCAACCCTGATGGTGTCGGTGGCTTCTCCACATCCGTTGGTTACATTGACCCAGTAGTTACCGCTGTTTGTGACAAGGATAGTTTGAGTGGTTTCGCCTGTCGACCATAAATACCCTGCTCCCTGATTTCCTGCGTCCAAAACAAGTGTTTCTCCATCGAAAAGTGTGGTGTCGTTACCGAGATAAACCTCTGGCCATTCATCAACCTGTACATATAAAAAGACCGGATTCCCAGGGCCACATTCGTTTATCGCTCTGACTTCTATTTCCTGAATCCCCGAATTGGTCCATGTGTAGGACATAAAGGCGGAATCAGTCAGCTGAATAACCCCGTCGACCTTCCACTGACATGTTTCATTTTCATTCACCTGGGTTGAGTAAGTGTGGGTGGAGGATAAACAAGTGCTATCTTCTCCTGAAATTGCCGTTGGAGGATTGGGTAGAGGGCCAACAGTAACTTGTAGGGTTAAGGGCTGAAGGAGTAACGTGTCGCAGCTGAGTTGCATGCTAATTTCAAAAGAGCCAGATTGCCACCAGACGACTTCCAGTGTGTCGGTTTGGCCGGATTGGGGGATGCTGTTGATGAACCAGTTAGCCTGACAACCAATCGGGATATCGCAGGTGTAGTACGATAATTCTCCTTCACATGGATATTGAGAGCCTGTTATGATTTCCGGAAATTCAGGTGGAGGAACAATAGTATCGGTTACCGGTACTTGAACAAAGGCTGAGACTGAGTTGTTCAGAAATAATAACATCCATAACAAAGGTTTCATCGACATCGGCTTAACTTTTATTCTAGATCAGGATGAGTTGATATCGCTTATTGTATTCAAAACTAAGATGATAAATATACCCTACGACAAATATACAGATTAATACAATGCAAATACTGGGAAAATACAGACACTTAAACGACCTAGCTTTTAATCCTTTCGGAGCCAGTTGTTTTATTCGTCCTCTGGTTTTTTGCGTCTTTCTTTTTTCTCCGCGATCAATTTCTTTTCGCGTAACTTTTTCTCCTGACTGGCTTTCCCCGGTTTGGTGGGGACTCTCTTTTTGGTCGGTTTCAGTGCTTTTTTGAGCAGTTGATAGAACTTTTCAATGACTTTGTTTTTGTTCTCCAACTGCGATCGTGTGGTTTGACAGGTTAGTATGAGAAAGCCTTCGTTGTTGATCTGATGAGCGAGTAGTTTAATAATCAAGGTTTTCTCTGTTTCCGACAGCAAGTTCGATGACATCACATTAAATCTCAGTTCCATTTTTGAACTTACCTTGTTTACATTTTGGCCTCCTGGGCCACTGCTTCGGCTTGCCGATAGTAACCATTCGCGGCTGAAGTCGCGTAGGGTGACATCCGGGTTGAGGTTATCGGTAGTGCACATCTCCTTTTAGGTTAAACTATTGTTAGAGTTTTTTTATGCTGAATCGGCTTTGGGCTTTGCTGTCGCTTGCGTACTTGGATTTCAGGAATTGCACATTAAGTTCCGTTTCGATGGTAACCGGATTGGTAACCGGCATGTTATTATCCTGGATTTCGTATTCAAGCAATTCGGCCTTTCTTCTGTTGTTTAACGATGGCATCAGTCCCCAGCCTCTGTTGGTGGTTTCAATGTATTCTCCCTCTTCATCTACAATATTCAGGCAAGGATAAAAACAACCCGGACGACCAATAAAAGCATCCATAACCTTAATGGCTTCGTTGTATTCCTCGCGTGAGGCACGCCCTAATGCCTCGTAGTCGGGCATGATGCGTCCATCCCACGTATTCACTGTAGCCGACCCGTCGTAGATGTTGTCTTCGATATTCATCCCTGCGTTAATGGTATCGTGCCCTGTCGGCATCAGCAACACTTTTCCGCCACCTCCTTCTACATTGGCGGCGAATATGGGCTTGTTGATACCGGAAATCCATCCTTGAAGGTTTTTTATGTATATTTTCCCAATTTGGATCGGAGTGATAAAATGCATCAAGCCTTTTTCTTTATGACATTGAAGCAGATAGTAGGGCTCAACTCCGGCCCAGAACATACGGCGGAATGTATTGGCCAGGGTTTTGAAATAGGCGTTTACATGTTTTAGCAACACGGTTTGGTTGCGAACTGAATAGCCATGCTTTCGTATGCGTTTGATGGCTTCATGAAAATCGGTTGTAATTTCTTGATAATGATTTACATGGGTCATGAAGTACACGTATTTCTCTGGCCCTTTGTTGAATTTGTTGACTGATCGGTCGATGGTGTCGAGCAACTCTTCGGTAACTCCCATAGGCATGACCACAGGAACGCGCGTGGCTATCCTGATGGACCTCAAATGAGGAATGCGACTGAGTTCTTCCAGAATATAGCCCAGTTTTCGTGCTCCAATACGCAATGCATCGCCCCCGGTAACCAGTACTTCGTCGATGTTGGGGTTGTGAGCGATATAAAAAAGCCCTTTTTGTATGTCCTGGCGACTAATATAGGCTGTGGTGTCGAGTGATTTGGTACGCTGACAATGGCTGCAAAAGGTGGCGCAAGCGGTGTTTTCGCTGACAAAAAATGCTACTCTGTTCGGATATCTTTGGTAAACAGCGCCATAGCTTCGGCTTCCTTCGTTCATCGCGCCTTCTTTTCCAGCATCGCTGAACATCAAATGAGCCGGTGTCGGGACACTTTGCCAAAATATGGGATCAAGTCTGATATGACTTTTTTCGCCCTCCATCATTTTTGGGTTAAACACATCTTCCTGCATCAGAGTGGCGTAGTAGGGGGTGATGCGCATGGGTTCTTTTCCCTCTGCTTTCATGGAGGCGAGCGTGCGCTGGATTTCCTGTTTTTGGTAATCGTTGAGCTTGATAACTTTAGCCAGGGTTTTTACATCCTTGATGGCGTGACGATCCTGCCATTTGGGATTTTGCCATTCTTCCGGTGTAATTTCTTTCCAGATTTCTATGGAGTTATAAGGGCGTGGGCTGTAATAAAAAGTATCTTGTTTCACAACAATAAATTTTGGTTTGTAGTGCACAAAGTTAGTAAAACCAACTAGAATAGAAGTGCACCGTTTCGGGTATCCGTCATGGCAAAGCTTCGTAATGAGATTGTCACGTTGTAATATCCTTGGTATAAGTATTTTACATTGATCGTTAACTTTTGATTAAAAATTCTTTGTTGGTAAGCTCAAATAGTTACCTTTATACCCACTAACCTATAAAAGTTTATTATATGAAAAAGTATTTTATTGTATTGATTTCCATTGTCTTTGCCTTAAACCTGCAAGCTCAGAAAATTAAACAGGTGAAAGGTGATCTGGCTTTTTTGAAAGGTCAGGATGAAATTGGGGTGCAATTTACCTACGACAAGGATTTAAAAATTGGTCCAGGTACTGAGCAAGAGTACATCGACAAAAAAATGGCTGAAGCCGAAAAGGATGAGCCCGGTAAAGGACAAAAATGGCTCGATGCCTGGAAGGCCGACCGCACAAGCTATTACCAGCCAAAATTTATCGAGTTGTTTGAAGATGTGCTGAGAAAAAAAGAAGTCGTGCTGCTCGAAAATTCCGAAAACACCAAGTACACCATGATTGTCAATACCACGTTTATTGAACCAGGGTTTAATGTTGGTGTAGCCAGTAAACGAGCTTCAGCTGACATGGTAATCACCTTTGTTGAAACCGCTAATCCTTCGAATGTAGTAGCTGAGTTTACTATTTTAAAATCACCTGGCACAGCCATGTATGATGCAGGAAGTCGTGTTGGTGAAAGCTATGCCAAAGCAGCCAAGTATTTCGCCAAATATTTGCTGGACAAAAAAGCCTTTTAGTTTGGTTTTGTACTGATACTCCATAGGTATCAGCTTTCATATCAGGCACTTTATTGATTGAATGATTCGTTTTTCAATTGGTAGAGTGCCTTTATTTTTGTGGTGGTCTGACCGTGTTTGCTAAGGCTTGCATCGACGCCAAAGGAACCTTCTTCAGTAGTCTTGTATTGGAGATGGATGTTTATCGGCTCTTCGTCAGGAATGATCATGTTAAGGAACTTGGTCTGTGGCATGTTTTTCATAACCAGAGGGCTTTGCACCATGCTTTCGAGTAGTTCTTTTACGATCTGAAGTTGCATGACGCCCGGCACAACTGGCTGTTCCGGAAAATGCCCGTTATGAATTGGATGTTCCCGGTTGATGACTACAGACGCCTTTAGCTCCTTATCGTTCACTTTAAATGAAAGTGTGCTGTAATAATGATCTGTTTTCATCATGGTTGTGAAACGAGGATCAAACTGTGGTTGATATTTCTGAAATGGTTGTATATCAGGATATTTTTTAACGGTTTAGCACAAAAATCGTGTGAGCTGATAGCGTTTGGCACAAGTTGATTTCGGAGCATCTGCACGGCGAGCCACATGGCGTAACTGCTTGCCGTGTCGTATTCGCCACACAGGTGTTTATAGCGCCCTGAAGGAACATTCTTCAAAACGCCTTCAGTGATTTGGTCGTAAAGTTGGTCGAAATACTGATCGCCGTTATGTCCGGTCAGCACCAGATCAATGTCCTGAGGGGTCATTTGGGCGTTATTCAAAAACTTTTCTACAAATCGTTCAGTTTCTTCTGTCGACTCCGGTTTATACATGGTGCTAACGCCTTTAATAACCGCCTGGGTATGTGTTCCTGGTGTACCCGAAACGACGAAAAACGCACTGCCCTCACCTGAAAGTGCTCCGGTTTGGGTATCACTGTAGAGGTTGAGGTTGTCGACGTTTTCTTTTTTGTAATAACCAATCTGTGTTTTTATCAGCCAGCTTTCTTCGGTAATTTCGTCAATTCCACCAACTAAAATCGTATCGGCTTCCTTGTCGGAGAGCTGCATCATGGCATCGAGCAGGGTGCTTTCAAAAGAGAAAGTGCGGTGAACGTAGGCCATGTTGTAGTTTTTGTTCTCTAACATCAGCGCAATTTGAGCCCCAATGGTATTGTGTGTCGATTGGATAAATGACGTCGGGGTAAGCAGGGTTTCGTTGTTTTCAAGCATGGAGTTAAGGAATTTTTCCGTGTCGATCTGACATCCCATACCCGTTCCTGTAATTATGGCATCTGTTTGTGTAACCCCGGCTTCCTCCATGGCCAACCGTGCACTAACTATTCCCATTTTAACAATTTTGCTCATACGACGTAGCAACTTGACATCGATGAACTTTTTGTAGTCGGGAGGGGTTATTTTCAGATATTTTTCTTGATATTGAGCAGGTTGTAGGTCAAATCCCTGTCCTTCTGGTGTCAGTTGAGGTGAAACCGTGCCGCTGCCGTTTATGTAGATGGGAAAATGCATCATCGGATTTGTTGGTTAAGGTTTCCGTTTGAAAATACGACAGAAGAATCATTGCCTCCAAAACCGAAGCTGTTGGTAAGCACATGGTTCATGTTGTGTTCGGTGAGCTTGTCTACGGGGATGAGTCCTGTTTCCTCAATTGCATTTTTGAAATTAATGTTCGGGAAAATTTTGCTGTTGTTCATGCTTAAGATGGCGATAATTGACTCGATTACTCCCGCCGCGCCAAGGGTATGTCCGGTAAAGGCTTTGGTAGAGCTGAACGGCGGCAATTTTTCACCAAATAGCCTGATCATGGCAATTCCTTCGGTGAGGTCGTTGTTATCGGTTCCGGTTCCATGCACGTTGATGTAATCAATATCGTCGGTGTGAAGTCCGGCTTTGTCGATGGCCTGTTTCATGGCCAGATACGGCCCTTCTCCGTTGTCGGAAGAGGCTGTTTGATGAAAGGCATCATTTGCATTGGCGAAACCTGATACCTGAGCCATAATTTTTTTGTTTTTGGCATCAGATGCTTTTTCAAGCACCAGAAAACCAGCTCCTTCGCCCAAATTTAGTCCGCGGCGAGAAGCATCAAAAGGCCGACAATGTTCACGGTCGAGAATCATGAGTGTATTGAAACCGTTGAGCGTAAAAATGCTCAAGGCATCGGTGCCTCCTACAGCACTGCATCCAATAGGTTGTGTTGCAACAACCTGGCTCCAAGCATGATGCTGTTTAACGAAGATGAGCACGCGGTGCTGATGGTAGTCAGATAATCCTTGATTTTCAGATCGTCTGCTATCATTTCGGTGGAGTTGCCGGCATGGTGTGTGTCGATGTGGTTGCTGTGCAGCGCTTCGGTAAGGAAGTCTTTGTAATACAATTCACTGCGGTCCATACCGCCAACGGTGGAGGCTGAAATAATCCCGATCCGCTTTCCGGAGTCCACCGATAATCCGGCTGACTTATAGGCTTCGCGGGCTGCCCAAACACCCAGCAAGGCGGTGCGTGTCCAAGGTAACAAGGAATTCACTCCCAATTGCTCCTTGAGATCCTGAAGGGTTAGTTTTATCTCGCCCAACACAAACTCATCGCGGTGGAGGGTGTCAAGAATGGTTATTTTTCCTATCCCGGTCCGGCCTGCCATTAACGATTGCAGCGTTTCTTCCAGGTTAAGCCCTATCGAAGAAACGATTCCCATTCCGGTTACAACAACGCTTTCCTTCATTTATGGTACAATTGAATTATTTCTGGCGCTCGTGGATGTATTCTGCCATCGACCTGACCGAAAAGAAAATTTTCTGTCCGTCTTTCGGGTTTTCAATTTTAATTCCGTACTCTTTCTCTAACAGGACGATGAGCTCCAGCGCATCAATCGAATCCAATCCCAATCCGTCGCCAAACAGTGAATCGTCTTCGTTAATGTCGTCTGGGGTTACGTCTTCCAGATTTAGTTGTTTGATTATCTGTTCTTTCAGTTGTTTAATCAAGGCTTCCATAAACTTTTTTATTGGTGGTTATACATTTTCTTTAATTCAGCTGCCAGATGTGGTCGGCCATGCTTTATTGAGTTTTCTGTGTTCTGAACCAGATAAACAAACGCTTCCATCCGGTTATTTTCCACATCGACCCAACCACTCAGGCAGGATTCTATTTTTCGACTGTTAAACAATTCATTGACATAAAATTCGTGCCATTCAAAATCAAACGACGAAGATACAAAGAAAGCATTTTCCCCGTAAAGACGATGTCTGATGGCAATTTCTCCTGCCATGATATTTGGTAGGGTGTAAACAAATACTGCCGGACTGGGAAAAAAGTCGACATCATAATGAATGGTCTCCTGAAACTGTTGGTCGGTTACAAGGGTGGCCTGGCTGTTCGACAGCACGATTCCTGTTGTTTTTGTTTGTTCTTCGGTAAGCGGTTTCGATTTCATTAAAATTTCTGCAGCCAAAAGTCCGAGCTTGCTATAATCATCCATTTTGAAGAATTTCGGATATTTGGCATCGGTATTTCTAAAAGCTGCTTTAATAAAATCGCGGCTGGTATCGCCTGATTCGGCAGCAAAAACGAGGTTGCCGTGGTGGAAGACCTGGTTGTTTTTGATATGGCAGAAATCGGTGATCACAGGATTCATGTTCATTGTTTTTTTTGAAGAACCAGGGCAGCGTTACATCCTCCGAATCCGGAGGCTAATTTCATACAGTTAGATAAGGTTTTCGTTTCCGGATTATTGGAAACTTTAAGTGGTTGGATCGTGCCTGCGGTTCTCAGACCGGCCGTTGGCCAGATAATGCCCTTTCTCATCGATTCAATCAGTGCCGCGGTCTCAATAACGCCGGCAGCTCCTAAGGTATGACCCCAGCTCCCCTTGTAACTGTTCACAGGGGCAGCTTCCATTTCGGTGCGGTGTATGGCGATGCTTTCCATGTCGTCGTTATACCGGGTGGCAGTGCCATGGGCGTTGATGTGATCAATATCATCAGCCTGAATTCCGGCTTCGACAAGCGCACTTCTGATAGCGATAACCGAACCTTCTCCTGTTCGGGATGGCCCTGAAATATGGTTGGCATCGTTGGCTGTAGCGCCACCCGCAAACAGAATGTCGCCGTTATTCGGTGAGTCGGTTTTTTCCATGATTAACGTTCCGGCAGCTTCACCAAGTGAAAGTCCGTCGCGGTTGTGGTCGAAAGGTTTGCAAGGATCGGGACTAAGCGATAAAAAAGACATGAAACCGCTTATTACAAAGCGCGTTACCAGATCGGCTCCTACTACAATCACATGATCACAAATGCCCTTGTTGAGCATCATTGCCGCTGTGTTGATGGCCAGAACTCCTGAAATGCAGGCATTTGAAACCACCTTTACCGTATTTGGATTTTTAAAATGCACTCCGATGAATTCAGCCATTTTCCAGAGAAGCACGCGTTGCGGATCAATATTTCCCGGTGTTTGTAACAGATCGATGTTGCCTTTGGTGGTGCTTATNATNATCTGTGTTCGGGGTGAAGCGATGTCCACGTTGGTGTGTTTCAANGCTTCNGTTNCAGAGACCAGAATCATTTTTTCGAGTCGTGTGGCCTCNGACACAGGTGTAATTTTTAAAAAAAGATTTCCAAGTCTGTCNGTATTTACCACCGAGGCCAGGAATGGAGTGGGGTAGAGGAGGGGATCACTCACCGAAGTAATGCCCACAGCGGCTNCNTNTAANTTNTCCAGATTTTCTTCTGTAGTAAACCCGAGCGAGGTGATGATATTCGACGAAATAAACCTGACCGCCATGTTAATTGGTTGATTTGGTTAGGCCCATGCGTGCTTTCCATTCAAGAGCGAAGGTGGGTGGATAAAACAGCATTTCACGGTCGAGGGTGATGAAAACCTGAGTGGTTTGGGCCGTTGCAACCAGTTCGCTATCGGATTTGCGAAAAAGCCGGTAATGAAAAATGATCTTAGCTGATTCAGAATCAATATATTCTGTTTCTACCAAGAGGGTGTCGCCATAGTTTACCTGCTTTTTATAGTCGATGTTCATGTTCACCACAGGAGCCATTAATTTGTTGGAATAAATTTCCAAATAAGAAATGCCAAAATGATTTCCAAACGATTCGCGGCCTTCCTCAATATATTTTACGTAGTTGCCATGCCATACAATTCCCATGGAATCCACTTCTCCGAAGCGGATTTTTATCTCAGTTTGATCAATGAGCCGAATGGACATGGGTACATAAATTTTTAACCGGGCAAAGGTAGCAATTTTAGCCGCATCTTACATGCTTTTTTAGCTTGTTGTTCCATAAAACTTGCCCTTGCGTTGAGCTTACTTGAGACAATTTCCTCCCGAAGGAGGTTTTAGCGAAAGGAGACTTTTAGTTATTGTTTACATCATCTTAATTTAAGCCTGAGAAAGTTGAACACAATTGTACTATTTTTGACCTGAAATAGTAACTCGATAATTATAAACCATTACAATATATCTAACACAAAATGAATAGCATAAGAACTACCAATATCCTGTTGCTGATTATTACTATCCCTTTGGTCTTCTATATACTTAAAACACTCGACTTTATTTTCGTGCCGCTCACCATGGCGATGTTTATTGCCTTGTTGTTTCTTCCATTGATGCGTTGGATGACAAAAAAACGGATACCAAAGCCCATAAGCATTTTGGTAATTATTTTGATATTGGTGGGAGGCCTTAAGCTGGGAGCGGAAATAATACAACTTACTTCCAGAGAGATAATATCAGAGAACGGGTTGTTTATGAGCCGGGTCGAAGAAAAATTGGTGAGGATGATTGTGGTGGTGGAAAGTTTTTTTGGTGTTGAGCGACTTCCCGGAACCAATGTGTTAAGTCATTATTCGATTGATAGCGGATTGTTGAAGAATTTTGGCACAACCCTTGGTTTTATCAGCAACACCTTGTCGATGACCCTGATGACTTTGTTTTTCGTGTTCTTACTGTTATCCGAATCAATCAATTTTCAGCAAATGATGAATAGTACGATCTTTAAGGTTAAGTATTCTTCTGTAAAAACCTTCATGAAAATTGAAAAAGACATCATCAAGTTTGTTATCGTTAAATTTGTAATTAGTTTATTTACAGGCATTGGCTTTACTTTGGCCTGTTTGTTTTTCGATGTAAGTTTCCCTATTTTTTGGGGTTTGTTTGCTTTTTTAATCAACTTTGTACAAATGGTGGGGTCGGTAGTATCTGTGGCCCTGTTGTCGTTATTTGCCTTTGTCGAACTTGAACCAACAGGCACTTTGCTCTTTTTTATTCTCGTTCTTATTGCTGTTCAGGTGGTTATGGGAGGCGTGCTGGAACCCATTTTTATGGGCAAGACCTTTTCGGTAAACGTAGTCACCATATTGGTCATGTTGATGTTGTGGGGCTATTTATGGGGTATTCCGGGCATGGTGATGTCGATTCCCCTCACGGTTTTTGCAAAAATTGTTTTGGAACAATTTCCCCGAACCAAGGGTATTGCCCGACTTATGGCTGTTCCTGAGCCATCTCGAAATGTCCATATCAAAAGAAAAAAGCGGAAAAAAGCTGTGGAAGAAAATGCTGTGGATTGATTAGCAGATATTTGTGAACCCGAGTGGGATTAAAATTCCTATCTTCTCTTTTGCTTCCATTGTCTAAGG
>JGI11705J14877_10001866_pt1 | contig 11655 bp, 8 predicted proteins | sample Etolaghawater15m_FD_14877 | JGI IMG/M metagenome (IMG submission 14877) | reverse complement strand
GCGGGAGTTCTTGTTTTGAAAACCCTTGCCGACATTCGTCCCCTGCCCGCTTCTCTCAATTTTGAAACCAGCGACATCCGCAAAGTTCAGATCCTGGACCGAAGCGGCATTCCCCTGACCGTAACCTATCAGAACCGATGGAACATTCATGACCATGTGCCCCTCCATGACATTCCGCCCCTTTTACAGCAGGCTTTTGTGTCATCGGAAGACAACCGCTTCTACCAGCACCATGGCGTGGACTGGCGAGCCCGTCTTATGGCGCTGTTACAGAACATCCGATCCTTTCGCGCGGTCCGAGGGGCCAGCACCATCACGGAACAGGTGGTGCGACTGTGGCGCCCACGACCCCGCAACCTGTGGTCCCGGTGGATCGAAGGCTTTGAAGCCTCCCGCCTCGAAAAACTGTTTTCAAAAGACCAAATTCTGGAGTGTTACCTCAACCAGGTGCCCTACGCCGCCCAACGCCGGGGCGTGGTGCAGGCGGCCCGATACTACTTTGACCGGGACCTGGATACACTGAGCCACAAGGAATTTCTGGCACTGGCGGTCATGGTGCGGGCTCCCGGCCACCTGAATCCCCACAAAAACCGGGAAACTCTTGAAAGCCCCATCCTTCACCTGGCGGAGCGAATGCTTGATAGAAAATGTATAGATCAAACTCATTTTGATGAACTGTGCAAAGCGCCGCTTGAAACCCGGAAAACGTCCTTTACGGTAAAAGCAGCACATTTCGTACACCACCTTTATGAAACAACCCCCGCATCCCGCATGATCCAATCGCGTCGTTTGCGCACCACCCTTAGTGCGCCGCTTCAACGGGAAATACAGGCGATCCTGGATCAAAGGCTTCAAGACCTGAAGGCCAAAGGTGTTCATAACGGTGCGGTACTGGTGGTGGACCATCAAAGGTGTGAAGTCCTTGCCTGGGTGAACAGCGGCGCATCACTGGACGAGGTTTCGGAAAGCTGGATCGATGCGGTAAACACACCCCGACAGCCGGGATCCGCCCTAAAGCCTTTTCTCTATGCTCTGGCCCTCGAAAAGGGATGGACAGCCGCCACTCGGGTGGAAGACCTCCCTTTGGCAGCACCCGTGGGTCATGGGCTTCATACCTATCACAATTACAGCCGGACCCATTACGGCGTGCTGCCCCTGCGCCACGCACTGGGTAACTCTCTGAACACACCTGCCGTACGCACCATTCAGTTTGTTTCGGTGGAACGTTTTCTGGAATGCCTCAAATCCATGGGCATCAACAACCTGTATCAACACCCGGATTACTACGGTGAAGGCCTGGCGTTGGGAAACGGTGAAATCACCCTGCTGGAACTTGCGGGTGCCTACACGGTGCTGGCAAACCGCGGGGTCTATCGTCCTCTCAAAACCGTTCTGAACACAACCGGCGGAATGCGAAAAGGAAGACAAGTGTTTTCGGCGGAAACCGCGTCCCTCATCGGCAACATTCTGTCGGATCCGGATGCCCGGAAGCTTGAATTCGGCAGTGGAAGCCTGCTTCGATTTCCCATCCAGACCGCCGTCAAAACCGGAACCTCCAGTGATTACAGGGATGCCTGGGCCATGGGATACAATGATCGGTTCACAGTCGGGGTCTGGCTGGGGAACCTGGACCATCACGCCACTCACGGAATCACCGGCGCCTCCGGGCCCGCTCTCATCCTTAGAAGTGTTTTTGCGGAACTTAACCGTAACCGGCAAACCGAACCCCTTTACCTGGACCCCCATCTCAAAAGTCGAGAAATCTGCCGGGAAACCGGTCGGCCCGATAATGGACGTTGCATCACCGTCACCGAATGGTTCGCGCCCGGAACAGAACTCACGGCAGAAAAAACAGGGAACTCTGCCTGCGGGCGCCCCTATCTTCAACGCCCCTCTCAAGGGCTGCAACTGGCCATGGACCCACGCATCCCCGATGACCATGAGGCATTTCAATTTCAAATGGCCAACCTGCCTGAAAATGCCTCCATCAGCTGGTACGTGGACGGAAAACCGGCGGCAACCACCACCACTGGAACCTATCTGTGGCCCCTTTCAAAAGGTTCCCACCTTGCCATGGCCAAAATATGGACAGCGGATCTTAAAACCCCCATTGAAACAGCCTGTGTTAAATTTGTGGTGAAATAGCTTTTGTTGAGGTGCATCTATTGGAAACTATTCATTGAAAATGCGATGAAAATATGTGAAGAATCCGTCAGCAATTTTTTTTACGATTGAAAAGAAGAAAATGAAATATTTTTCAAAACTCATCTCCGGATTGTCTTTTTTGACCCTTCTCGCCTTATTTATTACCCTTTACCCTCATAACGCCGCTGCGTCATCTGACATCCAGCCACCACCAAAAAAAATATCCCCAAAAGCCCAACTGACACCCGCTCAACAATACTCCGGCGAGCTCCTGGCTTACCTCCTGAAGGTGGTTTTAGGCCGGGCGGGTCAACTTAAATCAAGAGAAACCTGGCGAATCAGGGCTCTCGACGAGACACTGAACTTCGACCATATTGTAAAAACCATGACAGATCCGGAAAAGAATCAGCTCGATTTTATGGTGCTGGACCCCGACATCCTGGATCTGAGCCAGGTCCTCTTCCATTACGATGATCAGCTGAGCCTGTATAAAGGGGACTACGGCATCACCAGTGTCTATCCCGCGCCTGAAATCCTGGCGCTCCGTCTGTTTATTCTTAAAAAAATGAATGCCGGTGAAAAATTTGACCTGGATGCATTCATGCAGCGGAAAGCGAAACTGCTGAATAAAGACTGCCAGGTTTCACCGGAAGATCTCGCCGCCACGGGGTTGTCAGCCCGGGAAATGAAATTTTTGAGGGACATTTTTCAAAGCCAACCGGCTTTCTACCGCTATTTAACCTCCCCGTTTCTTTTGAAAGAATTGAAGGACACCCAGGTCCTCAACTCCGGCCCCGCTACGGATGGGATTATTCGGTCGGCCCACTACACCCGTATTCAAAGCAACAAGCCCATGGGTTGCTCGGAAGGGAAGAACACCGTCCGCATTGTGTTTTTGCCTTCCATGACCAAGGAATTTGTTTATGGAAAGGATGAACCATCCCTTTCGGAGTACGGCTTTAAACCAACTGAATTTCTGGAGAGGATCTTCATTAAGTTGCAAAAGGAAGTCCTCAAAGCAACCCTGGAAACGCTCAAGAAAATATTTGCAAAACCGCAATACAAAAAACTCACGGAACCCCAATGGCATGCGCTATGGCAGGGGATTTTAAAAAAAGATATTGCTTTTTACACGGAAAACAAAAAACCGCTTGTCATTTATCCGGAAAATGCTGAAAAGGTCGTCCACGAAGTCTGCCCCGAGGCGGATTTCGCGGTCATCCTGATGGGCAAGAACATTTATCGCGCCATTTGTTTTGACCCGGGCAGGGACGTTTACCCTTTTGTAAACCGGATTTATCTCGATATCCTAGATGTTGAATACGACCAGGCGGGAGAAGAAATTGAAATCATCAGTCAGTTCATCTGTTCACATCTCGAAAAACGCATCGCCCTCCTGATAGACCGTATGGGAAAATAAAAAAAGGGGCGCCTTCAAAGAAGCGCCCCTTGGGTCGGATTTAAAGGGAAAAGGGATTTTCCATTTGTCCCTTGCAGCGGATTCCAAAAAAGAGGATACTTTGTACCCAATAACCCTCTCCGGGCGGGTAAAAAGGTTCCACATAGCCGACAATTTTGAGCAATTCGGCATACATTTTCCCGTCCCGAACCTGTTTTTGGGTTACGGCACCTTTCTTGCTTATCAGATAGACTATGATGAAGCACTTGAATCAAAAGAAGTCCTGGTTCTCGGTCCCCCCCTGGGTGGTCATCGGCGCCGTATTGCTGCTGGCGCCGATTTTTTTCTTCGTAACGGTAGATTCCATCAACCGCCAAAAGGAAAATACCATTTCCCTGTTAAAGGAAAAAGGCGCGGCGCTGATACGCTCCTTTGAGGCCGGCGCCCGAACGGGTATGATGGGCATGCGGTGGGGAGGGGTTCAGGTACAGCAATTGCTTTCGGAAACCGCTCAGCAAAAAGACATCGTTTATATCCTGGTGACCGATACCGACGGAACAATTCTGGCCGACAGTGATCCAGCCAATATCGGAAAGTCTCACGGTGAAGGCCTGAATCTTGACCGGATTTACCGATCTCACAACCTTCACTGGCGTGAGGTCTTCACCCAAAAAGGAACCAAAATTTTCGAAGTATTTCGCAGTTCGTTCCCATACGGGGCAGTGGCAAGGGCATGGGACATGGCCGGGGCATGGGTTCCGGCGACTGGTGCCAGCCTCACATGAACCCCCAGAAGGCCCAAGATCGAGGGGCCCAGATCATCTTTGTGGGATTGGACATGACATCCGTTGAAGATGCCGCGGGAGAAGACATTCGCAAAAGTATTTTGATGGGTTTTATATTTCTCCTAATTGGATTTGCCGGCGTCGTAACCCTGTTTCTGGCACAAGCCTATCGGTCCGCCAGAACCTCCTTCTCCAGGGTCAAAGCCTTTTCGGACAACCTGGTGGAAAACATGCCCATGGGCCTTATTGCCATCGACCCCGAAGAACGGATCGCCTCTTTCAACCAAACCGCGGAATCAATGCTTGGAATCAGCGCCGATCAGACCATTGGAAAGGGCCTTTCAGAAATCTTGCCCCCCTCTTTCCGCGATTTCTTTTACCACCTGAAAGCGAAATCCGAGCCTATCAACCGGGAACTGGATACCGTTCTTGGCAATGGAAAGGACCTGCCGCTTGAGGTCATCGGCACGGCATTGACGGATGAGGATGGCGCCGCCCTGGGATGGGTGATCCTTTTCAGGGATTTAACGGAGATTCAGCACTTAAAACGGGAAATTTTACGAAGCCAGCGCCTGGCATCCATCGGAAGTCTGGCGGCGGGCGTGGCTCATGAAATCAGAAACCCGCTAAGCTCCATTAAGGGATTTGCCACCTATTTCAAGGAGCGGTACCGGGACACGCCAAAAGACCATCAGACCGCCGAGATTATGATCCAGGAAGTGGAAAGGCTGGATCGGGTCATCGGACAACTCATGGAATTCGCACGGCCCATGAGCATTCAGGAAAAGCGCACGCACCTGGATGCGCTGATCCGTCATTCACTGAAAATGGTTGAAGGGGATGCCGCACAAAAAGGCATCACGCTGAACTTCAAGAATGATCCTCACATCGAGACGGCAACCGTTGATCCGGACAGGCTCAAGCAGGTGCTTCTGAACCTCTACCTAAACGCCATAGAGGCCATGGACGGAGAGGGTGTCGTGACTGTCACCCTTTCGCGGACCGGTCGGGACAACGGCATTCAAATCACCGTGTCGGATACGGGTCCGGGGATCCGGCAGGAAGACCTGCCCCACCTGTTTGACCCCTATTTCACCACAAAATCCTCCGGTACAGGTCTGGGGTTGGCTATTGTCCATAAAATCATAGAATCTCATAACGGCGAAATTCAGATCAAAAGCAGGCCCGGGGAAGGGACTACCGTCACCATGGTCATCCCCCGCGCCCTTGAGGGACCGAATTCATGATGAAAAAAGAAAAGACGGTTTTGGTGGTGGATGACGACCATGCTCACAGGATTATGTTGCGCACCCTTATCTCAGGATGGGACTATGCGGTAGAAGAGGCGGATGACGGCCAGGAGGCCATTGACAAGGTTCATGAAAGGGCCTTTGATCTTATCCTGATGGACATCCGGATGATCAAAGTGTCAGGGCTCGAGGCTTTGGCGAAAATTCAAAAATACAACCCGGCCATTCCCATTATCATCATGACCGCTTACTCATCCGTCGAAACCGCCGTCGAGGCGCTTAAGAATGGCGCGTACGATTATCTGACCAAACCCCTCGATTTTGATGAATTGCGCCTGGTTATGGCCCGGGCCGTAGACCACCGATATCTGAAAGAAGAAAACCGCCTTCTGAAAGAACAACTTGGCGATCAGTTTAACACACAAAATATTATCGGCCGCAGCCAGGTCATGGTGAAACTTCTGGAAAATGTTGCCCAGGTGGCCCCATCCGAAGCGACGGTTTTGGTGACCGGGGAATCCGGAGCGGGTAAAGAACTGATTGCTGGAGCCGTTCACTACAACAGTCCGAGAAAAGATGGGCCGTTTGTAAAGATGAATTGTGCGGCCGTTACCGAAACCCTTCTCGAATCGGAACTGTTCGGCCATGAAAAAGGGGCTTTTACCGGAGCTCACAGGCGCAAAGAGGGGAAGTTTCGTCAGGCGGACGGTGGCAGTCTTTTTCTGGATGAAGTGGGTGAAATGTCCCTCTCCATGCAGGTCAAGCTTTTGCGCGCTCTGCAGGAAATGGAGTTTTTCAGGGTTGGGGGCGAAGAGTTGCTGAAAGTGGATGTCAGGGTCATCGCCGCGACCAATAAGGACCTGTTTCAGGAGATCGAGGCAGGCCGGTTCCGTGAAGATCTCTATTATCGCTTAAATGTTGTAACATTGGCCGTGCCCTGCCTGGCAGACAGAAGAGAAGACATCCCCCTATTGGCCCGCCACTTCCTGGAACGCTTTTCTCAGAAAAACCGCAAAAAAGTCAAAGGGTTTTCTCCTCACACCCTGGACCAGATGCTGCGATATGACTGGCCGGGAAATGTTCGTGAATTGATGAATACGGTGGAGCGGGCCGTTGTCATGAGCCGATCTGACTATATTCAGCCCGAAGATCTGCCCCTGGAGATTCAGAACCGCCGGCAGGAAAACGAACTCGAATCCTCCCTCCATATACCGGATGAGGGTGTTTCCCTTGAAAAAATGGAAAAAGAAGCCATTATAAAAACCCTCGCATCAACCTCCGGGAACAAGAGCGAGGCCGCCAGGAGACTGGGCATCACTCGAAAAACTCTTCGAAAAAAACTAAAGGACTATGGGGCGACCTGAAAGCCGCTAGTGTCGCGTCATGCATGAAATGTCGCAAGATTGTGCCGCAATTTTTTGGGCCTGCAAGGAGCGTTTTCAGTTGCATAGTGGTACTATGTGACTGAAAGCGTGACGAAGCAGGCGCGAAAAAGGGCAAGCAAGATGCGGCAGAGTAGGCTTGACGCGACACTAGAATTCAGCGGTCACACGCAGTCCAAAAATCCATCCCTCAGGGCTGTCGCCTTTTTCCATTGCATCCTTCATATACTGAACATCCCCGGTAACGGCGAAGACGGGGGTTAAAGCAATCCGGCCGTAAACCTCAAATACATCCGTGTGATCCAAGCCTTGATTCCCACCCCCCACATAGGCATAACCGATCCCCACATTGTCGCCTTCACGGTTCCAAAGCCTGCCGTTGATATTCAAACCCCCAGAGAAAATATCATTGTAAACAATGGCCGCCTCATCACGCTGTGAGCCGACACGGAGCCAGGCACCCAGAATTTTCCCCAACTGCTGATCAAAGGACAAAAGACCCAGGAATTTGTGCTCCTTTTGGGTCCCGGCCACATTGTAGAAATCACGACTGGTCCCAGCACCGATCAGCCGGTAATTTCCTTCACCCAAAACAGAATTCACCCGGTAACCGAACTGTATTCCATAAAAATTGTATGGCTCCAATAACCTCTCTTCGCCCGTACCGCCGAGGGAGAGCCCTGACGCATTTGTACTGCCAATGGCCATGCCGACAACATTTACGGAAAAAGGGCCAACACCCCATTCGATGGCCAGGCCCATGTCGTAGCTGGGCAGAAATGCATTGGGGCCGTTTATCATGGCCTGGTTCATGAACTGGGTAAATTCATCATTGGCAAAGGCGTTTTCATCCATATAATCCGTCGCATCAATAATACCGATGGTAAGGCCCAGGGTGTGGGTTTCCGCAAACGCGAAGGTGTGTTTATACCAGGCTGTGAGCAGATAATCGCGGCGTCTGCCGTTAATATTTTTATAGCTGTCCTGAACATTGCCGCCATAAGGCGCCAGCACAAACGGGGAACGACCGCCTGCCATTAAGCCGTCGCCAACGCCGATGCCGAGTTTTGCAAAAAGCTGGTCATTGTTAGTGGGCGTATAAGAAACCTCCGGTTCACAGGTCATTAAGGCCCTGCCTTCACTGTGATAGCCAGGCGCATCATCGATGCTCTGATACTGATAGATGCCGGCAACGACCCCGCCGATGGAAAGCTGATCGTTGATCTGGTAGGCAAATCCATCAGTGGCCTGATAAAAAATCCCCAGCAATGAAAACAGCAAACCCCATTGGAATTTCCGGAGACGCTGCATGAACTTTGTTTCGTTAAAATTTCCAGCTCGTTTCCACATAACAGTCTGCTCTTTTATCCGAAAAACTTCCTTATCAACATCGTTCAATTAATGCAATACCCATTGAAACAATCTATCACATTTTTTGTTGGTTGGAATCAGTCCAACATGCCGCTCGACTTATGGGGTTCTTGTAAATATTCATAGTTATGGCAATTTCAAAGAAAACCATACGAATCTTTCTCACCCTGTTTCTGCTTTGTTGCATCATTGCGGGCTACGGAATCTACCATCAATTTTCCAAGTTTAACAAAATGGTCCTGGAAAGGTTCCAGGGCAGGTTATGGGAACTTCCCGCACGGGTATATGCACTGCCACTGGCGCTTTACCCAGGGATGCCGCTAACCCCCTTCACCTTTGATAAGGCATTGCATTATATGGGTTACCAAAGGGTTGAAAAATCCAATGACTTGAAAAGCCCCGGTCGATATTTTCATAAAGGCGGTGTTTTTAACCTGTTTCGACGCTCTTTTGATTTTGAAAACGAAAAACATCCTTCCGGAAAAATTGAAGTGAGGATTAAAAAGAACCGGATTGCGGCCATTTCGGACCTGCAGTCGGACAAGGCCCTTGAAATACTGCGTCTTTCTCCCGCACTGATCGGTTCTTTTTATCCTCGAAACAATGAGGACAGGGTGCTTTTGACGTTGAAGAAAGTACCATTACTGTTGCCCAAAACCCTCATCGCCGTTGAAGACCGAACATTTTATACCCATCACGGCATTGAACCCCTGGCAATTTTGCGGGCGCTGCTGATCAACCTTCGAGAAGGCCATGCATCCCAAGGTGCCAGCACTATCAGCCAGCAGCTTGCCAAGAATTTTTTCCTCACCCGTGAAAAATCCATTAAACGCAAGTTGGATGAAATGTTTGTGGCGGTGGCCATGGAGAAGAACTTCAGCAAAAACGAGATTCTGGAAACCTATCTCAACGAAGTATATCTGGGGCAGGACGGTAATCGCGCCATTCACGGGTTCGGCCTGGCCAGCTCGTTTTATTTCGGTAAAAATGCAAACGATCTGGCCCCTCAGGAAATCGCCCTTTTGGTGGGAATGTTGAAAGGCCCCTCCCATTACAATCCCCGCAAATTTCCTGAAAGGGCACTCTCGCGCCGAAATACCGTGCTGAAAATTTTGGGGGATCAGGGCATTCTTTCACCGGATATGGTTGAACTGGCTCAATCCAGCCCTTTAGGGATAATTGACGCCCCTTTAAAAGTTAACAGCCCCTTTCCCGCATACCTTGACCTGGTTAAACGGCAACTGCTTCGGGAATATCGGGAATCGGATCTCCGTTCAGCGGGGCTGCGCATTTTTACCACCCTTGACTTGCAGGTTCAAGTGGCCGCTGAGCAGGCCGTTCAATCTGAATTGAATACCATCGAGACCCATCACCGGCTTTTGCCCGGCGAACTTGAGGCGGCCATGGTGGTAACCGCCACCGGCACCAATGAAGTATTGGCTTTTCTCGGTGGCAGAACGGCTCAGGCCAAAGGCTTTAACCGCGGGATGGACGGTAAAAGAGCGATCGGCTCTCTGATTAAACCGGCTGTGTTTCTGACGGCACTAAATGACCCCAAGCAGTACACCCTCATAACGCCCATCGAAGACCAACCCATCACTGTCCCCCTTCCCAAAGGCAAATCGTGGAAACCCGCTAATTATGATCGGATCTATCATGGGACCATTCCCCTCTATCAGGCCCTGGTCCATTCCTACAACGCTTCAACGGTTCGTCTGGGGCTGAAACTGGGGCTGCCGGCGGTTTATGATACCTTGAAAAAAATGGGCTTTCAGAGAAAAATAGAGATGTATCCCGCATCACTTCTGGGGGCCGTGGAAATGTCTCCCCTTGAAGTGGCTCAAATTTATCAGACCCTTGCATCCGGCGGTTTCTATTCTCCCATTCGGGCCATCCGTTCCATTCATACACCGGATGGGTCCATTTTACAGCGTTACCCGCTAACCATAACGCAGAATTTCAGTGCCGGTCCCGGCTATCTGCTCAATAAAACGCTTCAGGCCGTCGTAATGCAAGGAACCGCCACATCCCTCAAAAAGATGGTCCCGGCTTCCTGGGGAACCGCAGGGAAAACCGGCACCACAAACGATATGCGTGACAGCTGGTTCGCCGGATTCACCGGCAGCCAATTGGCGGTGGCCTGGGTGGGCCGGGATGACAACAAACCCTGCGGACTTTCCGGTGCGACAGGAGCCATGCGGGTATGGGGTCGGCTCATGGCAGAGGTTCCCAATGCCCCCCTGATACTGATACCCCCGGAAGATGTGGAAATTTTCGTGGTGAACGTGAAAACAGGTTTCAGGACTGCCAGTGGAAACCCCCATGCCATGGCCATTCCGTTCATCAAAGGGTCAGAACCCACTAAAAACGTGGGTCACGCCAGTGAAATTGCAGAAGGAGGCCGTGAACCCCATCAGAAGCGTGAAACCTCGGAATCCAGTTTTATGGATTGGCTGAAGGATTTGTTCAAATGAAAACCAGGAAATTCCCTATGATGATGCTGTTCTTTTTTGTGGCAGGATCTCTTCTAAACGCCTGTTCGACCCCTCAAAAGGTTGCCCCGCCAAAACCAACCCTGCCCCAAAAGCACGCCCCTGAACTGGGAGAGCAGCCTTTGCCCGAACGATCAACGGGCCATTCCCCGGGAGTCATCTCGGATTTGAAAATCGCGGCAAAAGGGCAGATGAAAGTGGGTGAATTGGATCAGGCCTTCTCCACTCTGGAACGAGCTCTCAGAATTAACCCCAATGATCCCGTCATCTGGAACATGCTGGCCGAAATTCAATTAAAACGCGGTAATGTGGAACAAGCGGAACAACTGGCCAGAAAATCGAACCTCCTCGCCGGTAAAGACAAAACCCTTCGCCGCCGAAACTGGGGTATTATTGCTCAGGCATTGGAACAGAGAGGGCTTGCCGGAGAAGCGGGAGCGGCAAAACGCCGAGCAGGCAAGTAAGGGCCTGTTTGAAAGAAGCAACACCCAACAAAATTTCATTTTACTTGACATCCCAGGCTATATGTTCTATTTTACAGGAAGTTTTTAACGTTTCTGCCACTGATTTAACTAAGATGCGGTTGGAGGAAACGAGAATGAAAGCGCTTTGCATCATTGTCACAGGACTTGGGTTGGTTCTTGCTTTTTTTACCTTTCTGTTTTTTACCCTTGAAGACCAGACGCCCTATGCGGATAAGGTTCCCATGTGGCCCATTTTCCTCGGCATTGTCATGGTCGTCCTGGGCCTGACGTGCTACAGTAGGAAGTCTTAGACCACGACAGATATAGCAAATAAATCTTTCCTGAAATTGACACCAACCTCTTAATT
>JGI11705J14877_10001865_pt1 | contig 11667 bp, 10 predicted proteins | sample Etolaghawater15m_FD_14877 | JGI IMG/M metagenome (IMG submission 14877) | reverse complement strand
TAAAACAGATTATTTATATTTCATGAAAAATAAACAGGGTGTTCATGATTTTTCATGTAACTATTTTACACACTTGAAGAATATTAAAATGATACAAAAAGAAACACTTAGTAGATAAAACTGAATCTTCGTTTGAGCTAATTGGCTATTGTCTCTGATTTAGTGTTATTATCATGTTGTAAATTTCTTGTAGAGAGTTTTCTTTTACTCAAGAGATAATAAATAATAAATTCTAAGGATATGATATGTCAAAAATCATTTGGTCAAAAATAGATGAAGCTCCGGCTTTAGCAACTTATTCGTTATTACCTATCGTAAATGCTTTTACTAAAGCTGCAGGTGTAGAGGTGGTTCTTAGTGACATTTCACTCGCGGGTCGTGTTTTAGCTGCAATGGGTCTTGCAGAAGATGAGCTTTCAAAACTAGGTGAAGTTGTTCTTCAAGCAGATGGAAACATAATTAAGCTTCCAAATATCTCTGCTTCAGCTGGTCAGCTTAAAGATTGTATTGCTGAGCTTCAAGGGCAAGGTTATGACATTCCTAACTATCCTGAAAATCCAGCTAATGATGCTGAAAAAGCTATTCAGGCTAAATATGCTACATGTCTTGGTTCAGCTGTTAACCCAGTTTTACGTGAAGGTAACTCTGATAGACGTGCTGCTGTAGCAGTTAAAAAGTTTGCACAGAAAAACCCACATAAATTAAGAGCATTCTCTGAAAACTCTAAAGCTTATGTAGCTCACATGGAAGGCAAGGGAGATTTCTTTGCACATGAAAAATCTGTAACTTTAGATAAAGATCAAAAAGTAACAATCGCTCTTAACGGTAAAGAGTTAACTACTATAAGTGCAGTAGCTAGTGAAGTACTTGATGGTACATTTATGTCAGTTAAAGCTCTTAATGCTTTTTATGAAAAAACTATTGCAGATGCAAAAACAAATGATGTTTTATGGTCACTACACCTTAAAGCTACAATGATGAAAATTTCAGACCCAATTATGTTTGGTTACGGATTTAAAGCATTCTTCAAAGATGTATTTGCTAAGCATGCTGCTACATTTGCAGAGTTAAAAGTAAATGCTAACATGGGTATGTCAGACTTAGAGAAAAAAATCAAAGGTCATGCAAAAGAGGCTGAAATTAAAGCTGATTTCTTAGCTGCATTAGAGTCTGATTCTCCAAAACTTGCGATGGTTGATTCTGACAAAGGAACAACTAACTTTAATGCTTCAAATGATGTAATTATTGATGCTTCTATGCCAGTTGTTGTACGTGAAGGTGGAAAACAATGGGATAGAACTGGTGCAGCTGTAGAGTGTGTTGCTGTTATTCCAGATTCAACTTACGGTATGTTTCATGCTGAAATGGTAGCAGATTGTGTTAAAAATGGTCAGTACGATGTAGCAACTATGGGTACAATGCAAAATATCGGTCTTATGGCTCAAAAAGCTGAAGAGTATGGTTCTCATCCAACTACATTTGAACTAGCTGAAGCTGGTACTGTTACTGTTACTGGTGTTGATGGCGTTCTTATGAGTTTTGAGTGTGAAGCTGGTGATATCTGGAGACTTGCTCGCACTAAAGATGTAGCAATTCGTGACTGGGTTCGTTTAACAGTTGAAAGAACAAGAATAGAAGGAATCCCTGCTGTATTCTGGTTAGATGAAAAACGTGCTCATGATGCTGAACTTATCAAAAAAGTTAATGAATATCTTAAAGACCACGATACATCTGGTTTAGATATCCAGTTCATGAATGTAACAAATGCTACTCGTTTTACAAATGCTCGTGTTCGTGAAGGTAAAAATACTATCGCTGTAACTGGTAACGTTTTACGTGACCACTTAACTGATATGTACCCGATTTTAGAGCTTGGAACATCAGCAAAAATGCTTTCTATTGTTCCTTTATTAGCTGGTGGTGGTCTATATGAGACTGGTGCTGGTGGATCTGCTCCAAAACACGTTGATCAATTCTTAGCAGAGGGTCACCTTCGTTGGGATTCTTTAGGTGAAATTTTAGCTCTTGCTGAGTCTTTAAGATTTATCGGTCAGAAAAATAAAGATGCAAAAATTGCTGCACTTACTGCTGCTCTTGATGTTGCTAATGATGGTTACCTTGATAACAACAAAGAACCAGGAAGAAAAGTTGGTCAACCAGACAACAAAGCTTCTCACTTCTTTGTAGCACAGTATTGGGCAAAAGCACTTGCTGAGGGTGACAATGCTGAATTAGCTGCTAAATTTGCTCCAGTTGCTACTGCACTTGTTGAAAATGAAGCTAAAATTATTGAGGAATTACTTGCTGTTGAAGGTAAAGCTCAAGATGTTGGTGGTTACTTCCATCCAAATGACGAATTAGCTGAAAAAGCAATGCGTCCATCTGCAACTTTAAATGCAATTATAGATTCAATATAATTTATTGCCTGCGTTTAATAAACGCAGGTATATAACTTTTTGTTTTTAGCTAAATCGGTTATACTTCAGCTAAGAATAAAAAGTTAAAAACTCAAAGGAAGTGAATGGCAAGTAAAGTAACGGTCATAGGAACGGGAAATTTTGGGTCAACGGTGGCATTTATACTTGCAATGAGAGGTTCTTGTCACGAAGTTGTACTTCGTGGTAGGAATCTAGACATTGCTAAAGGAAAAGCTCTTGATATGTCTCAGGCAGCTAATGCAGCTAGGGAACATACAGTTGTAAGGGCTGGCGCAGGTCCAGAAGATATGGCTGGAAGTAAAATTGTGGTGATAACCGCAGGTGCTCCAAGAACGCCAGGTATGAGTAGGGATGATTTATTAACAAAAAACGCAAAAATTGTTAAAGCTTATGCTCTAGAGATTAAAGAGCATGCTCCAAATGCGATAGTTGTTGTTGTGAGCAACCCATTGGATGTGATGACTTACGTAGTGCAGAAATTCACTGGATTTCCAAGAGAGAGAGTACTTGGTATGGCAGGAATTTTAGATGCTGCTAGAATGGCCCATTTTATTTATGAAAAATTAGGCTATGGGGCAGGACAGATTCGTGCTACTGTTATGGGTGGACACGGAGACACAATGGTTCCTCTACCTAAGTTTACCACTGTAGCCGGAGTTCCTATAGATGATCTACTTGACTCTGAAGAGATTGGTGAAATAGTTCAAAAAACTAGAAATGGCGGTGCACAAATTGTAAATCTTCTAGGAGATGGTTCAGCTTATTATGCACCAGCAAAATCAACTGCGGTTATAGTTGATGCTATTCTTAAAGATACTAAACAGATTCACTCATGTGCTGTAATGCTTAGGGGTGAATATGGCTACAAGGATATGGTAAGTGGAGTTCCTGTTATGATTGGTACAGATGGAGCTGAGCAAGTTATTGAAATGACACTTAAAACTTTACAAAAAACTAGATTTAAAAACTCTGTTGCTTCTGTTAAAGAGATGGTTGATATCCTCTACAAGAGTGGATTTTTTGATGAATGTGAGAAAAAATAATGAAAGCTAGAAAAGTTGGTATAGTTGGAGCAGGTGCTGTAGGTGCTACAACTGCATATACTTTAAGTATGATGGGGACTTGTCACGAGATAATTCTTTTTGATATTGCACAAGGTGTAGCAAAAGGAAAAGCTATTGACATAGCACAAGCATCATATTATTCGTCTCAAGGTACCATTATTACGGCTGCAGAAAAACCTGAGGATATCAAAGATTGTGACATAGTTGTGGTCACTGCTGGTGTGCCGCGTAAAGGGGATATGACAAGAGCAGACTTATTGATGATAAATGCCAAGATTACAAAAGAAGTTGTTCAAAATATTAAAGAGAACTCTCCAGATGCAATTATTATCTGTGTTTCAAATCCACTTGATGTAATGACATATGTGACTAAACAAATTACAGGTTGGGATAGCAATAGAATTATTGGTCTTGCAGGCGCACTAGATGGCTCGCGTATGGCTTATCAAATTCAAAAATTAACAGGCTATGCAGCAAACCAAACGGGATCTCTAGTAATCGGTGACCATGGTGAAAATATGATTCCTTTGCCTCAAAAAGTATCTGTTGGTGATATACCACTTACTGAACTTGTATCTCAAAAAGATATGCAAGGTATAATCGAACGCACAAAATTTGGTGGAGCTGAGATAGTTAAGCACCTTGGTACATCTGGCTATTACGGACCAGGGCGTGCAATAGCTCATATGGTTGAAGCAATATTAAACGACTCAAAGGCAATTGTTTCATGTTCTACTATATTAGACGGCGAATATGGCTATAGTGATGTTGCAGTAGGTGTCCCAATAGTTCTTGGTGCTAATGGTGTTGAGAAGATAATTGAACTAAAGTTAGATGAAGAAACAAAAGAGAAATTTACAATTTCAGTGAAATCTATACAAGATGGTATTAATATACTAAAAGAAAATAATTTTTTTTAAGGAGAGCGGATTAAATGAAAACAAGAATAGAAAAAGATACAATGGGTGAAATAGAAGTTCCTGTAGATGCTTACTGGGCTGCTCAAACACAGAGAAGCATACAAAACTTTAAAATTGGGCAAGAAACAATGCCGTACGAGATAACTCGTGGGTTTTCTTATCTTAAAAAAGCTGTTGCACTTGTAAACGCTGACTTAGGTAAGCTTGATACGAAAAAAGCTAATGCGATAGCAGCTGCCGCCGATGATATGCTTGCTGGTAAACTTGATGGTAACTATCCACTTGTTGTATGGCAAACAGGTTCAGGTACACAATCAAACATGAACAACAATGAAGTTCTTGCTAACAGAGCTACTGAAATTTTAGGTGGCGACTATAGAGTTGAAAAGCTTGTTCATCCTAATGATGATGTAAACAAATCTCAATCTTCAAATGATACATACCCAACTGCACTTCATGTTGCAGCAGTAATTGCAGTTGAAGAGTCACTCATTCCAGCTATTCAAAAGTTAAAAGCTACATTAAAAGCAAAAAGTGAAGCTTTTAGTGATGTTGTCAAAATTGGTCGTACACATTTACAAGATGCAACACCACTTACTCTAGGTCAAGAAATTAGCGGTTGGGTAGAGATGCTCAACAAGTCTGAAAAAATGGCAAAAGATTCTCTTGAAGCAGTTCGCGAACTTGCTCTTGGTGGAACTGCTGTTGGAACAGGTTTAAATGCACACCCAGAGTTGGGCGAAAGAGTTGCTAAAAAACTTAGCGAATTAACTGGACACGACTTTATAACTGCTTCAAATAAATTTCATGCACTTACTTCTCATGATGCTTTAGTGTTTGCTCATGGAGCACTAAAGGCACTTGCTGCAGATATGATGAAAATTGCAAATGATGTAAGATGGTTAGCTTCTGGTCCACGTTGTGGTCTTGGTGAAATTGAAATTCCAGCAAATGAGCCGGGAAGTTCAATTATGCCAGGGAAGGTCAATCCTACTCAAAGTGAAGCTGTAACTATGGTTGTTTGTCAAGTTATGGGGAACGATGCAACAATTGGTTTTGCGGCATCTCAAGGTAATTTTGAGTTAAATGTTTTTAAGCCAGTGATAGCTTATAATTTTTTACAATCAGTTAGACTTTTAAGTGATTCAATAGTCTCTTTTAATGACAATGCAGCTGTTGGTATTATGCCAGTTCGTGAGAGAATAGATCACTTTTTACATGATTCATTGATGTTAGTAACTGCTCTGAATCCTTATATTGGATATGAGAATGCAGCTAAAATTGCAAAAACAGCTCACAAAAACAACTCAACCTTAAAAGCTACAGCAATTGAGCTTGAGCTTTTAACTGCTGAACAGTTTGATGAGTATGTAAAACCAGAAGAGATGATTGCACCCAAGGCTTAAAAGCAAGTGCGATGAGCCCCATTTTAATACAAGGAGAATAAATGAATATACATGAATATCAAGCAAAACAAATTTTTGCTAAATATGGAGTACCTACACCAAAAGGTATAATGGCTGAAAGTGTTAAAGACGCAGTAATTGCTGCAGAGGTTTTAGGTGGTCCTATATGGGTTGTCAAAGCTCAAATACATGCTGGTGGTCGTGGACTAGGTGGAGGTGTTAAACTTGCTAAAAGTATTGATGAAGTTGAAGCCTTATCAAATGAAATTTTAGGAATGACTCTAGTTACACATCAAACAACTGCTGAGGGTAAACTTGTTCAGAAGCTTTATATTGAAGATGGAGCTGATATAAAAGATGAATTATATCTTTCTGTAGTACTTGATAGAAAATCAGAAATGCCTCTTATTATGGCATCTACTGAGGGTGGAATGGATATTGAAACTGTTGCTGAAAATACTCCTGAAAAAATAATTACAATTCCAGTAGACCCTGCTATTGGTTTTCAAGGTTTTCATGGTCGTGAGTTAGCATTTGGCTTAGGCATAACAGATAAGTTAGAACAAAAAAATATTATCTCATTTGCTGAAAAGCTATTTAAGCTTTACATGGATAATGATGCAGAGATGATTGAAATCAATCCTCTTGTAAAAACCGGATCTGGTGAATTTTTAGCACTTGATGGAAAAATGGGTTTTGATAACTCAGCACTTGGCCGTCAACCGGAAATCGCTGCGATGAGAGATTTAACTGAAGAAGATGCTGATGAAGTAGAAGCTTCTCATTATGGACTCTCTTATGTAGCTCTTGATGGTGAAATTGGATGTATGGTAAATGGTGCAGGTCTTGCTATGGGTACTATGGATACTATTAATTATATGGGTGGTACGCCTGCAAACTTTTTAGATGTTGGTGGAAGTGCAAATGCAGAGACTGTCGCAAAAGGTTTTGAAATCATTCTTAAAAATCCTAAAGTAAAAGCTATTTTTGTAAATATTTTTGGTGGAATTGTTCGCTGTGATCGTATTGCTAATGGTATTATTGAAGCTACTAAAATCACAGATGTAAATGTTCCTGTTGTTGTTCGTCTTGATGGCACAAATGCACCAGAAGCAGCTGAAATTCTTAAAAATGCAAATATTGCAAACTTAATAGTTGCAACTGATTTAGGTGATGGTGCTGCAAAAGCAGTTGCTGCGGCGAAAGGAGAATAATTAATGTCAATTTTAGTAAATAAAGATACAAAAGTAATAGTTCAAGGTTTCACAGGAAAAGAGGGCTCTTTTCATGCTGAGCAGTGTATAACATATGGTACAAACATAGTAGGCGGTGTTACACCGAATAAGGGTGGTCAAGAGCATTTAGGTAAACCTGTTTTTGATACTGTCGCTAGTGCTGTAAAAAGTACTGGTGCTACAGTGTCTATGATTTTCGTTCCACCTGCTTTTGTTGGTGATGCTGTAATGGAAGCTGCCGAAGCAGGGATTGAACTTGCTGTAATTATTACAGAGGGTGCTCCGGTAAAAGATATGCAAATGGCAAAAGCTCATGCGACAAAACATGGCATGAAAACTCTTGGACCAAACTGTCCTGGTATCATTACTGCTGAAGAGTGTAAAATAGGAATCATGCCTGGCATGATTTTCAAAAAAGGTAATGTTGGCCTTATCTCTAAATCTGGAACATTAACTTATGAGGGAACAAATCAAGTTGTTCAAGCTGGGTATGGTATTACGACAGCTGTTGGAATTGGTGGAGACCCAATTATTGGTCTTTCTTACAATCAACTACTACCAATGTTTGAAGCCGACCCTGAGACTGAATGTATCGTTATGATTGGTGAAATTGGTGGCGACCTTGAAATTCAAGCTGCTAAACTTATTAAAGAGAAAATAACAAAGCCAGTTGTTGCATTTATTGCTGGGCAAACTGCACCTAAAGGTAAGACTATGGGTCATGCTGGAGCTATTGTTTCTGGTTCTGCAGGAACTGCTGCTGAGAAAATGGCAGCACTTGAGGCAGCTGGCGTTAGAGTTGTTGTTTCACCTGCAGAAATTGGAAAAGCAGTTGCAGAAGTTTTAAGCAAATAGCATGCTAGAGACTTTTGAAGTTGCAAATATTCGTTGCGGCGGTTGTGCCACAACAATTAGGACAGCTTTAGATATTGAGGGTTTTAAGTCTGTTAAAGTAGATCTTTTGTTTGACCCTCGAAGAGTTAGTGCGGAAATTGAAAACGGTGAGCGATTAGAACTTTTCAAAAAAGTTTTAAGAGATCATGGCTATCCTCTCTGTGATGAAAAGATAGACTTCATTGACTCTGCCTCACTCAAAGCAAAAAGTTTTGTCTCTTGTGCGATTGGAAAATTTAACACAAAAGATGAGTCGAAATAATTAAAAAGTAGTTTGTTAAAGCTACTTTTTTTTAAATAAAAATTAATATTAATTAGTATTTTATACTCTCCCAAAAGAAATCAAGATGTTTTTCAAATTGTGTAGCGAGATGATTTGTCGAATTGTTATCAAAGCGCAGTAGTGTGACCTGTAATCTAATGTAGAATAGGGTAGATAAAAACTCATAAGAAATAATCATTGGATCCGCTGATCGGATTAAATTGTTTTGCATCATGATAAAAAATCCCTCAGACAATACTTTTATATTTTTGTTATGAAATTCACTCATAAACTGTTCTCTAAGGTCTTGATTTTGCATTAGTTCTATCATAAGTAGACGAAACATATTTTCGTTGCTCTTATCAAATGTAAGCATCTTNTATTGCATAGTAAATTTTTGTAAAAAAGGNTTTCCTCTTGTTGCAAGTTCTTTAATTTCATCTGTACTAAGAGTGAAGGGTGATGAAAATATTCCTTTTGCAACCTCTAAAAATATCTCCTCTTTGTTTTTAAAGTGATTATATAAAGCACTCTCTCTAATTCCTACTGCAGAAGCAATTTTACGCACACTTGCACCCTTATATCCAAGCTCACTAAAAAGAGCTGTCGCTACTTTGAGTATTTGTTCTTTAGTTCCCATACGCTTCTTAGATGTCCTATTTTCAGGCATTTATAGCTCCTTTTTCATCATATTAACAAGTGTTAACTTTAAATGTATTATATATGAACATCTGTTAATATAAACTTACATTAAGAGAACACTTGTTCATATAATGTTTTTTATATATGAACAAGTGTTCTTTTGATTAAATAAGCTATTTAAAGGAAGTTTTGAGTAAAATTTCATAGGTATAAGAGATAGCTACTTGAAGAGATTCAAGAGGAAAGTCCGAGCTGCTGTAAGACAGTGTTCCATTTAACGAATGGCCGTAGAAATACGAGGGAAAGTGCAACAGAAATTAGACTTCTATTATGTGAAAGCAAAAATAGTAAAGGTGAAAAGGTGGTGTAAGAGACCACCAGTCTCCATAGCGATATAGAGAGCTTGTAAACCCAACATGGCAGCAAGAAACAGATGGTTAGCGTCTTACAAAGCTATTGTTTCGCTAGAGATACTTAGTAATAAGTAGAGTAGATTAATTGCTATCAATACAAAACTCGGCTTATCTTATGCCTTATTCATTCTGTACAATCAACATAACTATAACAATAAAAATACTTTAGAAATAGTAATAAATGATAAAAAAATTATGTAAAACACAGGAAAGCTTATTTACAAGAGCAGGGTAAATCTATCTAATATTAATATATATCAAAATTTATTTGTATTAGATAGCAGTACAGTTTTAGTCTGCGAAGATGAAATTTTAAGCTCTGGCTATCAATTTAGTTATGGAATCAATAGAGAGCTATTGGTAGAGTATAAAAAATATCATTTTGAATAACATAATTAGAGGCATCGGCCCTAAAAAAAACAATAAGATATTTTCAAGAGAATTTACATTATGTTAACCAAGGATAAAATAAAGTGAACAACAAAGAAAAATTAATAAGAGATATTCAAAATCTTTTAAATACTTATGAGGGGATTAATCCTACATCCATAAACCCCTCACTACTTGAGTTTATGGATGAGGACACCCTTAAGAGCATTGTAGGCACACTTTTGGATCAAAAAGAAGCATCCAAAGAATTAGATACTCTATGGCTAGAGCAATTTAAGAGAAACAAAGAATAATATACATATAAATTAACAAAATAAAAATTGTTTCTAGATGTTAACTAAATATTCAGTATACTTCTAAATATATAAATAGAAGGATATTACTATGAGTAATGTAGATTTAATACAGTTAACAGAACAAACAAAAAAACTTACAGCAATGGTTGTAGAGGATGAAAAAGTTACAAATGAACTTCTAAGTTCAACTTTTAAAAACTTTTTTGCAAATGTTGATTCATGTTTTGATGGTGCGAGTGCACTTGAGACATACAAAAGTAACACACCGGATGTGGTTTTTGTAGATATTATAATGTCAGGTATGGATGGTATTGAACTTTCTCGTAAAATCCGTGAACTTAATCCTAATCAGATAATCATTGTAATTTCTGCAAGTAATGATATAGAAAAGATTTCTGAGTCAATTGAAGTTGGTGTAAATAGCTTTATTCAAAAACCAATAGACACAAAGAAAATTATTGAACTTCTTAGTAGTGTTATATCTATGATTGCTAAGAAAAAGAAAATTGAAACAAAAACATTTTCTATCTCTCTTCCATTAGATTTATATGAAGTTGTAAATGATAATGCTAAAGCAGAAAGTATCTCTAAAAATGCTGTAATCATTAGAGCACTTCGTAGTTTTTACGAATAGAAAAAAAATTATAGATTTTATTTAATATTAAGGATAAAATCTATATAATTTCGGCTCAACAAAACAGTTGAGATAGTGGCCCCGTCGTCTAGCGGTCAGGATCCATGGTTTTCATCCATGTTACAGGAGTTCAATTCTCCTCGGGGTCACCACTTACACTTCAAAAACAATCCAAAAATCACTTATAATTAATAAAAGTTACGATAAAATCACAAAAATTATTTTTAGGAATTTTCATGTTGAGATTTGCACCAAGCCCTACTGGTGATATGCATATAGGTAACCTTCGTGTTGCTATATTTAACTTCATAGTAGCTAAACAGCGAAATGAAGAGCTTATTGTTAGAATAGAAGATACAGACAAAGAGAGAAATATAGAGGGTAAAGATAAAGAGATACTTGATATTCTCGCCCTTTTTGGTATCACCTACTCTCAAGTTGTCTATCAGAGTGAAAATGTACGCTTTCACTCTGCTATGGCACTTCAGCTTATTCATGAAAAAAGAGCTTTTAGCTGTTTTTGTTCTCCTGAATGGCTGGAAAAAAAACGCGAAGAGGCTAAAGAAGCAAAACAAGCTTACAGATATGATGATGCATGCAGAAACTTACCTGCAGAGCTTGTGATTGACAATATTAATCCCTTTACAATCAGAATAGGAAGACCAGATAATACAATAGTCATCAAAGATCATATAAAAGGTGATGTAAGTTTTGAGCCTGATGCTGTCGATAGTTTTATTATTATGAGACAAGATAAAACACCTACATATAATTTTGCATGTGCAGTTGATGATATGCTTGCGGACATAAGTATCGTTATACGTGGTGAAGATCATATGAGTAATACTCCAAAACAGGAGCATATTAGAGCCTCTTTGGATTATACTAAAAAAGTTGAGTATGCACATCTTCCAATAATTTTAAATGATAGTGGAAAAAAGATGAGCAAACGCGATGATGCTTCAAGTGTTAAATGGCTACTAGAGCAAGGTTTTTTACCTGAAGCGATATCAAATTATTTAATATTAATAGGCAATAAGCCCCCACAGGAAATTTTTAAACTCGAAGATGCA
>JGI11705J14877_10001864_pt1 | contig 11674 bp, 13 predicted proteins | sample Etolaghawater15m_FD_14877 | JGI IMG/M metagenome (IMG submission 14877) | reverse complement strand
CTGCTTCAACAAACCGCTCAACAGCAGCTTGGTGCTCAGCAGCAGCTCGGCAGTCAGCTAGGGCAGATGGCGCAGCAGCGGTTTGCTGCTGGCACAGGTTTAGGCCAAGCACTGTCTGGTTACGGTCAGCAAAGCGCAGCGGCTAGACAACAAGCTGGTCAAACGGGCATGGGCGTAGCTGACGCTCTTGCAGGTCAGTACGGTCAGATTGGAGCGCAGCAAGCGGCTGGCGGACAGGCTCTAGGAGCCGCTCAGACGGGTTATGGCGGCTTCCTGACTGGGTTAGGCCAGCAGGCCCAGCAAGCCGGTATGCAGGACGTGGCGAGCTTACAGGGCATTGGCGGCATGACTCAGCAGCAGCGACAGCAACAGCTTGACGCGCAACGTGCTGGTTTGTTGCAGGCGCAGCAAGCGCCACTGGCTCAGTACCAAGCCTTGATGCCATTCGTGCAAATGGCCCCAGCGGGTCAGACGCAGTTCCAGACACAATTTGCGCCAGATCCATCTGCGTTGCAGGCGGGTGTGGGTACGGGTCTTGCGACGTTGGGCGCGTTGGGTAACTTCTTCAACCCATCTACTCGGCTTTCAGGGAGTGGTAACCAGTAATGGCCATAGATAGAGCGCAGTTAGAGCAGCAGATTGTTGGTTTAAGCGGTGATCCAGTGGAGGAGTACGGCAGCGGCACGGGCTTAAAGCCGTTGGATACGGAGCAGCTAGAAGATCCTGTTCAAAAACAAATTGACGAAATGGCTCAAGCTTTGCAGCCAAAGCCTTTTGACTTTGACGCAAGCTTTGAAAAATACTCCCAGCGCCTTGCGCCATATTTTTCTCAGTCTACTCGACCAACTTTTTACGACATGGCTTCAGACATTGGCAGGGCTATGCTGTCTGCTGACCCAACTGCTGGCGCGTTTCGTAGTGCAGGCATTGGATTCTCGAACTTCAACGAGCGTTTACGCAAAGACAAAGAAAGCCGTCTTGCGCTAGATCGACAGATTGGTTTGCAGGCCATGCAGATGGCTATGGCGGACGAAAGGGCAGCAAAAGATTATTTGAACAAGCTAGAGCTTGAGAGGATCAAGCTTGCTGGCAAGCCGTATGACCCTTTGATTTACGAGGTTCCTGACCCCAAAACTGGTGAGACTTACACTATTGAGGTTGACCCTCGCAATCCAGTGGAAGTGGCAACCATCCGAAGAATACCGGGTGCCAAACAAATTAAGCTTGCCGACTCGCAGATCACGATTGATTCTCGCACCACCCCTGAAAGCACTTACGACAAAGAGTCAGCAAAAACGCTAAATGAGTTAGAAAAAGAGTGGGCAGACGAAGCGAAACAAGGCATTTCGCAAAACCAATTGACCAGCATGTTTTTGTATCAACTACAAAAGCTGGGGCCAGACGGCTTTGGTGTAGTTGAGGCTGGAACTTTGGGCGCTCGTCAAATTTTGGACGATTTAGGGATTGTTGTTGATAAAACCATCTCTGATCAACAGCTTGTGAACACGCTTGGAACAAGAATCGCAATGGCTTTGGTGGGACAAACAAAAGGCGCGATTACCGAGATGGAAATGAGGTTGTTTTTGTCGGCATCGCCAACTCTTGCGTCTACCTACGAAGGTGCTTTGAAACAAGCTGCGCTATTGCAAAGAATTGGCAACCTAAACATTAAAAGGGCGGAAGACTGGAACCAAGCCGTCCAAGAGGGCATTTTGGACGGTGCAGAAACTGCTTCAGATAGGCTTAGGATTGCTAGGTCTTGGGAGATTGGCTGGCAGAAGAAGAACCCGTTTTTGACCGCTGAAGAAACTGGTGAGCTGCGTCGATTTGCCGCAGAAGAGAGCAAGGAGGCCAGAACCCTTCGCACGGCTTTGCGTCCAGAGGTGAAAAGCTCAACAATGGTTACGGATTTTTCAGAAGTAGAGTAATAGATGACCACGCAGGTAACTTACCAAGGCATTGAGTACACCGTGGCAGACGGCGAGACTGTCGATGACCTCTTGAAAAAGAAAGGGTTTGCAGAAGCGCACGAACAAAACATGCTTGAAATGACATCAGAGCTGGTCGCTCCGACCCCAAGAGAGCAGCAGCTAATAGAGCGGGAACAAGAAAAATCAGGTGTCGGCACCGCGTTACTTCAAGGGTTATCAAACGATCAAGGCTATCAGACCGCATGGCTTGCACAGCAACGATTTCCAGAGCTGGTAGAGCGCGGCATAGATCCTGTTGATTACTACTTCTTAGATGAAGACGAAGACATTGCCTACATCGACCCATACAGCAATGAGGTAGTCAAAGAGTTCAAAGACAACTTGCTTGTCGATACCGCTCGTTATGTTGGCCCAACTGCACAATTTCTTGGCGAGCTAGGCGGCGGGACGGCTGGCTTAGTTGGTGGTGCTTTTTTGACTGGCAACCCATTTGGAGCGGCTGCTGGCGGCGCTGGCGGCACGGCTGTTGGTGGTGGCGCGGTGTACGCAGGTCGAGCTGGGATATCCGCAGCGTTTGACGGGCCACCTCTTAAAACGTCAAAACTTGCCGATGACTTGATGGTTAGCGCCGCTTTTGGCGCTATTCCTTTTGGAACCAAGGCCGCACAGTTAGCAGGCAGCGCGTTTAGAACCGCATCTACTCGATTCCCCGGCAAAGACGGCAAGACCGCGCTTGAAACCATCTTGCGAGATGGCGGCGAAACTATTGATGAAAAAATTGCTTTTGCCAAAGAAAGGTTTGGTGTTGACCTAACACGGGCAGAGGCTCAAGGCATCATGAGCAACGCTGGTGCCATTCAGCGTTACTTGCAGATGCAGCCCGGCTCGCAAAAGCTTTGGGACTTCTACCACAACCGACAGCTACAGGTTGAAGAAGCGGCAGACGTTTTCTTTAGCGAAATTTTGCGTGGCGATTACTTGGCTGGTTTGAAGAAATCTAGGCTGTCTGGGCGGCAAGGTCTTGATCCAGATGTGGATTTAACCAAAGCCTCTGATGAGGTGCTCAAGAAGCTTGCGGCTAAGCGTCAAGAAAGGGCAACGCCTGTTTATCAAAACGCTTTTGAGCTAGAAACTCCAATCGACGTAAGTGATATCGCACGACAATTGCAGATGGATTTGGCCGATCCGAATCTCAGAGGCAAAGCCAGAAGTGTTAAGCAAGAACTTTTAGATGCCCTGACCGATTTTTCTGGATTGTCCAAGACTCAGTTAGATAGCAACCAAGGGGCGTTAGCACTTAAAGACAATACTGAGATGCTGCACAACGCTCTGAGAAACGACTTTAGACCCCTCATTGAAGGCTTAACCAAAGACGCTCAAGCAACGCTAAAGCGAGAAGTCAGCCAAATCAGGGAGAAAGTATCGAGCAGGCTCAAGACTGCAAACCCAGAATACGCAAGAGCTACGGCTATTTACGATCCGTCGAAAGGTCATCTGCAAGCGTTAGAAAGAAGCGTTATAAACAATCTTGCTCAAGCAGCAGAGCTTGGTGGTGAACAGGCAGCGCGGCTGACGCAAAAACTATTCAGTGGAAACATCAAACCAAAAGACCTTACATTGCTGCGCCGCTTAATCCAGACGGAAGATCCGCAGGTTTGGCAGAATATAAAGGGCACATGGTTGCGCACCCAGTTCGATGACGCAATAGCGTCAAGCACCAATCCGCTTGGAGTGCCTAATCGCTTCCTGAGTAGACTGGGCATCAGAGGCAAGACCATGATGGGTCGAGGTGCAGAAAAGGCCAGAGGCACCAAGGCTAAAGTATTTGAGGCAATTTTAGAGCCAACTGAGCTTCAAAACTTCGTTGATCTGGTTGAGATGATGCAGGCAACCAGCTTTATTGCTTCAAAAGGCGGATCGCCTACCCAACCCTTATTAGCAATGCAAAAGCTTTTAGACAAAGAAACTCGCGGTTTGGGACGGATAGCTGCTAGTGCTGTTAGAGCGGCTATGGAAATACCTCAACGCATCTTGATTCGAGGTTTTGACGATGCGACAGCGGCAAACATTGCGTTTCAACGTGAGGTTTACGAAGACAAACTTATTGAGGCGCTAATTGACCCAACTGTGGCTGCTGATTTAGCAAAAGCCATCGATGCGGTTAGCCCTACTGTTTATTTCGTCTCTCAAGCAGCCGCTCGCGGTGGCTCGGAAGTTTTTGACAATATACTCGAAGACAGGCTGGTTCCAGATCAGATCAACCCAGAAACGGGTCGTTTAGAGCGTGGGCCTCAAGGCATAGAGATGATTGAGAGTGCCAAGGAAGTGACTCAGCCAGAGCAACCATCGCAAGACCCGCAGGCTATGCTGCAAGGCTTATCGGTTCCACAGGTTGGCGGTGACGCATCGGCATTTGAACCGCTCCCACAAGGCCCGTCAGCAACCCCCACACTAGGCCAGATAGACCCAGCCATGTCGCCTACTATCCTGCCATCAGACAAGGATAGGGAGCTTGCCATGCGCCTGAGAGGGCCGTTAGGCGGGATCGCTTCCCTCGCCTAGCATGGGAAGTTCTGGCTCAGCAGGGCTGGCGATGATCATTGCGCCACTGACATTCCAGTCGAAGTCGTAACCCATATGGAACTCACCATCAAAGTCGATCATGAGGTTGCGGCTACAAAGCCGTAGTAGCGCAGCCTGTTGGTGCAGGGTCATCCTGCTGAACAGATCTATCACTTCGTCAGCGTTAGCCACGGGCCGATACGATTGCGGTATCTGAGCTGGTTTCTTTTTGAATATGTTTTTCAATGTCGATCCTTATCGAAAAGCTCGTCGTAACGGTCTTCAATCATTAGCTGTAACTGACTGATCAGGGTGCGGCGCTCTTTACCGCAAATCTGTCGTAGCTTCCAGTAGGTGTCTTCGTCGATGGCGAGCGACTTGCGCTTGCGGTCATCACGATAAATCGCATCGACCTCCATGCCGTCCTCGTCCAAAACTTTTTCTTTTGCCATGATCATTTCCTGCAAATTATTGATGAAGTCTACAAGATTGTATAAGATTGTACAATGTATGAAGTAAAGAACTATATGCTGTCGATGCAGTCGCATTGGATGGTTAATCAACCACTGTACAAAGCCGTACAGGAAAGCGTACCGCTCATTGCGGAGTACCGCACAAGGGAGGGTGTAGAGCGGCTGGCTAAGACCCCAGTGTCCCAGCTCTGCAAGCGCATCTTTCCCGACGTGTATCGGGTGCCCTTGTTTCGCAGGCAGTTCTGCAAGATGTTGGTCGAAGAGATCAAGCTGATGGAGCAAGAGATACCCTTCGTGCCCAATGATGACGAGGACGAGCTAAGGCAGATCCCAGAGATCGTGCTACGGGATCATGTGCCAGAGCTGTACCGCACGATGTGGTTTGTCGTGCAGAACGTCTTGCAGCCCATCTTCTACAGCCTGTACCAGCGTGATTGCCATGACGTGGCTTCGATCCAGATAGCCAACTACAACCCCAAGGACAAGCAGAAGGGGGCATGGCACCACGACGAAAGCGCCGACATCAGCGTTGTGGTTCCGCTGAACACCGACGAGTACAAGGGCGGTGGCACTGAGTTTCACAATCACGGTGTGCTGAGTCCGCTGCCCAGCGGCCATGCGCTGATTTTCCCTTCCTTCACCAACCTGCACCGTGGCCTAGCGGTCGAGAGTGGTGACCGCTACCTGTTGGTTTTCTGGCTCTACAACAAGCGCCGACTCATCGATAACTACAACGAACTGGCATAAATTTGTAAATAATTGCATTTATTTGTAAATAAATGTGTACAACGACACGGTAATCAGTATAATAGGTGCCATCAACAACGGAGAACGATGATGGAAAACACAGCAAACACAATCAAAAATCTTCTAAACGACATTGCTGCCATTCAGCACAGCGAAAGAGTTATCAAGGGCATGGAGGACAAACGACTCGCAAACTGGACACGCAAGATGGGTGACGGCTTGAAGATACGCGATATCGCTGTGGGCGTATTCAACGACTTGGGTCAAGTAAATCGCTGGGTGCGGGACGCGGTAAACCACGACGAAAATGCCAAGGTTGTTAGAAGTATTGTAGTCAAAGACGATGGCACAGTGCAGCAGATATTTGACACCACACCGCTTGATCGAAAATGGGAGCTTGCGCGACTGAACCTAGAGGCGGTTGTCAAGGGCAGCGGAGGTTTGTTGAGCGACAAGCAGCACCGATTGCTTGAAAGCATCAACAATCGAATCATCGAAGCGGAGGCCGCATAAGCGGCCTTTTTTTGCATTTATTTACACTATTTTGCATAAAAGTGTATACAGCGACACGGGATTATGAGACTATATCTGTGTCGGGAGGATGACCCTCCCCGCTAACGGAGAAAGATGATATGAACATTCGACAAATCAAAAAACTGATTGGCCCTGAGTTGCTGGGCAACGTGCATAGCATCCACAGGAACCGTAAGCAGCGATCAGATGTTTTTCGTTGTGGCTCGCAAGGATCAACCAATACATTTGTACACCACGAAGTTTGGATTCGCACTTGCGGTGAGACTTGGGAAGAAGACATGCACACGATTGCAGCTCTGCTTGAGGGAGCGGGTCAGCACGTTGAAATCACCAGAGACAACAATATTTTTCATATAGATCAAGGCTAATTTGAACAAAAGTGTATACAACGACACGGCAATCTGTATAATAGTTGGCATAGCAAAGGAGAACGTGATGATCAAACTTACTAAAAAATCAGACGCATTTTGGGCTGGCAACGGTTTCGGTAACGAAGCTGCCGAGTGGGTAGTCAAAGGTGCAGAGGACATCATTGTACGCAAAAGCGGAAGCGGATGGATTGCTACCGAGAACGGTACTCGCATTGTAAGCGGACGCGGCACCAAGAAAGAGGTGATCGCAGAGCTTGAATGGAAACGACCAGAGCTTGCCTCTTAAATCCAACTGACGAGGCTGGGTGGTTACCAGCCGAAACACCGCAAGGTGTCTTGGAAAACCAACTAAGGAAAATGTGATGAGCTATTTACAAGAACAATACCTAGAGTCTTTGCACTGTGCGCTTGATGGCTGCTATCGAGACCTCGATTACTACGAAAGCATCGGTCACCAGAGCAGGATCGATGAGGTGGAGCGTGTTATCGCTTCTCTCAAGAAACAAATCGCAGAGGCCGCGTAAGCGGCCCAACTAAGGAGAACGTGATGACAGATTCAGTTTTGACATATCGGGATTGCTACGACGAGTGCAAATCCATTGCCCTCGAAATCATCGAAGAGCACAAAGACGAGTGCAGCGAGATCGAGGAGTTCATGGAAAAAGCATGGGAGTGGGTGGATCAGCATGAGTGGGTAATCTACTTCTACCGTGCTCACCAGTTCCTCGCGGCCATTGATGGCAACTTACGGGCAGAAGCCGAAGATACGCTTCAGGACATGGGGGCAACGCCAGAGTCTTACGACGATTACGCCAGTCAGCTCACATACTGGGCGATCAACATCTGGGTCTCCCAGTTTATCGAAGAGAGCTTGCAAGAAGCAGCGTAACGCTTAGACAGAAAGCCAAGAGTCAACCCTTTTGGTTTTTCTGTCCTTTCATCCGCTCAGCATACGCATCGAGCGGCTCACCAAACTTTTTCTCAAACCACTGCTCCCACGTCACCCTGCGGTGAGGTGGGTTGTTTGGGGTGGCAAAGCCTTTACGCCTCCAGCACCACCGGGCAGCGTGATACTTGATGTCATCAGCCCACTGCTTCTCTTGGGCTTTCTGTTCTTCAGTTAAGGTCAGAAAGGCCAAACTCTTTGATCCCCTCTTGGTTGTACGGCAGGTATAGGTCTTGCTCACGGCACTTAATGCCGACAGCCATCGCCTGTTCGTTCTGGGCATCAGCATAGGCTATGGCTTCATCCGACAAGGTATAGACACCAAACGGATACGGGTGAGCCTTTTCCTGCGCCAAGAAGTAAAACTTCTCGGTAGGCAGCCCTACGGCTCGACAGCCAGCCAGATAGTATGCAGCCTGCTGATGGTATCGAAACGTGTTGATCGCGCTCCTGAAGCCGCGAGGTGAAGCGTCACGGCAGGTCTTGAGATCCCAAATGTCAGTGCCAGTGTGCCAGTCAAGTTTGCCCTTGCACGGCTGACCATTCCAGATCCAACACAGTGTCAGCTCGACGCGATGCTCTGGCTTTGGGATGAAGTCAGCGACCACCTCGCGGCGCTCCATGCAGATGTCATACATATCCTGCTTGCAGGGTGTCTTATCGCCCAGTTCCTCAAGCCATTCAGCGTATTCCGTCTTGCCAGCCTTGGTGCGTTTATCAACCGCTGGCTCAATGGCGAACTCGTCAAAGAACTTGTGATGCTCCAAGAACACGGTGTGCTGCACCCTGCCTTCAAGCAGCGCGGGTGAGTTGTTGAACACTTGGTTCTTCCAAGTGTATGGGCACTTAGCTATCGAGCTGAGATCGTGAGATCGCCACGCAGGGATCGAATCGTAAGTGGGGTAGTCGAGGTCTTCGTAGATACCTACTTTGAAATCCATATTGTTCTCCTAAAAAAGGCTCAGTCTTCGGGCACACGGACTGAGCAACGTGCAGGAGAGCGTGTTCAATCACTCGGCCCTGAAAGATCCCGCCTTCTGGCTCAGCGGACGGGAACGCTGTTGGAGGGTCGTGATGGAACCCTTAGCCAAGACCAATCCCTATCAGCAAACCAGCGCCAAATGCTCCTATCACAGCATATGAAGTAAAGGTTGGCAATCTGGCCGATTCAGCCAGTTTGCGCGGACTCACAGCGATTCCAGACGCTTAATCTCAGCGTCGATGTAAAACTTGATCTTCTTTGCATCGCGCAGCTCATCAGAGTGTGATGACGCACCATAACGATACGCCGCTCGAAAGATCTCACCGATCTGCGCGTTCATGTTCTTATGCGAGATCAGGTCTTGCAGTTCCTTGGCACCCGCTGGAAGCTCGTAATACGAGGCCGTGCTACCGTCAGAGACTGCCTTTGTTGCTGCCTTCGGGGACTGCGCTTCCCAGCTCTTGGTTTTGAGCTTCCAGATCCGCAACTGCTTTCCCGCATAGCTTTCGCTCACAGAGCACTCAGCCGCCAAAACTTCTGGTCTGGTAAAGCCGTGCTTATCCAAATACTCGCGCACAATTGCTGCTTTCATACCTCTACGGTTTTGGTTTTTCTTAGTCATACTGCACCCTAGAACGGAATATCGTCTTCAAAGTCATCGTCTGCCAAGGCAGGCGCTTCTTCTTGCTTCGGCGCTTCCGCCACTGGCGCAGGCTTGCTTTTGCCCTTAGCCATCGCCGCTTGCAGCTCAAAGCATGGATCGATGGGTTCTTTACCCGGTTCATCGCACCCACCGATTTGCCACTGCATGAAACGAGGCAGCTCCTCAAAGATGTCGCAAGCTTTCTTGCTGGCTTCATCTGACTCGCCAGAGAACTCGCGGCAGTAGTCTTCCAGATCGAAAACCACCTGTTCGTTGACCGTCGCGGCTTTCTTCGCACCACCGTCAGCGCAGAAGACACCGACTACCTTGGCGTTACCGCCACTGGTTAAACCAACATCGACCTTGCAAGTCGTGCCCAAGATTTTGGTCAGGTCAAACGACTTCAGCTCTTCCTCGGTGAACGATTTGTTGCGCCACGCCTGCAAGTGCTGACGCAGCTTGGCCCGTTCATTCAGGGACAGCGTGTACTGGCAATTGATCGACATGGGCCGGTCATCGTCCATACGCAGCTCTGACAGCTCCCAGAAGATGAATACGTTGTGGCGCTTGTTCACTTCGCCTTGGTACTCGTTCATTGTGGTGCCAGCGTCAACCAGCTTGTAACAAATTGCGTTGTGAGTGCCCACTGGGACTTGCTCGAAGTCTCCACCCCCACCACCTGATGCTATGATTCCCATCGCGTTTTCCTTGTGTAATTGCAAAAAGGTGTACTATTATGCACATCTTGGAAAACGTGATGCAAGGAAAAATTACATGGGATTGAAAATAACCGACGGCAATCAGAAGGATTTCAGCAGGCCATTGAGCGGTGACATCCGCGCTGACTTCGAGTCTTTCTTAGCCGAGAACGGGATGAAACCAGACAAAGATTTGGTGGTGGGCGGTGACATCGGCAGGGCTTACATGGACGTTAACGGCAAGCAGAAGCTTGTCGGTTGGTATCAGGTATGGCTCGATCAAGAGGTGCCTTTCGGTCGGTGCGGTGACCGCACAATCAGTAATGATGAACCGATAGCAAAGTGGAAGCCTGAGAACTCAGAGCGCCACCAGATGACGCCAGAGCAGCGGGAACAGATCAGGCAGCTCAGTGAGCAGGCTGCAAGAGAAAAAGGAGAGCGCCAAGCCAAGGCTGCGAAACGAGCCAAGGAGCTGTGGGACAGCTACCCAGAAGCCACAGACGATAACCCATACCTAGAACGCAAGGGCGTGACCAACCACGGTTTGCGGCAGGACGGCGACAGATTGGTCATACCAGTGCTCGATGCCAAGCTGAAGATCGCAGGACTCCAGTACATCGATGACGCAGGCGGTAAGAAGTTCTTGCCCGGCACCAAGAAGAAGGGATCGTTCTTCGTCATTGACCCCGGCTCGATGCGCCAAGCGCACACCATCAACTACGTTGAAGGCTACGCAACAGGAGCCAGTTACTTTGCCGACTTGGGGCAACCCGTCGTGGTTTGTTTCGATGCCTTCAACCTATCCCCAGTCGCTGAAACCATCAGCGGCTACTTCCCACAAGCAAAGCACGTCTTTATTGCAGACTTCGATGACTCAAAGACGGGTGAGCAAGAGGCGATCAAAGCCGCGCAGGTAGTGAGGCGTATCGGTGCTCAAGCCGAGGTGCTGATGCCGCAGAGCAAGGGCGACTACAACGACCACGCCATCGAGGGTGAGTTGATGCCTGAGCTGAACAGTGTGGAGGTGCCGGTCGAATACGACTGGAACAAAACGGAGAAGGGACGGCTCCTGAACACCAAAGACAATGTGCGCGGTGTACTGACGGTGAACCAGATCGATGTGCGCTACAACGTGATCAAAAAGAACATGGAGATCATCATCCCTCACACCGACTTCATTGCCGATATGCGCGACGAGTCTGCGCTGATTGAGATCGAGGATCGCTGCATCCAGATTGGTGTGCCGCACATGAAGGTGCGTGACTACCTCAAGCTCTTGGCGCGGGAGTACAACCCAGTCAAAGAGTGGATGGAGAGCAAGCCGTGGGATGGCAGGAGCAGGTTGCAAGAGTTCTTAGCAACCATCACAAGTAGCAACGAGCCACTCAAAGAGATGTTGATGACGAAGTGGCTGGNTTCCTGCGTAGCAGCGGCCTGTGAGCCGAATGGCGTGGCACTGGAGGGTATACTGGTCTTCCAAGGAGCGCAGGGATTGGGCAAGACGCTATGGTTTAAGCGCCTATGCGACTACGAGAACGGCTGGTTGTTGGAAGGTGCAACGCTCAACCCCAGTGACAAAGACAGCGTGAAGCAGGCAGTGAGCCACTGGATTGTGGAGCTGGGTGAGATCGAGAGCACGTTCAAGAAGAGCGACATCGACCAGCTCAAAGCTTTCGTGACCAAGAAGAACGACGAGCTGCGCCTACCTTATGACCGCGCCAGCACAACCTACCAACGCCGCACGGCCTTCTACGCCTCTGTCAACGCCCGTGAGTTTTTGACCGATA
>JGI11705J14877_10001861_pt1 | contig 11690 bp, 12 predicted proteins | sample Etolaghawater15m_FD_14877 | JGI IMG/M metagenome (IMG submission 14877) | reverse complement strand
CAAGCACCAATACCAGCATGTTGTGGTTACTTTTCCCTTGACCCACAAGGTTATTTTTCCTAAACTCGCCGCTTAAAAAAGGAAAGTCTTATCACCTCACCGACCCATCTCCAGGACGCCGTGCCCGTCACGCTGGGCCAGGAGTTCGGCGGCTATGCCCGGCAGATCGAACTCGGCCGCGGGCGTGTTAAAGGCGCCATGGCCGATCTTTTTGAACTGCCCTTGGGCGGCACGGCCGTGGGCACGGGGATCAACACCCACCCTGATTTCGCTTGCCGGGTGATCGACTCTCTGGCCCATGATACCGGGCTGCCGCTTATAGAGGCGAAGAACCACTTCGAGTCCCAGGCGGCCAGAGACGGGGCCGTTTCGGCCGGCGGCGCCCTCAAAACGGTGGCCGTCAGCCTGACCAAGATGGCAAACGACGTCCGGCTCCTGGCCTCGGGACCGAGGTTCGGCCTGGGCGAGATCACTTTGCCCGCCCTCCAGCCCGGCTCGTCGGTCATGCCCGGAAAGATCAATCCGGTGGTCTGCGAGGCGGTGATTCAGGCGGCGGCCCAGGTGGTGGGTAACGACCTGACGATCACTCTCGGCGGCCAGGGCGGTTACTTCGAGTTGAACACGATGCAGCCCCTGATCGCCTACAACCTGCTGCAGTCCATCGACCTGCTCTCGGGCGCGGCCAGGGTTTTCTCTGAAAAATGCGTGGCCGGGATCGAACCCGTCATCGAGCGAACGGCGGCCTCGATCGAGGGGAATCTGTCGCTGGCCACCTTCCTGGCTCCGGCCATAGGCTATGATAAGGCGGCTGAAATCGCTTACGAGGCCCTTCGCTCGGGCCGGACCATCCGGGAAGTGGCCCTGGAAAGCGGCCTGGTTACCAACGACGAGCTTGACGAGTTGTTCAAGAACATGGCCGGGTAGCGGGGAGCATCGACGCCCGGTCCGGCCCCCTATTTTTTGGGAAAGCCTTTGACGTAGCAGCGCACCGGGATGTTGTTGGGAACGGCCGCCAGGCACCGGTTGCAGGAGATGCACGACACCTTGTCCACGTCGTCCTCGTAAAATTTTTTGACCAGGTGCGGGTCCCTGATAAAGGGTCGGCTGAGCGAGATGAATTCGGCCTGATAAGTCTCGACGATGCCGGTCATGGCGGACAGGGTCCGCATTCCGCCGACCAGTATCAGGGGGACGTCACCAATGGCCGGTTTGACCACGGCCGCACCGCCCTGATTGTAGGCTTCCACGAGATCGTAATTACCCGCCAGCCTCTTCATCATCGGCCTGCCCAGGGGCCGTTTCCACCATGGCAGGCCGGCCACCAAATCGTTGACCGGGACTTCACCCCGGCAGGTGTTCATGAAGGCGAACACGGCCGATCCGCAACTGACTTCCAGGCCGTCTATTCCCGACTCGGCCAGCCATCCGGCGTATTTGGCGGCCAGGTCGGGGGTGACGCCCGGGCGGGGAGTGTGGTCGTCAATATTGAGTTTGACCAGCAGGGGCATGCCCTTTGGCATGTATTGCCTGGTTTTTTGAATCACTTCTTTTATGAACCTGAAGCGGTTTTCCTCCGACCCGCCCCACCCGTCCGTCCTGTGATTAAAAAAGGGCGACAGAAATTGATTGATGAGATAGCCGTGAGCGGCGTGAAGTTGGATGCCGTCGGCCCCGGCCTCGACCGCCCTTTTGGCCGCCAAACCAAAGGAATCGATCGCCTCCTGAATCTGGTCTTCGGTCATTGCCTTGGGCTTGAAAAAATAAATCGGGTCCCTGACCCGGTTCGACACGCCGACGGGCGTCCGGCCGACCAGGTCCTTGCTGGTCTGCTGACCGGCGTGGGCGATTTGGAAAAGGACTACACCGTCCGATTCATGAACCGCGTCAACCAGTCTCTTCAGGCCGGGTATCATTTCATCGTCGTGGATGCCGGTCTGGAACATCTGGGCCCGGCCCAATTTGTGGGTAAACATATAGCCGGGGATGATCAGGCCGACCTGCCCCTTGGCCAGTCGTTGGTATCTCTTTATCAAGGCGTCGGTCACCCGGCCGTCGGGCGTAGCCAGGGCCTCGTAGGTGGCCGAATGGACGAACCGGTTCTTTATTTTAAGATCGCCCAACGTCTGGGGCGTAAACAGTATCGACATCTCCCCCCTCCAGGTTCACCGGCCGGTTATCATTTCAAGGCTATTGACGTGATATAGGCCTGCATGCGTCGCGGCAACAACCTGCCCAAAACAACGCATGAAAATCGATTCACCAACCCGGGCAGGCAGATCGCCTTGCCCTTACACAGAGCATCGACCCCCTTGAGGGCCACCTTTGCCGGGTCACCAAGTCCGGCCACTCGGAACCAGAGCACCCTCGGGGGAAAGTCACCGGACTCGAGCAAAGGGGTTTTCACGTACGACGGGTTCAAGGTGCAGACCTTGACGCCTGTGCCGCGCAGTTCCGCCCGCACGGCGTCGCTCAGGCTCTGGGTCAAGGCCTTGGCCGCTCCATAGAGGGCGTGGTGGGCGGTAGGGCTGAAGGATGCGGCCGAATTGACGTTCAGAATACGGCCCTGGCCCCGCTCGATCATGGCCGGCAGAAACAGCCGCATCAGGATCATGTACGCCCTGGCGTTGACCCTGAGGAGTAGTTCCAGGTTGTCCGGAATCATCTCCCAATATTTGCCGTAAAACAATACGCCGGCATTGTTGACCAACACATCCAAGCGGGGCGTCAGTTTCTCGACCCGTTTGTGCACCTCGTAGGGGCCGTCGTCATCGGCCAGGTCCGCGGCCACGGTCCAGGCCTCGACCCCGTGACTTTCCGTCAATTCCCGGGCCAGGTTTTCCAGGGCCTCCACCTCGGAAGGCAGGGCGCACAGAACAAGGTGCGCCCCGGAAGCGGCCATTATCCTGGCGATCTCGCGCCCGATCCCGGAAGAGGCCCCGGTAATTAGCGCATATTTGTCCCTTAGGTCGTAACGGGCCATGGTTCGTTCCTCGGTCGCCGTGCAGTTTCTGCCGGCTACACCTTCTCCAGAATGTGAATGCACATCGCCGCCTCTTCCACGCCGATGTTTCCTCCGCCGTTTTCGCAAAGCCCGATTCCGGCCCCTGCCACCTGGCGCCCGCCGGCCTCGCCCCGGAGTTGCTGGGCCACCTCGAAGACCTGGGCCAGGCCCGAAGCGCCGATGGGATGGCCCCGGCACTCGAGACCGCCGCTGGTGTTGATCGGCATCGTCCCGCCCAGCCGGGTGGCCCCGCTCTCGGCCAGGGCTCCGCCCTCACCCATGGGACAAAAGCCCATGACCTCGCTTTGATGCAGTTCGCCGTAGGCCGTGGCGTCGTGCAGCTCGGCCAGGTCGATGTCTTCGGGACCCAAGCCCGCCACGCGGTAGGCCTCCCGTGACAGCCGCTCGCCGATGTCGGTCCCGTCCAGATCACGGTCGGAACCCTGGCCCAGGACCGAGGCCCTGATCCTGAGCGGCCGGGCGTTGGCCAGTTTTCTTAAAAACGACTCCGAACAGACGATTGCCGCCGCCGCGCCGTCACCCACCGGGGCGCACATGGCCCGGGTCAGGGGCCAGGCCACCGGCCTGTCGGCCAGCACCTCCTCGACGGTCATGTCCTGCTGATACTGGGCCATGGGATTTAAAGAGCCGTGGAAATGGTTCTTGGCGCTGATCAGAGCCAATTGCCGCTGGGTCGAGCCGAAACGGTCCATGTGCCACCGGGCGCCCATGGCGTAGGCGTCCATGAAGATACTGCGTCCGGCGCCGGGCGCGGATTCGCCCTCGGGGACCTGGACGTTCTTGAATGATTGGCCGACCTGCATGATCATGCCGATGTGTGACTGAAAATTCTCGACGTCCATGCAGTAGGCGTAGGCCATCAGCGACTTGGCCTTGTCGGGGCTGGTGATCTTTTCCGAGCCCAGGGCCAGGGCGACGTCGTACATGCCGGCCTTGATACCGGTGTAGGCCAGGTGCAGGGCCGTCGAGGCCCCGGCGCAGGCGTTCTCGACGTTGGTGACCGGTATGCGGTCGATGCCCATTCCCCTGAGCACGACCTGACCCCGAATCGAGTGCTGGTTGTCGAACATTCCCCAGAATGTATTGGCGAAAAAGGCGGCCTGCAGGTCGCCCATTTTCAGCCCCGCGTCGGCCAGGGCGGACGTGACGGCCTGCTCTGCCAGGCTGCGCACCGTTTCATCGGGGTATTTCGAAAAGCGCGTCATGCCCGTGCCGATTATGTAGACCTCGCTCATCAGCCCCGTACCTCCCTGACGATCATGTTACCGCCGCTGATGGCCAGAATGTCATTGGAACCGTCCTCGATCAGCCCGGCCCGGGCGTCGCGGAACAGCTTTTCGATGGGATACTCCTTGGACAGCCCGTAACCGCCGAAGAGTTGCACCGCCTCATTGGCCACCTCGAAGGCGGCCTGGGTGCAATACACCTTGGAAGCCAGGCTGAACTTGCCCTCCGGCGGGGCCATGTTCAGGTTATAGACCATGGCCGCCCGGGAAAAGGCCCGGGCGGACTCGACCTTCGAGAACATGTAAAACAGCTTCCTTTTTACCGTGTCGTGCTCGCACAAAAGGCGGCCGCCCTGGACCCGCTCGGTCGAGTATTTCAGGGCCAGATCGTAGGCCGCCTGGGCCAGGCCGGTGAAAAAGGCGCCCATGTGCATGTTGGCCTCGGCCACGACGATCTCGGTCATCATCTCGTAGCTCTCGGGATCGACGAACATCAGTTCTTCGGGCACCTCGGCGTCGTCGAAATATATCTCGCCCTGGGGCAACTCCCGTTGGCCCATCTTGTCCAGGGGTTTGCCCCGACTGACGCCCGGTTGAGTCAGGTCCACGACGCAGATCCCGCCCCCGGCCAGACCCAGGGACGGATCGATGTTGACGAACAACAGGGCGCTGGTGGCGATGGGACCGTTGGACACCCAGGCCGATTTCTGGCCGTTGAGTATCCAGCGGTCGCCCCTTTTGACCGCCCTGACCTGCTGGGTAACCTTGGGGTCGTTAAAAAAGGGATTGTTGGGCATCAGATTGTCCGAGCCGTGGTCGGGCTCGGTAATGGCCCAGCAGCCCAGGATAGAGACGTCTTGGCATTCGACAAAGGGTTTGATGATCTTGTCGATCACAATATCGTCGGGCATCATGCTGGCGATGAACGGGCCGAATAACGAGACGCCGATGGATACGGCGAACCCGACGCTGCCGTAGGACAGCTCCTCCCAGAAGATATGCTGGGACAACGGGTCCAAACCCAGGCCCCCGTATTCGTCCGGGGTGTGCACGGTGTGATATCCGAGTTGGTACATCCGGCGCATGCAGTCCCAGTAGATCGAGTCCGGGGCGATGACCTCTTCGGGCGTCATCCGATCCAATTGCAGTGAGGCGGGCCGGAGCACCTCGACGGAAAACTTGTGGACCGCCTCCTTGAGGGCCGTCTGCTCGTCGGTAAGTTCCAGATTCAGTTCAGTGTAGGACATCGTGGGTCCTCCCGGTATGGCTACTTATAGTCTTGGGCCTGATGGACGTTATCCGCCTCAGGCGAGAATGAATCGCGCAAAACGCGGTCCAGGGCTTTTTCTGAAATGCTCTTGGGAATGTCGGCCACCACCTGCAGATAGGACGGAATGAAGTTGGCCTCCAAATCCCTCCGGCACAACTCGAACACCGAGGCCGGATCGATGGTTTTTCCTTCGAAGGGGGCCACGGCCGCCACCAGGTCGCTCTCGCCCGGAGAGCCCGAGGCGGCCGGGATGCCGTAGACGCAGACCTCGCTCACCTGGGGGTGACGGCCGATGACCGCTTCGACGTAATCGGGCTGAATGAAGTCCCCTGCCCTTCTGAGTTCGGTCCCTTTGCGGAAATCGAAGAAGTACCAGCCCTCCTCGTCGTAGTGGACCATGTCGCCGCTTCTGAGCCAGCCTCCCCGGGTCTTTTCCTCGGATTCGTCGGGCAGGCCCAGGTAATCGACCTTGGTCTCGCCCTTGACCAGCCGCGAGATAAGCTCGCCGGTTATACCAGGGCCGACCTCGTTGTCGTCCTCGTCCACCACCTTGAATTCCATGATCCCCGGCACCGGCTTGCCAAAGCTGCCCACCGGGCCCTTGCCCGGCGGCTTGAAGGCGAAGCCGCCCTCGACGGCGCCGTACCATTCCAGGATTTTGACCCCGAAGCGCTCCTCGAATTTGTCCCAGATGGACGTGGGCGTGCCGGCGCTGATGACGGTCTTGACCGGGTTGTCGGCGTCATCCGGTTTGGCGGGCTCGTTGAAGATGCCGGCCGCCATGCCGCCCAAAAGCGAAAAGGAGGTGCAGCCGTACTTGCCGCAAATGTCCCAGATGCGGCTCTTGGTGAACCGCGGCGAAAAAACGGCTTTGATACCGAAATACAATGCCGGGAAGAAGGTCACCGCCTGGGCGTTGCCGTGGGTCAGGGACAGACCGTTATACAGCGCGTCCGATTTCTTGTACTTCCACACCAACTGGCGCAGGATGTTGAACACGCCGGTCCGGTTGTTGCGGATCATGACCCCCTTGGGATCGCCGGTGGTGCCCGAGGTGTAGATGATCTGCATCGGGTGGCGAACGTCCATGATCCGCTGGTCAACCGTTTGCCAGGTGTCCTGGTCGAAGATTTCCCGCAGATCGTGGAAGTCCGGGTTGACGGGCAGGTCCACATCGGGCTGATAGGCGATCGAGATGAACTTTACGCCGGGCAGGTCATCCTTGACTTCGCTCAGGGCCTCGAGGCAGTCGCCCGAGGCGATGATTGCCTTCGAGTTCGAATTGTTAAGCAAGAACTTCAGCCGGTCACCCCGGGACCGGGGATCGATAGGCACCATCACCGCCCCGATGGTCGTCCCGGCCAAAAGGGCGTAGGCGAACTCGGGGTAGTTGCGCATGAACACGGCAAAGGCGTCCCCCTTACCCACGCCCCGGTCCAATAAAAGCCGGGCCAGCTTGTTCGAGTTTATATGCAGGTCCTGATAGGTCAGGATTTCCTGGCCGTGCTCGCCCCTCTCGAAGACGAATATCTCCTGATCGGGTTTCTGCTCGGCCTTGATTTCCACCAGGTGCGAGGCGATGACCTGGTTCAGATGGGCCTTGGACATGGCCTTTCTCCCTAAATATAATCAGTCCTCGATGGCGCCGATGAATCCCCGGTTAAAGGTCGGGAACTCCTTGTCGAAGATCTCGTCCCAGTGCTCCTTGGTCCAGAACTTGTGGCGGTCGAAGTAGGGGTCCTCCTTGGCGGCGCTGACCGACACGCTGACCACCAGGTCGCAGTCCTCGATGACCTCCATCGCCTTGGCGGCGAAACCCAGCGTGCTGAACACCCGGCAGTGGAGCCCCAATCGCCAGGCCATGGCCGCCGCGGCGTCGGCGGCGATGTTGAGATTGAGGTTGCGGAACTGGCAGGACGGGCCGTTGGCCGTCAAGGATTCCATCTCCTCGGCGGCGTTCATCTCGGCGCAGGTCCGAAAGCCGCAGGCCCCGCAGTTGTAGTTGAAAACACTCTTGCGCTTGTCCCCCAGGATCAACAGCGAACAGGGCTCCTTGATCAGCTCCATCACGAACCGGCCGTCCCGGGCGGCCAGGGGTGACATATCCCCCAGCGAAAAGCAGAACTCGGCGATCTCCTCCAGTTCCTCGTTTCCCACGGCGATCATCTGGAGAGTGTTCTTCTTGCCGAACCGGAAGCTGTTGTGGGCGGCCAGGGCCATCATTTCCACGGCCCGGTCCAATCCCTGCCCGATAAGGTCTTGCATCTCTATCTTGGCCATGACACCCCTCCTAACTGTAGATCGACCGGAACTGCGGCCACAGTCTTTGAATGATGCGGTCGTTCATGGTCCGCTGGTTGATCTCGGCGAATTTGAGCGGGATGTCCCTGAAGGGCGACTTCTCGGTGATCGAAATACCGATACCCAAGGCGAAGCCGGTGTCCTTGGGCAGAATACCCATCCGCATCGCCGCCGCCCCGGCCGACCAGTAGACACCGTAGTCAATGCCCAAATTTCTCGCCGCCGAAACAACGCCGTCCAGGGCATAGGCGATGTTGTTGGCCCGGAAGATACAAAGCGGCCCGGTGAAGGCCACGCCCGGTTCTTTGGGCAGCTTTTCCTCTTCGCGCAGATATTCGCAGGTCAGCTTGCCGCACATGTTGCAGTTGATGTCCGAGGGGTCGGTCAGCGACCGGAGCGAGGTGATCAGGATGACGGCGTCGGCGTCGCGCAGGATGGCCGCGTCACGGGTGAAAAACTTCCAGCCCTTGTTTTCGCCGGCCATGCTCTCGATCTTCTGGCACAGGTCCTCGACGTCGCACTCGTCGTCGATGGTGTGAAAGGTGCACTCGCCCACACCGCCCACCCGGGGCGAGGTCGTCCCCGAGGCCAGCAGCAGACGGGAGGCGATCCTGACCGCCTCTTGACGGTCCTGTTCATATTGCTTTAGGGGCCGTTCCATGCTCATGATCCGCCTCCTCGTGGTCTAATTTTCCAGCCCGTACTCTCGGGCGATGTCGGGATAGGCCGCATAGGCCGGTTTTAAGAGCGGCAAAAGCTTGAGGACCTTGGGCATGGGCCCCTTGGCCTTGATCAGACCCTTGGCCAGGGCGACGGGCATGGTCAACTGCTTGAGCCAGAACTTGTGGCAGGTGTCGCCGCTTAAGGTCATGGTCACCGTCGCCCCCAGCCCGTCGGGCACACCGCAGATGACGCCGCCCTCGGGATCGAGCCAGATCTCGCCCGACGGGTCGTTGATAATGAACCTGATGGTGATGTCGGACTCCCGGTACTTGGGACCGACCACCTCGTCGGCCATCAGCGTCCGAAAAAGGGTCCCCAACACCTCGTACATCTTGTCCGTGCTCTCGAAGATCGCCATACTGACCTCCCTCCCCAATTAGTTCGCAAAGCGCCCATCTATGTTTTGTTAGTTAAAAGAAACGTCACCGCCCGGCGCAGGGAATCGACGGCCCACTCCGAAGAATGGGTCTCCCGGTCCAGATACCACCGGGTGGCAATGCCCTGATAGATGGCCGACACCGTCCGGGCCGCCCGGCCGACATCATCAACATTAAAAAGCCCATCAGCCACACCGGCCTCAATGGCCTCGCTGAGTAACTCGACCCAGCCCTCGACCCAGTCATGAAATAAGCGCCGATAATCGTCGTCCTGGGAGGCCAGGGCCATGAAGTCGAAAAGGAGCCGATAGCCCACGGCCACGTCCGGATCGTCCCAGTCGTACAACCAGGTGAAGGACAAGACCTTGTCCAACGGCGTATCGAACCGGTCGCGGGTTTCCCGGCCCCGCTCGAAAATCCGTCCATAGAAATCGACCACGGCCTCCTTGATCAGGGCGTCCTTGCTCGGGAAATAGTGGACCAGACCGCCCTTGGACAAACCGGCCGCCCGGGCCACGTCGTCGAGGGTCACGTTTTGAAACCCCCGCTCGGCAATGGTCCGCAGGGCGGCCTCCACGATCTGCGGCTTTCGGATGGATTCCAGCAATGAATTGGCGCCCATTTATACGCTCCCCGACAGTAGAAGCCGCAAAAACTCTCCATTCCGGCTCATTCCCGGCCTAATCATTGTTTCTTCACCTTCAGATTAATCCCCTTACAAAACCCGCCCCCCTTCGGACCGACCGGTTGTTTTAAAAACCGACTGGTTGGTCGGAATATAGTATGCTGAGCGGGCTAGTGTCAAATAAAAAATGAATCCCGCCCAATAAAAATGGTGATGTTCTTCTTTATTATGTATTATATCAGTGTCTTATACAGAAAATCCGCTTTCCGCCGATAGATCATTCAGAGTTGGAATCCATGGCCCGCCCCTTAAAAAGTTGGCAAAACAGACCACTTAAGCCATAATCAGGCACTCAAATATTGGAACCAACCCAGTCCGCGTTCATATCGGGAGACGTTGAATGGCCCCCTTTGGACAATACCAGGACCTGACGATCGACCTGACCGATTACGTGGCGATCATCGAGATCCAGCGCCCGCCCCATAATCATTTTGATTTGGGCCTGATCGAGGCCCTGGCCGATGCGGCCCTTGCCCTGGACGAAGCGGACGAATGTCGGTGCCTGGTCCTGGCCGCGGCCGGTAAGTCCTTTTGCGCCGGGGCCAACCTGGGGTCCAGCGGCGACCTGGATACCCTGGACTGGGGATCGGCCGGCGCCATCTATGACCAGGCGGTCAGGCTGTTCAGGGCCCGAAAACCGATGGTGGGCGCCATTCACGGCGCGGCCGTGGGCGGGGGTCTGGGCCTGGCTCTGGTGCCCGATTTTAGGGTGACCTGCCCCCAGGCCCGATTTCGGGCCAACTTTTCCGGGCTGGGCGTCCATCCCGGCTTCGGCCTGACCGTCACGCTGCCGGAGTTGATCGGCCATAGCCCAGCGGAGATGATGCTTTATACCGGGCGCTGGGTCATGGGCGACGAGGCGGCCCGGATCGGTCTGGCCGACGTTCTGGTCCCGACGGACCGGGTCAGATCAACCGCCGTCGAGCTGGCCCGGGAGATCGCCGCTTCAGCCCCCTTGGCGGTTATGTCCACCCGGGCCACTCTCCGCCGGGGACTGGCCGACCGGGTCGAGAAAGCGACGGCCATCGAACTATCGAGACAATATGAATTGATACGGACCGATGATTTCAAAGAAGGCGTGGCGGCACTGTCCGGGCGGCGCAATCCGGTCTTTAGGGGTACCTGAGGCCTTTGGCTAGGCCCTGAAGTCGCGGCCCAACAGCTCCCGGGCGATGGTCAGTTTCTCGATCTCGCGGGCTCCTTCGTAGATGTCGACGATCTTGGCGTCGCGGTAGAAGCGTTCGACGTCATATTCGTCCATGTAGCCGTAGCCCCCCAGGAGCTGGACGGCCTCTTGTGACACCCAGACCGCCGTCTGACCGGCCAGGAGTTTGGCAATGGACACGATTTGGGGATTGATCTGATTGTTGTCGATCTGCCAGGCGGCCAGGCGGTACATCTGCCGGGCCGATTCGATCCGGGCCGCCATTTCGGCCAATATGAACTGGACGCCCTGAAAGGCGGCCAACGGTTTCCCGAACTGGACACGCTCCTTGGTGTAGGCCAGGGCCCGGTCCAGGCAGCCCTGGGCCACGCCCACCCCCTGGGCGGCGGCCACCACCCGGTTGATGTTGAACAGGTGCATCACCTGTTTGAAGCCCTGACCCTCTTGGCCGCCGATCAGGTTCTCGGCCGGCACTTCGACCTCGTCAAAGGCCAGCGTGGCCGTGTCCGAGGCGCGGATGCCCATTTTTCCCGTGAGCTTATCCGCCGTAAATCCCTTACCGCCCCGCTCGACCACCAGGAAGCTGTATTGCGCCAGTCTGCTTTCGGCCCGGGCGTCGGTCCGGCACATGACCAGCACGTAATCGGCCACCGTGCCGTTGGAGATGAACTGCTTTTCGCCGCTCAGGATGTATTTGTCGCCGTCCCTTTTGGCCGAGGCCCTCTGGGCGAAGATGTCGCTGCCGGCGTTGGCTTCGGTGATGGCGCAGGACAGGATGGCCCTTCCCCGGGCCACCTCGGGCAACCAGCGCTGCTTTTATTGAACGTCCGGATGTCATAAAGAAGATATTGCGACACCTCGGGCTTTTGGACCGAAAGGCCAGGCCGCCACCCAAAAACGTCGATCCGAAAATAGCCATTG
>JGI11705J14877_10001860_pt1 | contig 11690 bp, 8 predicted proteins | sample Etolaghawater15m_FD_14877 | JGI IMG/M metagenome (IMG submission 14877) | reverse complement strand
GGCGGCGGCGGTGGAGGTGGAGGAGGTGGTGGCGGCGGTGGCGGTGGCGGCGGAGGTGGTGGTGGCGGTGGCGCAATATTTCCACCAGCACTACCAGCAGTTCCACCTCTATATCCTGATCCTCCTGCTCCACCTCCTCCACCAGAGGAAATGTCTTGACCATCTTGACCATCTGCTTCAGTATCATTAGCATTATCAAGATCTAAGGAACTTAATGCAGAAAATCCTCCAGCATTAGATCCTCCATCAGAGGTTCCAGAGTTTTGGGCTCCTCCTCCACCTCCTCCTCCACCACCAGCAGCGATGATGAATTCTCCTAGTGTGGCATCATAAACGAAAGATCCCGATCCTCCTCCACCTCCAGATGAATTTCCTGATCCTCCCTCTCCACCTTTAAGTATAGTAAAATTGGTGTCATTTCCACCACGTGTGCCAGTTGCTCCAGCGGTTCCTATGTATAGTTTTAACTCTCTTCCTCCATCAGGAAGAGTAAATGTTCCTCTTGCTCCATATCCTCCTCCACCACCAGTTCCATTTTGATAATTACCGCCGCTTCCTCCACGACCACCTTGTATTTCTATTCTAACATCGGTCGCATCGTCTGGAATTTCTACGGTTAGTTCGCCATCATTGGTGTTTGTGGTTAAATATTTTGTATTAGAGTTGTCCTTTGTTGATGTTGTTGTAACAGTTCCATCAGAAATTTCACTTCCATTTAAACTCCATTGATATGATACATCACCCTGAGTTGTATCAGTTAAGACAGGTGTAACAGTAAAAGTGGCATTACTATCAATAACTGCCGTTTGGTCTGATGGTTGAGTTGGGAGAGAAAGACCAGGATTAATTGAAAGAGTTGCAATTCCAGATGTAATCGGTTCATTGATTGCATCACCACTAGTTTTTTCATTATCATCACGAGAGATTGGAAGATACGAAGATTCTAGATAATATTCACTATTATGTTGATCAGGACTCAATGCATAATCTATGCTAAGAGTGGTGCTGTCTTGTCCAGAATAAAAAGTTGATCCTGCACTGAGAGCACTAAAAGAGGATTCTGTTGCTAATCTACGATACCATTGATACTGAATCGCACCATCACTTTCTGCATCTGTAACAGACTCTGGGAAAGTAGCAGTAGCAACTCCAATAAAACTACCGCTACTGGTGTGATTTATGGTAGCACTAGATGGTTCTGACGTGAAAGACAGAGATGGTCCATTTAGGAATAACTTAGTGGGAGTTTCATCCCATTGTTGATTTAAACTCATCCGAAGTTCTGTCCTCCAACTACTCCGTAAAGTTCGGTACAACCATTAAATGATTTGAACGAATAGATGTCTGATTTTCCTGCACCCACGGTAACCACAGGGAGAACTCCACCTGGCCAATAAACTGGTATGTCATTACCACCATCATTTTTGAACGTGTCTATACCAACGTTGCGACCAGTGCTTCCTTGAGTGATTTTGATTGTGAATGTAGTAACATCATCAGGAGTATTTAGAAGCGTGAATTGAGTGATTTCCTCAGTTGTTGTGATCGTGAAGTTTTGTGCAATTTGTAAATCAAGATTGACATTACCAGAAGAACTGGTAACTGCACTGACCTCCTCAAAATATGACTTGAGGCGAACTCTATCATTAACATCAAGTTTTGCTCTTGGGCTGGCCGTGCCAATACCAATTCGCGCAGAAGATGTTGTAAGAACTGTTCCAGAGGTTCCGACAACCAAGTCTCCAGTTGTAACAATACCAGCATTAATTTGACCAGAAGTTCCATTATTTAACTTAAAGTTGTCTGCGGTGATGATACCACTGACAGATATATCAGTCGCTGCAATTCCTGAGTTGAATACTGATATTCCTCCCTCAACAAATAGTGCAGTTCTACCAAGACCGGCGTTACCGACATGTAAATTATGTTCTGGAACGCTCGTTCCAACACCAACGTTTGCAGTGGTTGGACTTGCTCCAGTAAAAGCACTATTGTAAATACCAGTTCCAAGTCCAGATGCTACTTGTTGCCAACCTGTTGCAGTTGCATTCAAGTTTGTCAGATTATTTCCGTCACCATGTAAGAACGTCGCAGTGATAACACCGACATTTATGTTGCCACCAAAGTCAGAATCACCAACAACACGCAATGCTTTACCGTTTGCGGTAGTTCCAATTCCAACACCATCTCCGTCAACAGCAAAGAGACTTGAACCTGCTCCAACTCTGAGAGTAGAATTTGAAAGAGTTGTAGTTGCGATTCCAACTTGATCAAACAAGTATTGGTCAGCATCCTTAGACAGGCTTACGTTACCAAATCTCTTCCAATCTTGGTTTACGGTGTAGACCCAACCAACATATTTTCCTTGCTCTGGGTTCTCATAGTAAACTACATCACCTGGAGTTCCTGCAGTGGTTGGAGTTGCAATTCCAACTGTGTGCTTACGGGAAACTGTAGAGTCTCCTTGAATAAACACGGAACTTGCTTCAATACCCTTAGATGATGTAGATGTAATTTTGTTAGTGAAGATTACAGGACCAGTAAATTCTGATGCTGACTTACCTTCTGCACCACCATCAACACGAAGAGTATTTGCGACAACTCCATCAGTTACGTTAAGTATATTGATTGACTTGTTCTTTGAAATATCCTCACCAGTTGTGGTTCTGATTGGACTATCAAAGATTTCCTCCTGACCAGTGACACTACTTAACTTCTTATTACCAGAGAATGAAATACCTCTGTCATTCATACCAGTGAAGAAGTTAACACCACCAGACTCTTTAATAGTTTGTGCTAACAACTCCTCGCTAGAGGATATGCTTCTGTCTTGTCTATCAGGAAGAGCAGTTGAGTAGTTACCTGGACCAAATCCAACATATTCAAAAGTATGACCAGATGCTCTGTTAATAGAGTGCCTTCTCAGTTCAACTGGGAATGGTTTGATTTTACGAACTATTGATCCGTTAACGTGTGTGACCGCTCTTGTTCCAAGTGCAGCACGGAATACTGTAACTGGGTTAGATGCTGGGTTAGCAGGAGCGGTTTTGATTCTAACAATCTCATCATCAATTGAGAGGTAATCACCAATCATGAGTCCAAGATCTGCAACACCTGTCAGACTAATACTTTCTGATGTTGCATCAGAGATACCAGATGAAAGTGTTGTGGTGATTCCTGCATATTGTGGAACCATTCTACCATTAAGACTCTCATTCTCAATGGTTGGAATACCATCATTAGATTGAACACCTCCACGTAATGCAAACATGGAAGAACCAGTGACAGATGTTGTGTTAGTTGCTCCAGAACCAACCAGAACACTAAACTGAGTCAAACTGATATTTTCTTTAATAACAAAGTCGCTATTAAATGCAGTTAAAGTTGAGATACCAGTTGAAATTCTAATCTTGTTGTTGACTCTCAATCCATGGTTGGTGCTTGTTGTTACTGTTGCAATACCAGAAGTAGGATCGAATGCAAATGCACTAATACCCAATGCTTGACCAGTTAGATATGCTGTGGCATTTGCTAGTACGTTAGTTCCAATTCCAGTGGTGCTTACACCAGATAATATATCTCCACTAACGACGAAACTCTTCGCCGCACCAACTTCTAACCCTGTCAACCTGTAAAGAGTATTATATGGTTTATTGGATTCAGAACTTACTCCACTGATTCTGATAACATCACCAACATTATTGGAAATAGAAGTAACGGTAACGACTGCAGGTGTATGTGTTACGCCTGTTGTTGCGATACCAACAACGTGCATGGTATTACCAATTCCATAAGCACTACCACCATCCATGATTTGGATTGCAGTAATTCCTCCACTAGCAGCAACATCAACTTTTGCCGTAGCATGTTCACCAGTTGTTGAACTGCCAATAGATATCAGTCGTGCATTGAAGTAAGTGGCTTCAGCACCAGTTCCATAGTTTGCACCACTACTCGCGATACTTGCGCGAACAACACCATTGAATCCGTGATCAATTTCAGTATGAATTGTGTGTGTTGATCTACCTACTCCTGATACTATGTCTGTAAGTCCAACACCAACATCAGTATCATTGATAAACTTGTTGATGGTTTCTCTTGTAATACTCTTCTTAACATCATCAACAACAACCTCACCAATCGTTTGGGAGATAGCAAGAGATGCACTTTCCTCAGGATCAGATAAAGGAGTGTCTTTATCTCTTTGTGGGAATAAATTTACAATCGGTTGTGCAAACTCACTGGCAGTAAAAGGAGAAGTTGCTGGACTATTTGATGCATTAAGTAAAGTCAAATAGTATACACCATCTTGTTGTCCACTAATGAGTGGTTGAATTTCATTAGCACCTTGAACCACAAAATTAGTGCGATACTTCTTCCTACTAAAGTGAGGTAAATTAATATCTCTAGTTAAGGTGTCATTTGTAAATGTTCCTGGATCAGTACTAATTCCAATTGAAAATTCTTTTGCACTACTAATACCAGAAACAACATATGTTCCGTTGAATCCTGTTCCTGCAGTTCCAGCTGTGTTATTGGAACTTGTAACATTAACGATATTAACTTGAGATCCAACGTTTAATTCGTGTGGAAGTTCTGTGGTAATTTTGGCAACATTTGATGACCAAGATGCACCAGCAATAAATCTTGGATTTCTTAATTGGTTGACGTTTGAAAGAGATCCTGATCCAAAATACTTTTCAACTTCAGAAGTTGTTGATCCAATTGAAGTGCTAGACTCTTGTAAAACAAACGCATCTTGTGGTGGACGAGCAACAACACCACCAATTGATGCTGGGATGACATATCTGGCACGATATATTGTATCAATTGCGTTTCTTGTATCACCTTTTCTCTTGATATAAGATCTTGGAGTTGCACTTCCTAATGCAGTTGTTCCGAGACCAACAACGACATCATTATAAATTTGGTTCTCTGTGCTTGCACTTGCAACTTTAACATACCATTGGTTTTCTACTGTGTCATACTGAACAGGGTGTCCAACATCACCAGAGTTTTTATCGGATACTCTACTTACAATGGATAACTTACCACCAAGATTGTTAATGGTTAGTTCTGCAGCATTCTTTGCATCTGTCTCTGTTTTAGCAAGTTGAATATCGACATTTGTACTAATACCAGCTGCAGTATTATCATCAGTGATAGCAAAGTAAACAGTGTTTGGATCTAAACCATCAGGAAGTCTGCCGTTGTCGCTGAAAACTCTAACAGATTCTCCGTTTTCAAAAGTATGAGTTGATGTTAACTTAATAGTATTAGAGGTAATACTATTAATACCTGCAGCACTTTGTGCTACTGTAAATTTCTTTTCTGAACTTGATTGCGAATTCTGCATCACAATACGTGATTTGAATTCAACAGAAGTTCCTCCAGAGGGAACTAGAACGTGCAATTGATCGCTTGTTCTTGCACCAACTCTAAAACCTTCTAATACGTTCTCTGGTGGAACGTCTGCGTTTGTTTGTTGGTAGAGATAAAGTTGTGCTGTAGATCCTATACCAGCAGTCTTTTCAACGTCAATTGCATTAAATTCAATTGCAGTCTCAGTGATTGGTACTTCTTTTGGTGGAATTATATGAGTGACATATCCCTGATCATCTTGAGAGAATGCAGCATCTCTATATCCTTTAGAAACTAAAGCATGTGATCCAAAGTTAGAGTTAGAGTTGGTGATGGACATGTCAGCACCGGACTCTGCCACAAAGTGTTCTGCATATCCGATAGCAAAGATAGAAACTGCCTGAATAACGGCGTTGTTTGAACTCTTAATGTGGAAAGTTTTGTAGGCAGGTTTATAAACTGCTCTAGAGTTTGTACTCAGATTACTGAGTGATGTGCTATCTTGATATACACCTGTTGTTGTGTTGTATTTTACAAATGCACTATCATCCTTCTGGAGACTGATACCAGTGAATTGAGCCACAACCATGGATTTAAATCCAGTTGCTTTCGCACCATCAGCGTGCATACCGCACATACCGAAGACAGAACGCAGAGATAGGTTGAAGATATAAGGAGATGCTGATGTAACAGTATCCGATTGTAATGTTAAAGTAGAACCTGTTGCAGATGGTAATGCGTTGGTAGGAGCGTTTTGAACCTCATATTTGACCTGAGTGGCACTTACTTTTTCAGCAACAACAAATTGACCATCATATCCAGACGCAGTAACACCACTAATTCTGATTGGAGTGTCAACATCAAGACCAGTTACACTTGAATTTGTTGTTACAGTAATAGTAGTGGATGGAGTTGATCCATCTCCTGCTTTGATGCTGGAGATTCCAACACTTTGTCCAGTAGATCCAACGATACGATATTCATCAATTTTAGGTTGAATATCAATTGAAGTAGATGGGTAATCTGGTTCAATTTCTCTTCCACTAGCAGTTCCATATACCAAACCAACCTTTTCATAATACATGTCAAGGTCAGTTCTTGCCGCAGTGAAAGTATTGAAACTATCTTTTATGCTGACATTATTAACACCATCAGCGTACTCAAAGCAGCTTAGTTTGTGGTGGGAGAAGTTTGGTACGAAAGTATTGTCGGTATAATCTTTATAGCAGACTCCTGTTGGATCAGCATCAAATATACTAAACTGCCAGAAATAACAAGCACCAGTTACTCTAAACAGAGCAGATCTTTCAATGTTATCATTATCTGGGTTTGGAATATATTTTGGACGAATCTTGGTCTTTCTTAGATCAAGACCAACAATAGAAGTGCCACGAGGGACAATTACACCCCCGTAGATACTATTCATCTTGAATAGGGCATTATCTGGGTTGTTTAAATCGTATATGGTCTCCAGATCCCATGCAGGTAAGTTATTGCTTGTGCCACCACCACGAAGTCTATAGTTATCTGCTCCGTCTGGAATAAATCCAGGTCTGTTATCAATCTCATGGTCACCAGGATATAATAAAATAGTGGTTTGACCAAATCTATCGTTATTCAGACCACGCTGATACGAAAATCTTGCTGCTTCAATCAGCGCACGTTGAATAGTCTTAAAAGGTCTGGTGAGTGAATTACCTTTATTCTCTACGCTATCTGTAGAATCCAGATCATTAGGACTTACATATAGGATATTACCACGTGCATTCTTAAGAAAATTCTCTAATCTTGAAAGACCCATCTTATCTAAACACTATAAGTTCTGTTATGGATTATTTATCCATAAAAAAACCTCCCCTAAGAGAGGTTTTAATTAGCACAAATTGCGTGCTTCCTTCACACGGATACATTATATAGTAGCATACTTTTCAGGTTCCCACGAGACCTCTAATTTTTTGTCAAAAACCATCAAATATCTATGCTTTCTGCTTCTTTCTCTCCATTCACCTTCTCGACCTTTCATAGGTCCACGGGAATGTTTTGTTCCGTCAGCAAAATAAAAATCTTTTTTGGATTCACTTAATCCGTAATAGTCAAAATTACAAGCACGGTAGATAATTCCAGAATGGTGAGCAGAGTCAGCATAACTTAGAATAGCACGAACATTAGTATCTTTTCTAAATTTTCTGATACAACGACTGACAAACCATGAGGTAATATTGTACTCTTCTTTCTGAAGTTCTGGATCTACACATAATCTAGAAAGTTCAAATAAACCTTCTTGCTGGTTTCTCTCTAGTCCGAATGCTCCTTTGGCAATTTCTGGAACAGGGAGCCCAGTAAAAATACAAACGGCAAGACACCCACCGATATTAAGAGGACAGTCCCAGTCGGAGTTTCTAAAAAGTCCATAATTATATCCGGACTTAAAGTCTTTTGATTCGTCTTTTAAGTAATGGTAATTATACAGTAGACGTTTACAACTTTCTTTGTCTACTCTATCAATATAAAAATCACTTTTCACTTTTTTTCTCTAAGATATATTCTACAGTATTAACAACGTCCTCCATGGCATCTCTTAAAATGGGACGTTGACCAGAATGACAATCTCCTGTTTTTGTTACTCCATTTCTTAATTCTTCACACAAAGTCCAACGCCATTGTGACATGCTTTTAGAATACCATAAGTTAATCTTCATAACACTCCTCCAATAAGCCAACTAACGGACTTGAACCGTTGACCTGAGCTTTACAAAAACCCTGCTCTATCCAGCTGAGCTAAGTTGGCAATCAATCTACAGGCAGTAGTTCTGGATTATCTAATTCTAACTCAAAAAGCATCGGATGACATTCCTCTGCAATCAAATACATAGACGCTTTATATAGGTCTTCTGGTTCAAAGGTTCTCTCCCCATTTGCCGCTTCTACAACCTCAGTGGTATGAAGTGCATGATGCGGCAATTCATCAAAAGTAAACGGAATTTGATTAATGAAATACATTAAGACGATTGTCTTCTTTTTACTATACCAACAATAAGCGGTATCTATTTGGTATTTCATGATATTTTATTTTTCGTTTATTTAGTGCGAGTAGCCAGACTTGAACTGGCACGACTGTAATAGTCAACGAATTTTAAATTCGGTGTGTCTACCGATTCCACCATACTCGCGGATGCAGGTTGAGGGAATCGAACCCACCTTATGACGAATTATGAGTTCGCTCCATTCCCAGATTGGTAAACCTGCTCAATTAGGAACTCTTCCCAACTACTTCCATAGTGTAGCATATTATGGCAGTTGTGGCAAAGAAGGTCGCATTTATCAACTTCTTCTTTAATGAGTTCCCATTTACGATTTGCGAAATTTCTCCCGTCAAGTTTTAATTCTTTTTGGGATGGGTCTCTGTGATGAAAACATAGAGTTGCGGGTCTATCTTCACCACAAGTTTGACACTTACCACCTTTGTATTGAAGTGCTTTCCACTTATTGGAATAACCTCTTGCTTTTTGTTCGGTATAAGTGTTCCTGTCTTTGATTACAGGATCGTTTTTATACCTCCATTTAGCACGACAACTTTCATTACAATAAAGTTTTGCTCGCCCACCTTTACGGAGACTTTGTGGAACTTCCTTACCACAAGATTTACAAGCAATCATAGTTATGAATACATACATACACCTATTTATAAAAATGCTGCATTCACCAGATTGCTAAGGGAGCAAAAAAGGTAAGGGAGTCAAAATTTTGCCGAAAATTTTTCCCCCCTTTTTTGCAATTAAAGGTCGTTTTTCCCTCACACAGGGTCAGCATACGCAAGGACATCATCATCACACTTATCACGCACCATTTCAAGAACAGACATGAATTGATCAACTGTTTCGCAGTCTACAATCTTTTCATCACCTTGTTCAGAGTAAAGATAGAACTTGCGTGCTACTGGATCAACGACGCAGCGGGAAAGGAAATCTTCTTGCATGTGGTTTGCTTGACTACCCCCATATTATACAACGGAAAAAAGTCTGTGTCAAGACCTTAGTATGGTCCACCAAAATCGGTTCCAGTTATGATGCCAAGAACACTGGTGAGTGAAGTGATGCCAACATTGTTTGTTGCAATCTTTCTATCATATGACCAACGATGGAATTGATATTCAGTTTTTTCACTCTTAACCAAGTTAACGGCATTAACAAATGATCCTATCCCAGCAGATTCAATGGTCAAATAACGAGTGGTGACAATTCCAATACTGGCAGCGATTCCAGCATTATTGCAGTTAGCAACAAATGCAAAAACAGTTCCTGCAACTCCACCCCCACCTCTGGTATAAACGGTAGTCACACCAATTCCTGCATTAGTTGTTCCTAGCCCTACAGCACCTTCACCACTAAATGGATTATCAGTGTCTGCGTCAAGAGTATCATTTTCAATTTTTGGATATCTATAAACTTGCAGAGAATCTAAATTAATTTGCCCAAAAGCAATGACTTGTGTTGATCCAATGCCTACAATTCCTGTATTGTTTCCTGTGGTTGTTCCAATACCACTCACAATATCCCCATAGTGAGTAGCAAAATATGTTGTATCTGAGGAATAGCATGTTGATCCTATTCCTGTTGTTCCTCCAATTTCTACCAGAGCATTTAGTGATACAGTTGTTTTATCAAACTCAGTAATTATAAGTTCATCAATTTCTTTTGCTGGGACGAAATAATCACTGGCAAGACCAATTGCCCTGTTCCTATATTCTACAATGTCAAGATTTTGTTGTTGTAAAAAAGAGCGGTCACTTACTATTCCTACACTGATACTCATTTGTCACTCCTCCACTTGGTTTCTCTGCGGTCATAATCCCAACCACCAATTAGGAAGTTTTCATTGCCTCCAGGATAATCATCAGGAGTTTCTCCATCATAAACAACATGAAGTGTTTTATCATGATCCATTGGGTCTAACCATCTTGCAGCCCATACTTCATAGAAACAGTGAATGTTTGCACCATTTCCAGATCTAACTAGAATTCTCTTACCCCACTCAATCTTATCAACAATAAGATCTTGAGAATAACCAATCTGAGTCATGGTAACGGTAATAGTTTCAGGATCAATGAGTCCGTCCCAATACTCTGGCAATTCAATCACATTTTTATTCTTAAGTTGTCCTCTAACATAGATTCCTGCTTCTGGACCCTCAGCAATAACATGACGAATTCTTTTTCCTTTTTGTTTTACATGAGGAATATCAAATAGTTTATTTCCACTCGCAACACCATTGACATTACCAGTCAAATTTCCAGTGAAAGTTGACGCTGTAACATTGTTAGCACAAGTTATGTTACCAGTAGAATTGATATTGACAACAGTTTCAATATTTTTATCTATCTTTAAGTTTCCAACATTAACATTGTAATGAAGATATGGTTGGCAAGGAGTTATTGAAAAATCTCCCACCTGAGCAGATCTTCCATAACTTCCTTCACCAGTTGAGTGCTTTACAATATAATCAAACTTAGTTGAATATGGTCCAGTAATTGATCCATCTGAACATTTTGCTGAATCAAATTCAGGTGTAAAAGCAAGATCTGACATGATTATTTCTCCTTAGTATCGTAATGGTATCCAGAAACTGAATACTCATCATTATTGCCTGGATAATCTGCAGGAGATTCTCCTTCATATTCTGGAATGAGTCTCTCTCCATCATTTCTAGTTCCAAATACATGGAAGAAGCAGTTGATAGGTAGTCCACCATTTGCTTGTAAGTGAACTATATTCTCTCCTATTCTCTTTACTATTACATTCTGATGTGCGCCAATTGGTGTCAAGTTAACTGTAATAGTAGTGGGATCAACAAGTTCTTTCCAATATTCTGGAAGATAAATCTTGTCTTTATTTCTAATCTTCCCTCTGAAGTATACGTCATTTGATGGTCCTTCGGGGCAAGTGTGGCGAAGTCTCCATCCCTCCTTCGTTGGGTGAGGAATATCAAAGTTTTTCTTAGCAGAGAGAATATGAGCACCACAATTGGAAACAATGTCACCTTGAGCACCAAGACTTTTACCAACAATCACATCAGAATTTGTTTCAACTCTACCAAGGAAAGCAGAGGATCCAGATACTGCTAGTGAAAATGGATTACTCGCAGGTCCAAAAGCAGTTGCACCAGGAACTAAGGTAGGTAATCCACTATGTGCTGGTGGTGTGATCATCACCGTAGCATAAGGAGTCGGAAACTTCTTATCAGCACCAAACAAAGCAGGTCCTTGTACATACTGAGAACCTTTGATCTTAGTTGCTGCAACTCCTAATGCAATAGGAATTTTGTTCTCTGGG
>JGI11705J14877_10001859_pt1 | contig 11692 bp, 11 predicted proteins | sample Etolaghawater15m_FD_14877 | JGI IMG/M metagenome (IMG submission 14877) | reverse complement strand
CCAAGGACCAACTGGTCTTACAGGTGCTACGGGCCCTCTTGGGTTACAAGGTGACCCCGGCCCACAAGGTTTTCAAGGTGAAGCTGTTACAACAGGCGCTCAAGGTCCTCAAGGACTTCAAGGACCTGTTGGTTTAACGGGCGTTACTGGTCCTCAAGGGCCAATTGGACCTCAAGGGGTAATAGGTGGTGGAGGTGACATAGGTGTTACGGGCCCTCAAGGTGACCAAGGACCTCAAGGTCCAACTGGTGGTACTGGTGATATAGGTGTAACCGGCCTTCAAGGACCTCAAGGTCCTCAAGGAGCTGTTGGTTTACGGGCGTTACTGGTCCTCAAGGTGATATTGGTGACCAAGGTTTCCAAGGACCAACTGGTCTTACAGGTGCTACCGGCCCTCTTGGGTTACAAGGTGACCAAGGACCTCAAGGTCTTCAAGGAGCTGTTGGTCTTACGGGCGTTACTGGTGCTCAAGGACCTCAAGGACCTCAAGGAGTTAAAGGTGCTCAAGGACCTAACGCATCAACAATACCTACATCAGCAACCTATATGGGCCCTCAGGGTGTACAAGGTGCTCAAGGATTTCAAGGTCCTACTGGTGATACTCTTAATATAATTGGTCCTCAAGGTTTACAAGGTGAAGGAGTTCCTAAAGGACTTCAAGGACCTCAAGGTCAAAAGGGATTTTTTGGTGATAAAGGTAACATTTTACCAGGTGGATACTTTGAGTGGAACAATTCATTAAATAAACTAACATTCAAACAACATGGATGGACTTCAGGTGATGAATTATGGATTATAGAAACTTATATAAGTGGGTCTTATTAATTTAATTTACATATTTATTATCAACAAAATGTAAAAAGTTACGATATGCAAAAGAATTTTATTTTTGATACTGAGAAGTATCGTGAAGACGTTAATTTCAACAACTACTATTGGTTCTCAAATGGATTTACTGCTGAGGAGTTAGTTAGAATCGAAGAGATGACTCATGAACTAAAATTTGAAGATGCTGCTACTGGCCAAGATGATAGTTCAAAAATATCCGATTATAGAAAATCACGAATTAAGTGGTGTCCTCAAAATGAAGAATGGTCATGGGTTTATGAAAAACTACATGATATGATTCTTGAGGCAAATGATGAAATGTGGAAATTTGACCTTCAAAGTATGAGAGAGCAAATTCAGTATACTGAATACTATGGTGGTGGTGGTCAGTACGATTGGCACATGGATTGTGGTGTTGGTATACAAAACCAAAGAAAAGTTTCAGTTACAGTTCAATTATCATCACCTGATGAATACGAAGGGGGTGACCTTGAATTTATGTTAGGTGCTGGTCATATTAAAGCACCACGAGTTCAAGGGGCAGCTGTTATCTTTCCATCATTCTTTTTACATAGAGTAACACCTGTAACTAAAGGAACTCGTAAATCATTTGTTTTATGGGTAGGTGGTGAACCATATAGATAGTATATGAAAACAAAACTACCATCAGCATTAGTTTATGGTTGGAATCGTTTCGGAATAATACAAGAAAAATCTAATTTATTAAGAGACGAGTGGTTACAAGAAGATGTTGTTATTTATTCTTACGAAAGTGATGATGACTTTCAAACTCATTTTGTAGAAACTCAACCTGACGTTATTATTACCTTTGGTGATAGAAATTCTTATAAAACTTTATTATCTTACGAAAATCAAAAAACAATTAGTTCAAAATGGTTTCACTATAATGAGCTAAGTGATTCTGATGAGCTATATGACAAAATAGCAGTAAATTCTACAAATTGGAGTTGCTCATCAACAACTGAGGTGTATGGGTCAAAAGAAACACCACACTTTTCAGCATTCACGGGAACTTACAAAACAGGTGACCGAATTTATAGGACTTATGAGGGATTACGACACCAAACATACCCAAATTGGGAATGGGTAGTGGTAGACGACTCACCTATTAATGACTTAGACACTTGGAACAAGTTAGAAGAAATAGCAAGTAAAGACCATAGAGTTAAGATATATAGAATTCACCCAAATTCAGGTGGTAATGTTGGTGAGGTAAAACATAGAGCGGCTTCGTTATCTAACGGAGATTGGTTATTAGAATTAGACCACGATGACCATGTGGCATCTACATATTTTGAAGAATGTGTAAAGGCATCGGAACGATATCCTGATGCTGGATTCATATACACTGGTTGTGCTGAAATTTATGAAGATGGTAAACACAAACAATATGGACCAATTGACCCAAATGGGTATGGTCGGCCTGGATTTAATAATTATGTTTGGTCATATGCTCATCACGAATGGGTAACGATAGATGGTAAAAAATATATAGGTGGATTCGCTGCAAATATAAATCCAAAGACCATTCGATATAACATGGGAATGCCAAATCATGCACGAATGTGGAAACGTGATGTTTATAACGAAGTACGAGGTCACAATAGAACTATTTCAGTTGCAGATGATTTTGAATTGATTGTAAAAACATTTCTTGTTACAAAAATGTTAAAAATAGATAAAGTCTTATATATGCAATGGAATGATTATAACTCAACTGTTGATAACAATGTAACAGATATAAATCGTAGAGCGAGATTAATTCGTAATTACTACGATAAAAAAATACATGAGCGTATTTTAGAACTTGGAAAAGAAGATTGGGATTGGAATGCTGAAACTCAATCGTGTAATCATACTAAATGGATGGATTATACACGTTATCATGAAAACGAACACGCATTAAATTATACTTATAAATAATAGAGGTTAATATGAAAATTTTATTTGTAGTAGGTTATCAAAAAGCACCATATAGTCCCGATACATGGTTGGACAATGGATTGGGTGGGTCAGAATACTCTGTGATGAAGTTAGCAGAAAATATGACGATGTTAGGTGATGAGGTTGTTGTAACTGGTGAAGTTATTAGTGGTAATTATAATAATGTAAAATACCTAAGCTATTCAGATTTGGGTAGAAACCAACATTACGATGTGGTCATTGCAACAAATTATATCCATTATATGATAGAGCTGGATTCACGAGAAATAACTTTTGATAAATCTTACTTCTGGGTACACAATAATGAGTATTATCCATATTATTGGGGTGAAGTTCTTGAAAACATGGGTTCTGAATATATAGAAAATACTCGTTTAAATAAAGTAGTGGCTGTATCAAAGTACTCCTCACGTATATTGTCAAGTAACTACCCAAAAATGCAGGGTAAGCTTATTGATATTCCAAATGCAATTGACCCATTGGATTGGGAGATGGTAGACACTCAAAACAAAATTAAAGACCGATTTATATATTCATCAGCAGCTGATAGAGGACTACAAAATTTATTGGAAATGTGGCCTGATATTAAACAAATAAAACCAAATGCAACTCTTTTGGTAGCAACTCCACCATATGGGTTGGATTGGTATGAGGATTATAAAACTGAGTTGGATGGTGTTGAGTTTGTAGGAGCGTTACCTCCTTCAAAATTATATAATGAAATTGGTAAATCCGAATATTGGGTGTATCCGTCATATTATGATGAAACCTTTTGCATAACAGCTCTTGAAATGATGATGGGTGGTGTTAAAATTATATCATCCGATAGCGCTAACCTAAAAAGTATATTAATAGGTAGGGGTAAACTTGTATCATCTTCATTAGAATTTTCAGAAATGAAATCTCAAATGCTGGAGTATATTAAAAACTCCGATACTGAACGTGATTTTTGGAGTGTTACTTTAAAATCTGCAAAAGAATATGCTCAAAATTTAAATTGGGAACGTATATCCAAATTGTGGAAAGACCAAATTAACGAAGATTATTCAGAAACTTCAAGAAACGTATTACATCCTGAATTGTATAGTTTTAAGGAAGATGAGGTTAGGTGGTTAAAGCGATTCGTAACATATGATGCACAAATTAAAGAATGGGAACTTATTGCAGATGAACCATTTGATGGATGTTTCAGTTTTCCATTATTCACTCCTGAATTTTGTAGAATGATTCGTGAAGAAGCAGAATATTCAAACAAATGGACAACCAATCGACACGAATATTACCCAACAACAGATATGTTACTTAATGAATTGGGTCTTGATGAAATTTATTATAAGGTATTGCAAGAATATGTATTTCCATTCTTTATCTACAAATTTGGATTAGATGGTAATGGTTGGTCTGATATGAGTTCTGAAAACTTTTTAGCAAGATACAACACAACTACCCAAGGGCATTTATCTATTCATCACGATGCATCTGATATGACTTGTTTAGTACAACTTTCAGACCTTGATGAGTATGAGGGTGGGGGTACTTGGTTTTGGAGACAAAAGAAATTAGTCAAAGCTCCAATTGGATATTGTAGTATTCATCCTGGAAACATTACTCATAAACACGGAGCGAGACCTGTGAGTAAAGGTCAACGATATATCATAGTTTCTTTTATGAAAAATATGAAAAGGTAAACCTCATACTATTTATATAGTGAGATAATAGTATAGGAGTTTAAATGGCAGTTAACATTCCAATATGGCCAGGTTCGGGTTCATTTACAAGTGGCTCGTCAACACCTTGGGGATATTTTGATTCAGATTCACAATTTGTATCAGATGCTCCAAAGGTTGCAGATTGGTGCGCTAAACGATTGGGATACCCAATTGTAGATATAGAATTACAAGATATCAACTTTTTCACTTGTTTTGAAGAAGCAACAAATGAGTACTCCTCACAAATTAATCAATATCGAGCAAAAGAAAATATGTTGTCTCTTCAAGGGTCTGATTTAAATTTAGATTTAAGAGATACACAACTAAACAATAATATGTCTGGTGTCGTTAATATCGCAAAAGATTATGGTACTGAGGCATTAAGTGGCGGTCGTAACACAGTATATACTGGGTCATTCGAAATGGTGAGTGGCCAACAAATTTATGACCTTGGTGATGGTAATGTTGTTACATTAGAAAGTGGTTCAGTTGTAAATGGGGTGACTATTCGTAGATTCTACCACTATCAACCACCTGCAATTATTAGATACTTTGACCCATTTGTAGGTACAGGTATGGGTTCTCAGCAAATGTTGAATACATTTGGTTGGGGTGCATATTCTCCAGGCGTATCGTTTATGATGCAACCAATGTTTGATGACCTTTTAAGATTACAAGCAATAGAATTCAACGACCATATTCGTAAATCATCATTTGGATTCCACATCGATGGTCAGAGGGTAAGATTGTTCCCAATCCCAACAACAGGTGATACTGGAACAAAAGTTTATTTTGATTATACATTAGATAGTGAAGTAAATTCACCAATTGCAAAATCAAATGTAGTAAGTGACTTCTCAAACGTACCATTTCAACGATTGACATACACATCCATTAATTCTTCAGGAAAACAATGGATTGCTAGATACGCATTAGCTCTTGCTAAAGAAATGTTAGGGGCAGTTCGTGCTAAATTCTCATCAATTCCGATTCCAGGAGCAGATGTAAACTTAGATGGTGCTGACCTTAGAAGTGAAGCAAGTGCTGAGAAAGAAATTTTATTGACTGAGTTGAAAGATATGTTAGAAGCTACATCTCGTAAAGCACTTATGGAAGCAAAACGTGATGAGTCTGAATTTCTTGAATCAACTTTGAATAGAGTTCCGAGACCAATTTATATAGGATAAAATATGGCACTATTTGGTGGACAACGAGATATGTCTTTATTCAGAACCTTGAATAAGGAACTTATCAATGACATCATTGATACGGAAGTCTATTACTATATGTTAGCCGTAGAGGAGACTAAGTCAAACTTATATGGTGAATCCAAAGATAAAATTTACCATCAGCCAGTAAAACTCCCAGCATTGTTTGAATTTGTTCAAGCAGAACAAGTATCAGACGACTTTGGTCAGTCTTATAGTAGACAGGTTACCTATAACTTTTTAAGAGATACTCTTGTTGATAAAGAATTAAAACCTGAGGTTGGTGATGTTATTCAATGGGATGACACCTATTATCAAATAGATGCAGTTTATGAACGCCAATTCTTCGCAGGAAAAAATCCAAAATCTTGGGATGGTGGTGATACTCAAGGATATTCTGTATCTATTATATGTGATACTCACGCTACAAGGTGGAGTTCACTAAACTTAGTCGATACTCGATTTGGTAATTCGAACCAAAATAATAATGATATACCAATGGGATTATAATGGCAGTAAAGTATAGAAATACCGATATCGTAAAACCAAACCTTACTCAAACCGAATCTTCTACATCAGAAGACCCAAAATTGAATAAAGCAAAGCAGGTTCGTAGAGACCAAGATGATGTAAAGAACATTTCAGTTGGTATTTACGACATAGATACTGCTTTTAAGACTTTTTTAGAAAAAGACGTAAGACCTACTGTTGAATCTGATGGTAGATTCTATCCTGTTCCTGTAATGTATGCATCTCCCGAAAAATGGGCAAGTGCTCAACGTGATGGGTACATGAAAGATGATAAGGGAATGTTACTAACACCCGTTATTTCTTTTAAAAGAAACAATCTATCGATAAACACCGAACTTTCAAAATTAAAGGTAGCACAAAACGAAGATGCTCATCAAATGTTTGAAAGAAAATATACAAAAGTAAATAGGTATGACCAATTCTCCATATTGACAAACCAACAACCCGTTAGAGAGTTTATGTCGGTTGAAAGACCTGATTATGTAAACTTGGAATATGAAGTGGTAGTTTGGTGTGATTATATGGAGCAGGTGAATAAGATTGTAGAACAAATTATTTACTTCCAAGGTCGTTCTTTTGGTGATAGATATAAATTTGTAATCAAAGCAGATTCATACTCATTTGAAACTACATCAGTAGTAAATGAAGATAGAATTACACGAGCAAATATTACTTTGACTACAAAAGCATACATCGTTCCAGAATATGCAAGTATGGTTAACAATACTAAACGTAGATTTTCAGTTGGTAAAGTGTCTTGGGGTGAGAATCCAAAGTTAGGTGGAAATGATTTACCACCAATCATAGGTAATGAATAATTTTTACATATTTATACCATATAAGTAATTAAAATAAATGTTATGTCTGAAAAATTAGTAAAACAATTTACTGAAGAGGAAGTCGCTGAAATAAAAGGTCTTCAACAACAAGTTCTAACCACTATTTCTAAAGTGGGTGAGATTGAATTAAATATCCAAGACTTGGAAGATACTTATAAGGCACTACAAAACGAAAAAAATTCTTTGATTAGTGAATATAACGATTTGAGGGTCAAAGAAACTGAAATAGGAAAACGATTAAGAGAGAAATATGGTGATGGTACATATGATATTACCACAAATACATTCACTCCTATTGAATAAATAGTCGTTTCCCTAATTTTTGGTGTATTTATTATAAGGAAAACCAAATTTTGAATTTAGGAGAAAAATAATGGCTGAAAGAATTGTTAGTCCAGGTGTCTTCACAAGAGAAAAAGACCTTTCATTTTTACCAGTAGGTATTGGTGAGATTGGTGCAGCTCTTATTGGGCAAACTGTCAAGGGTCCAGCTTTTGTACCCACAAGAGTAGAATCATTTAATGAATTTCAACAAAACTTCGGTGGATTAACCGAAGACTCATACCTTCCATATACAGCACAAGCTTATTTGGAAGATGCAGGTGCTGCAACTATTGTTAGAGTATTGGGAGCAAGTGGATACACTGCTAAACCATTAGCATTAGTAATATCATCATCAGCTGGTGAGTATGTTGGTGCTGTATTACACCCAACTACAACTACATTTGATGGTGATTTTGATGACTCATCAGTAGATGCTGCTGCAAGTGCATCATCATTCATACTAACACTAACAGGTAGTTCGGTAACTGAAACTATTACAAGTGCTTCATTAGACCCAGCAAACCAAAACTATATTACAAAGTTATATGGATACGCACCTAAGTCTTCTAAAGTTGCTTATACTCAACTAAACTTCTCAACTTTCCAATCAGCATCATTTGCTACTGGAGAGTCTTGTTCAGTTTCAGTACAACAAGTTGATGTTGACTATACACAAGCATATTCTGAAGCAGTAACTCCTTGGATTAAATCACAAAAAGTTGGTGGTGTTGCTACTAACTTGTTTAAATTCCATACATTATCCCATGGTACATCTACTAACTATGAATTTAAAGTAGGTATTCGTGATGTAAAGCCAGCATCTGAAGTTCCAGGTTCTGAGTATGGTACATTTAGTGTTATCGTTAGACGAGTAGACACTTCTAAAATTCCTAATTCAATTTTCGGACAAGGTGTTCAAGATACTGACACAAGACCAAACATCGTAGAAGAGTTTACAGGTCTTAACCTTGACCCTAATTCACCAAACTACATTAAGAGAGTAATTGGTGACAAATACATTACTGTTGATGCTAATGGTAAATTGACATCAAATGGTGACTACAACAACGCTTCAGTACACATTCGTGTAGAAGTTGATACTGATGTTGATGCAGGTGCTATTGATTCATCACTTGTACCATTTGGTTTTGGTGCAGTAACTTCACCATTACATTCTACATACAATTTACCAACACCTTCTTATGTTGTATCTCAATCAGTAAGTAACGAATACAATAAGAGAGTGTTCTTAGGATATAATTTTGACTTTACAAATACTGACAACTTAAACTTCCTATCACCACTTCCTGAAACATCTACTGAAGTAGTTGGTTCTGACTTTGACTTGGCTGATTGTCACTCAAATGGTTCATCAATTACATTGACATCTGATGTTGATGCTAAGAAATTCATCGTACCTTTCCAAGGTGGTTTTGATGGATGGGAGCCAAACCGAGTAGTTCTTACAGGAACTAACATTGTTGCAGGAAACACCCAAGGTTTAGATTGTTCTTCGGCTACTGCCGCTGGTACTGTCGCTTTGAGAAAAGGTATCAATGCTATATCAAATCCTGATGAGTTTGACATTAATATGTTAGTTCTTCCAGGTATCTTAAATAGACTACACCCTGCAGTTACAATCTTCGCTAAAGATATGTGTGAAGATAGACAAGATTGTTTCTATGTGATGGATGCTGCTGGATATAATGATTCAATTGCAACCGCAGTTAATTCATTGAGTTCATTTGACTCTAACTACGTTGCTACTTATCACCCATGGGTTAAGATTCTTGATACTGATAAAAACAAACCTGTCTGGGTTCCACCAAGTGTTGTTCTTCCAGGTGTGATTGCATTTAACGACTCAGTTGCTGCTGAGTGGTACGCACCCGCTGGTTTGAATCGTGGTGGATTGTCAAACGTTATCGAAGTTAAGACTCGTTTGACTCATGATGAAAGAGATACACTTTACACAAATAGAATCAACCCAATCGCTACATTCCCTGGCCAAGGTGCTACTGTATTCGGTCAAAAGACCCTACAAGCTAAACCATCGGCATTGGATAGAATTAACGTAAGAAGATTGATGATTGCTGTTAAGAAGTATATCGCTTCATCTACAAGATATTTAGTGTTCGAACAAAACACAGCTGCTACAAGAAATCGTTTCTTGTCAATCGTAAACCCATACTTGGAATCAATCCAACAAAGAAATGGTCTTTACGCATTCCGTGTGGTAATGGATGATACCAATAACACACCTGATGTGATTGATAGAAACATTATGGTAGGAGAAATTTACTTACAACCAACTAAAACTGCTGAATTCATTGTACTTGATTTCAACATCCTTCCAACGGGTGCTGCATTCCCAGGTGCATAATTTCAGAAAACTGACTATTTATTAGAGAAAGATAATAGGAGATTATAAATGGCACAATTACTTGACCCGAACGAAATTATGTTCACCAACTTTGAACCTAAAATGTCAAATAGGTTCATCATGTACATCGAAGGAATTCCTGCGTACTTGGTGAAAACGGCAGCCAGACCTGAAATTACAAATGGTAAAGTTACCATCGACCATATCAACACTCGTAGATATATCAAAGGTCGTTCTGAGTGGTCTGATATTACAGTTAGTCTTTATGACGCAATTGTACCTTCAGCAGCACAAGCAACAATGGAGTGGGTAAGACTACACCATGAATCAGTAACTGGTCGTGATGGATACTCTGATTTCTACAAGAAAGATATCACATTCAACAGTTTGGGTCCTGTTGGTGATAAAGTAGAAGAGTGGACATTAAAAGGAGCTTACATCCAAACTGCTAAATTCTCAGATATGGATTACACTGGTGAAGATTTGGCAACTGTTGATTTAACACTTACATACGATTACGCAATACTACAATACTAAAATACGGATTGTAAATGTGAATTAAAAATTGAGAACCCTCACCTTTGGTGGGGGTTTTTGTATTATAAATGTTTGACTCCCATATTTATATGTGGTTAACCAAATATAACAAGGAAAAGTTATGACAGAATTACAAGACGACTACAAAGGAATGTCTGATAAAGATATTGCTGAGAAATTAAGATTAGAAAACGAAACAAAACAGCTTCGTGATTACAAATTCCCTACGGAAGTTATTGAGTTACCATCTAAGGGACTCGTATATCCAAAGGACAACCCACTTTCAAGTGGTAAAGTAGAAATGAAGTATATGACTGCAAAGGAAGAGGACATCCTCACAACTCAGTCATATATCAAAGATGGGTCAGTCCTTGACCGATTATTCCAATCTCTTATTGTATCAAATGGTGAGGGGTTACCAATCAAATATGTTGATTTAATTGTTGGTGACAAAAATGCTATTATGATTGCAGCTAGAATCTTGGGATATGGTAAGGATTATAAAGCTATCATTTCAGACCCGTTCTCTACAAATGAACAAGAAGAGATAATTGACCTTACTCAGTTCGAAAACAAAGAGTATGATGGTTCGGCTCAAATGGAATTAAATAAAAACGAATTTGAGTTTCAACTACCACAATCAAAGAGAACCATTACTTTTATGATTATGAACGAATCTAAAGACCGAAAGGTTAAACATAGATTGGAAGAAGTCAAAAAGGCAAATCGTAAAATGAAAGTAGAAGTTACTCCAGAACTTACTACACGATTGAAAGAGACAATTTTATCAGTAGATGGTAGTTATGACCGAAAGGAAGTTGAAAACTTTGTAGATAACGAATTATTTGCAGCAGACTCAAGAGCATTTAGAGCATATCTAAAAGAAGTTTCTCCTGATATTGACCTTACTTGGGAATTTATCTCAGAAGAAACTGGGGAGAGGAGGGAAATGAGTCTACCGATAGACCTTACCTTTTTTTGGCCTGCCGATTAATTATAGGCAAATTCTTCACTCTCAATTATTTGACCTTATATACCATGGTAATGGTGGGTTTACTTGGAATGATGTGTATAATATGCCTATTTGGGCAAGAAAATTTTATACAAACAAAATCATCGAGTTTAAACAAATGGAAAAGAAAAAGATGGAAGAAGCACAATCTAATAAAAGGGGAACACGAAAATAGTTCCCCTTTCATATTTATATAAGATAACAAACGGAGTAATCATGAGTAGTAATAAAAAACTAGCAGAAACTATAAAAAGAATTTCATCTAAATCTGGGTTAGATGAGGGGTTTTTAGCAAATATATTAGAACCCTTCTTAAAGAAAAAATTAAAAAATGACCCAAATGTTAAAAAATCATT
>JGI11705J14877_10001857_pt1 | contig 11701 bp, 5 predicted proteins | sample Etolaghawater15m_FD_14877 | JGI IMG/M metagenome (IMG submission 14877) | reverse complement strand
AGTTCAACACCTGAGTTTTTCATGCTTCCAATATTTTCAAGATAAACGGGATATCCTGTGGTATAGGGAATTTCGGAGCTATACAGCAGGTCGATTGTTTTTTTGTAATAATAATCAGTGGTAAAGGCAATCCGGCTATCGAAAAAGCCCATGTCAAGCCCAACATCAAACTGGTTGGTAGTTTCCCATTTCAGGTTATCGTTGCCTGGAACCTGAGGCGCAAAGCCGGAAGCAGGCGATCCTCCGTTAAAATAGTAGTCGGTTCCTCCAATGGTTCTAATATAACTATAATCCGCGATGCGGTCGTTACCACTTTTACCGTAACTTAACCGCAGTTTAAGATCAGAAAAAACACCCGTTGATTTAATAAAATCCTCCTGTATTAAGCGCCAGGCGATGGCCACCGAAGGAAAAAACGCATACCTGTTGTTGCGGCCAAAACGCGACGAGCCATCCACCCGACCGGTAAAAGTGAGCAGGTAACGCTCCATCAGGTTATAATTAACACGACCCAGATAAGAAACAATGGCCGACTCACCAAAACTGCTGTATATGATGGGCATGTCTTCAGCATTTTCGATGCCGTAATATCCTAAAATGTCGTTCGGGAAATTGGTGGCGATATCGATAAAAGTACGGCTTGTATTTTTCTGAAAAGTGAAACCAGCCACCGCACTTATTTGATGAATCTGTCCAAACTTTTTCTGGTAGCTCAAAGTGTTCTCTGTGAGGAGGGTCTGTAAGTCGGTGGTAGCAAAACGGGCCTGTCCATCGTTAAACGAGCCTGAATACACGGTTCGCGGGGTGTACATATCCTGTGTTTGGTGGTAAATATCGGCTGCCAGACTTGTGCGGAAGGTTAAATCGGTAAAAAGTGTATATTCCAAAAAAACATTTCCGAGCAGCCTGTTGATGTTGCTTACAGCATCAACAATGCGGGTAACCGCCACCGGGTTGTCGAGCCATGCGTCGGCATTGGGGTCGGTAAGGGTGTAATTACCCTCCTGATCAAATACCGGCAACACAGGATTAAAAGTAAGGGCGGTGTTTACCACACCGGGAAAAAATCCACCGGGAGTGTCTGTAGGCACAGTGTGGCTTCGGGTTTTGTTGTAACCCATCGAAGTGCCCACTTTTAACCGGTCATTAACCTGATGATCGAGGGTGACTCTGAAACTGTACCTGGAAAAATCGGAGCCAACGATGATTCCATCCTGAAGAAAATAATCACCGCTCACCGAATAGCGGGTTTTGTCGCTTCCGCCTGAAAAAGTGAGTTGGTAATTCTGCATGGGGGCATCACGAAAAATTTCACCTTGCCAATCTGTACCCTGTCCGAGTGAGTCAGGGTTGGGGTATAGAGGCTGATATCCAACAGGGTTGGCGTTATATCCGGCTTCGTCGTACAATTTGGCAAACTCAGAGGCGTTCATCACCTGAACATCTGAGGCTTTTTTCTGTAATCCCAGATAAGCACTAAAAGTAATTTTGTCCTTTCCGGCCTTTCCTTTTTTTGTGGTGATAATGACCACCCCATTTGCGCCGCGAGCACCATAAATAGCTGTTGCTGAAGCGTCTTTTAGCACCTCCATCGACTCAATATCATTGGGATTGATGGAACTTAAACCATTTTCGGCCGGACCTCCAATATAGGAGAAATTCTGCTGACTTTCCATCAGCACACCATCTACAACATATAAAGGCTCGTTGCCGGCCATTATGGAATTTCCTCCCCGGATTTTAACCGAAGTAGCTCCGCCCGGCTGCCCCGAAAGCGTGGTCACCTGCACACCCGACACACGTCCCTGCATTTTTTTGTCGAAAGAAGTGGCGGGTATTTCAGCCAACTCTTCCATATTTACAGAGGCAACCGACCCCGTGAGGTCGCTCCTTTTAACCGAACCGTAACCAATAACAACCACCTCGTCAAGGCCGATGTTCTCGCTCTCCATCCTCACATTGATTACGTTTTGAGAACGTATTTCACGCTCCTCTGTTCGCATGCCCATAAAACTAAACCGCAATACTGCGGCTGTCTGATCAACCTCCAGACTGTACTGCCCGTTGATGTCGGTTGTTGTGCCAACCGTTGTGCCTTTGACTAACACGGCTACCCCAGGCAGGGTGGCGCCGTCAAGATTATCTGTTACCGTGCCGGTTATGGTTCGCTGCTGACCGAAAAGTGTTAAACTGGTTATCAGGAAACCAAATACCATAGTGAATAGCTTTTTTTTCATCTTCGTTGATTATTGTTGACTTAATGAACAAACACTAGATAAACTCAATTAAATGTTCATATGTATGAACATACTAAATTGTTCAACAAAAGTAAACATATTTTTCAGGATAAGTTGTTTTAGGGCAAAAAAAAACAGGGAACCTGCTTTTATACACATTCCCTGTTCACCGATCGCTGAACCGGAGTTCTTTCGATCTGTGGCAAGTTATCCTTTCTACTTCTTTTGGCCGCTTCCCCGTAGGGTTGCTGCGTCAAGTGCCTGAATTTGGTCGCTGGATTTCTCCGCTTTCCTCCTTCCGACCCGCTGCTTTCTGAAATTTCAGTTCCTCTCGGAGTCCTGTCAGCATGTCTGTCTGGCTTTCGCCGACGACTTTCTCCACCAGGGAGTAAGGGCTTGGTTTTGATCCTACCGGCTTTCACCGTTTTCACTTGGCCTTCCCAATTGCAGCGTAGCAGTTGTATTCACTTGCTGACACAAAGATAAGACTGGATGGATCGGTTGTCAAGATAATTGTAACAGGACTAATGCACAAGTTATGCACTTGAGATATTAACAATTGTGCATAAGACCGAATCAATACGCCCGCTCTTTTACACCTTCTATGTAGTTTATAAAGGCCTGATTAACCACCTTATTGCCACCCGGTGTGGGATAGTCGCCCGTAAAATACCAGTCGCCGGTATGGTTTGGAATGGCTTCATGCAACGCTTCAATGCTCTGAAACAACACTTCCACCTGAGCCGTCACCTCGCGATCGGTGACCAGCCGGGCAATTTTATCCGAAATCTGGCGGGCAGTAAACGGTCGGTAAATGTCTTTCACATGGTTTACCACCTGCTCCTTAGGCAAGTATTGTTGGGCCTTACACTTTTTATACACCTCATTGATAATGCTTTCCTGATGCGTTTCTTTAAGCAGGGCAATGGTGGCTTTAAAGGCTATAAAGTCGCCCATGCGGGCCATATCGATGCCATAACAATCGGGGTAGCGGATTTGGGGAGCGGAGGAAGCTATGATAATCTTCTTCGGTTTGAGTCGGTCGAGGATTCGGATAATACTCTGTTTGAGGGTCGTTCCACGCACAATGGAGTCGTCGAGCACCACCAAAGTATCCACGCCTTTGTTCACCACGCCATAGGTAACATCGTACACGTGACCTACCAGGTCGTCGCGCTGTTGATCCTGCGTGATAAAAGTACGCAGCTTGGCGTCCTTCACGGCGATGGCTTCCACACGCGGTTTAAAATCGAAAATCTCGTCCAACCGCTCTTTATCGCAGGTTCCCTTTTCGGCCAGAAGTTTATCCTTAATTTGTCCGAGAGCAAACTGCTGCACATGATCCATCATTCCCTGAAAAGCCACAGAGGCCGTGTTCGGGATAAACGAGAAGATGGTATTTTTTAAATCGTAATCAATTTCTTCAAGCACAGAAGGGGTTAACAGCCAGCCCAACTTCTTACGTTCCTGGTAGATATCCTTATCCGTCCCGCGCGAAAAGTAAATTCGTTCGAACGAACAGGCTTTCACAGGTTGCGGTTCAACGAAAGGGGTTAAGGTTATGTTCCCGTTTTTACGCACAATCAGCGCATGACCGGGTGTAAGCTCTTTTATTTTGTCCCAGCTTAGTTTAAAAGCCGTTTGTATAACCGGGCGTTCCGAAGCCGCCACCAGGATTTCATCGTCCATGTAATAAAACGCCGGACGGATGCCATTGGGATCGCGCATAACAAACGCATCGCCATGTCCGAGCAATCCTCCAATCACATAACCCCCATCCCATCTTTTGGCTGAATCCTGCAAAATCCCTTCCACGTCAAGTGTTTCGGCAATGTGTTCGGTAATGGCCTTCTTGCTCAGACCCTGATCTTTAAACTTGCGGTAAACCCGTTCGTTTTCTTCATCCAGAAAATGTCCGATTTTTTCGAGGACCGTCACCGTGTCGGAAGTCTCCACCGGGAACTGACCCAAATCGACGAGCTGCTGAAACAGTTCCGGGGTATTGGTCATGTTGAAATTTCCCGCCAGCACCAGGTTACGTGTTTTCCAGTTGTTAGCCCTCACCAACGGGTGAAGATGCCGGATGGAGTTGCCACCAAACGTGCCATAACGCAGGTGTCCTAAAAAGAGCTCACCGGTGAAATCGGCATTTTGCTTCAACCAGTTGACGTCCATCAGCCGTTTGGGATTGTCCTTGGTAACCTGCTGAATTTGGTCATAAATTCCATTAAACAAATCCTTTATGGGGGTGGCAGAATTGTTACGCACCCGGCTGATATACCGCTCGCCGGGAGGCAAATCGAACTTGATCTCTGCCAAACCCGCGCCATCCTGTCCGCGGTTATGCTGTTTTTGCATCAGCAGATGCATTTTCTGCAGGCCATACAACGAAGTGCCGTATTTAGCCAGATAGTACTCCAGCGGTTTCAGGAGTCTGATTAAAGCAATGCCGCACTCATGTGTAATCCGATCGCTCATTGTGATGAGAATGGTTATATTTGTGGGCACAAAAATAGAGAAAAGATGGTTCATATACGTCCTGCTACCGAAGACGATGCAGAAGTAATTGCAGCCTTTCAGCTTGAAATGGCTTTAGAAACTGAAAACCTGGCACTTAACCCCGAAACTATTCAGCAAGGGGTGCTTCAGGTATTTCGCAACCAGGCCAAAGGCAAGTACCTGGTGGCAAGCGATGAAGATCTTGTGACAGGCAGCCTGTTGCTTACTTACGAGTGGAGCGATTGGCGCAACAAAACCGTGGTGTGGATACAATCGGTTTACATCAGACCCGACTACCGTCGAAGAGGTATTTTCAACAAGATGTACACCACAGTAAAACAAATGATTACCGACGACAACACTTTTGCCGGCATCAGGCTTTATGTAGACCGCACCAACAAACAGGCACAAGAGGTTTACCAAAAATCCGGCATGAATGGCGATCATTATCAGCTGTTTGAGTGGATGAAAGAGGAGTAAAAGAAGAGGGAAAAAAGTTGAGAGACAAGGTACTTGGGCTGATAGAAATCTGGGGATGGGCACGTCAATTTAAACCCCTTCTAAATTAAGCAACATTTCAGTTACAACCTACACACCGTAAGGCAAATAGATTAGCTTTGTGTTCAATACTTTTTTAAAGCTTAGTAAAGTACAACATACGATCTCATTAGCATTAACGACGATGACAATCTTCTTTGTGAACTGCTTTTGTAAATGCAATGCGTGGCCATTCTCTTTTGGAAAAAGGCACGCCTCTGACTTGATGTCAATAAATGACACCAAGCTAGAGACATATTCCCCTCCGCTATACACGGATAATATCCTTGACCCTTTAGTTTATTACAGTAACCATTGGGCACAAATCCAAGACAATCCAAACCAATAAATAATTTATGCCATGAAACAAAAATTACTAATTACCTTGATGCTGGCCGTGATGCTGGTGTTGGGGAGAAATGTCTGGGGACAGGAAGCTTTGCTCAATCGAACTTTCGAAATTTACCGCTATAACGAAACAGGCACAGAGGTGAATTACCCGACCTCCGCCACTATACCTTCCATTACTGCCTCTACGCTAAATACACGGGCCACCCTTCCTTATACACAAGTTTTCGAGGTTGGCTTGGGCGATATAACATTTTACAACGTTAGCGGATCTACAAAACGCTGGTATTGGAATTCTACCAGCCAATGTGCCTCCGTGAATGGGTTTAACTCAGGTGAGCTTGAAGAAGATTGGCTGATCCTGCCCTCAATTAACCTGGACAATTACGAATGGGAATATCTCACCTTTGATTCATGGTATAATTATGGTACAGATGATGCAGATAATTATCTTAAACTGATGTATGCTACTGATTACGCAGGAGATCCCACAACTGCTACCTGGACAGAACTAAGTTTTACAGCGCCTTCTACCACTACGACATGGACTTCTTCGGGGGTTGTCGATCTGAATAGTATCACGGGGACAGATGTGGTGTTGGCGTTTAAATACCATTATAATGCAGGCATGTACCGGTGGTGGAGTATCGACAACATAAGCATCCAGCAATGCCTTGTTACTTTTCAAGTGGACATGTCGGAACAATCAGTAAGCCCCAATGGTGTACATATTGCAGGAAATTTTAATCAGGCANTTTGGGATCCGGCTGGTATTGAAATGACAGACCCTGATACCGATGGAGTTTACACCGTTACACTAGAATTGGAGCCCAATGTTGAATACCAATTTAAATACATTAATGGCAATGCGTGGGGAGCTGAAGAAACTGTCCCGGCATCGTGCGTTGCTGAGGGCACCACCAATAGAACCATGACAACCGGAACATCCAGCGAAACACTCGACGTGGTCTGTTTTGGCTCATGCGTTTCGTGTAATCCTCCATCCTACGATGTCCTTTTCCAGGTTGATATGGCCGAAGAAACGGTGACCGATGGAGTATTTATAGCAGGAACCTTTAACAGTTGGACGCCCGGCGCAACAGCCATGTCTCTTCAATCGGGGTCAACTACCATTTATGAAGTAACCTTGTCACTCACAGAGGGTGATGTTATTCAATACAAATTTATTAACGGAAGTGCATCTCCTCTCTGGGAGACAATTTCGGGAAGCTGTGCTAATAGCGGCGGAAACAGAGAAATGACCGTGCCTGGCCAGAATTCCACAGCGCTTCTGGTTTGTTTTGAGGCCTGTGAGGCATGCAGTCCGACTTACAGCATCATCTTCCAGGTTAACATGATTAATCAAACGGTTTCAGGTGATGGTATGTATCTTGCAGGTACTTTTACCTCTTGGAGTAGCAATCCCATAGCTTTGAGTAATGTTGGTGACATCTGGTCAACAGCTGTACCTCTCATGAGCGGTCTGGAGGTTGAATACAAATTTATTAACGGAAATCCGTCAAGCGGCGGAGTCTGGGAAACTCCCGGAGGAGATTGTGTGAATGGAGGCGGAAACAGATTCTTCACTGTACCAGAAAACAACTATTATATTGATGAGGTATGCTTCAATTCTTGCAGCAATTGTGCAGATGATGTGGATGTCATTATCAACGAAGTAGATGCAGACACTCCGGGAATTGATGTTGCTGAATTTATTGAATTGTATGATGGAGGGGTTGGAAATACAGACCTGAGTGGAATGGTTGTTGTCCTCTTTAACGGAAGTGGAGATGTTTCCTATGATGCCATTGATTTAAGCGGATATAGTTCAGATGGAAACGGGTATTTTGTTATTGGTTCAACAGGTATGGGAACAGATATCGAAAAAAACCCGGGAAGCTCTGGGTGGCTGCAAAATGGAGCAGATGCCGTTGCTTTATATTTAGGCAACCTGTCTGATTTCCCAAATGGAACACCCGTTACAACCTTAAATTTAGTTGACGCGCTCGTATACGACACCAACGATGCTGACGACACAGGACTTTTACCTTTATTAAATCCCGAGCAACCTCAGATTAATGAAAATGAGGGAGGAAGCAGTGCTAATTATTCGATGCAAAGGTTACCCAACGGAACCGGCGGTCACAGGAATACTTATACCTATCGTGTGTATGACCCTTCACCCGGAACAGTTAATGAAGTTGTTATTACTGCCTTCCCCTATGCCCAAAGTTTTGATATGGAGTTGTTCGCTCCGGCAGGATGGACAAACGTTAAAACTGCAGACCCAATTGACCCCAATGACAAGCCAGAAATTTGGGACAGGCAAACGACAGGCGTCGACCCCATCTGCACCCCCCATAGTGGCGCTGCAATGGCACGATTTAATTGTTATAGTCTCCATTTTGGAACAAGAGCAGAACTCACAACTCCCTCCATAACCTTCCCGGATGATGGTTATAAAGTAAGCTTTTGGATGTACCGTGACACCAATCCCTGGGGAGTCACAGACTTTATAGATGAAGGAGTTAATGTCTATTATAATACCACAAATAGCTCTGTAGGAGGAACACTTCTCGGAACGATTTATCGTGAGGCAACACAGGAACCCATCGTCGCATCTGATGGTTGGTATCAATATACCTTTAACATGCCCTCAGGGGCAGCCGGCAATAACCGATATATTGTTTTTGAAGGGTTTAGTTCAAATGCTTTAAACATTTTTATCGACGATGTTTCCATCGAAGCCTTTGCTACCACAACCTGGACCGGAGCCACAGATAACGATTGGGCTACTGAAACAAACTGGGACAATGGTGTTCCCAATGGCACTACCAATGTGGTAATCCCGGCCGGATTAACCAATTACCCCACCCTGTCAGCCAATGGCGAATGTTTTAACTTCACCATCGAGAGTACTGCTTCCGGCGATGGCTCTCTCATCGGCCAAAACTACCTTACCGTTAACGGCACCACCACCATCGAACGTTACGCTACCGCCGGCACATGGCACGGCATCTCCGGCCCGTTAGACAACGACGACTTCAACAGCCTCTATTTCGGCGGAAGTCCNAATGTATGGGCGCAGACTTATCTTGAAGCCTCNAATACCTATGACCCGGTAACCTCACTATCTACTGATTTAGGCGATGCCAAAGGATGGATGGTGTGGATAGGAGGGACAGAAGCCCAAACCTTTGAGTTTACGGGTGATCTGAGATCCACCCTTACTCCGATTAGCCTGACCAATACAGACCATCCAACTGAGGAACGTGGGTATAACTTTGTTGGAAACCCCTACCCGTCAGCCATCGACTGGGATGCTAATCCCGGTTGGACTAAAACCAATGTGGATGGTGGTATCTGGATTTGGACAGGCACCAATTGGGCTACCTATGTCACCGGTTCAGGAGGAACGAATGGGGGAAGTCAATACATTGCTCTCGCACAGGGTTTCTTCGTGCAGGTAAACTTGGCACAAAGTTCTGGTACGCTTGGCATGGCCACAGACGTACAGGTGCACAATGACGTAGCCTACATGGCTCCGACCTCACTGCCCTCCGACTTTTTGAAATTGATGTTAACTGACGGACAGCTTACTGACGAAACCATTATCCGTATCGATGCCTCTGCCACCGAAGGTTACGACGGCCAATTCGATATGCACAAAATGTTTAGCTGGAACGAAGAACAACCGCAAATCTACAGTACCNCCAACAACTTTATGGCCGTCAACGTGCTGCCCGAAGGTACAGTTAGCGTACCCATGGACGTGCGTGGAGTGGATGGCAACGAAATGACTATCTCTCTGGAAGCTGTTTCCGACTTCGATCACGTGTACCTGAGCGATGACTTTACCGGCGTGCAAACCGAACTAACGGAGCAACCCTATACCTTTGTTTATGACGCTTCGCAAACCGATCGGTTTACCATTTACTTTACCATCGTGTCAACAACCGAAAATGCCCTCGACAACATCCGGGTGTACGGCTTCGACAAACAGGTAAGACTGGAAATCCCGATGCAGGTAAACGTGAACGTAGAAGTGGTGAACATGCTCGGTCAAACTGTTCGCAACATGGATGCCCACATGGGAACAACCGATATCCATCTGGATCACGGAGGTTACTACCTGGTGAAAATCACCGGCGACAACCAACGCGTTACCCGTAAAGTATTCATTCGATAAACCAGGTTTAATTATTAAAAAGAGAAAGTCATGAAAAAGAAATTCATATCCACACTTACCATAGCAGCCATGCTGCTCTTCCCCCTATTTATGTCAGCACAAACTGATGGCCCCGGCAACCCCGGTGGCGAACCCGGAGGTGGTGATACCCCCATCGGCGGCGGTGCCCCCATCGGCAACGGAATCGGCATCCTGCTGGCTCTGGGCGCAGCCTACGGCGGCAAAAAGCTGTATACGCTCTACCACGGTCAAAAAGAAACCCTCGAGGAATAGAATTAAAAACTATCCCACGAAGGATTTTGGTTTGTTAAGTCAAAAGGCAGGTCGTTGCGACCTGCCTTTTTTTGTGTGTTTACAAAACCCCTGAGCGATGGGTTACACCACATCGCTGATGTATACCGCCCCTTCAGGGCTGTAATCCCAAGCCCCCGAAGGCTTTCGGGGGAAGGGGCGCAATACCACAGCGAGGCGGTAAAGCCCCTCGCTCCCGCATCACCTCGTTCACCATCTTCTCCCACCAAATCAACCACATTATTGCAACATAATCCCACTCCCACCATATTAGCAGGACATTGTAAATAGCTAATCCCTAAGCGATGGGCTGCCACACTTCCACGCTTCCAGCTTTCGACTTCTCACCTATCCCTCCTGATAAAGTCATATTATTAAAATGTTAATCTACAAAATTCTATGATATTTCATATAAAATAATATTATATCTTAGCGGAGATTTAAACACCGATACCTGACCGCATATAAAACCCAATTAGAATGGCTTTCTTTAGTTTCAAAAAACCAAAAAAAACGCAAAGAACAGTATCGTTTTACGACCGGGAGAACCGCATCCAAAATGCCGGCGATCTCAAGTTCTTTTTTAACCAAAAAGCTAGTCTGACGACTTCTGCACCCATTACTTTCAGGGGCATCCCTTTAAGCGATATTACCCTTGAAGAAATAGAAGCCCAATTAGGTGAGCCTATCTACATTTTTGATCACCAGTACCGCATTGCCGGTCACCTGGTGTACTACTACAAAAAGAAAGTAGAGCAACTTACGCTCCTCACCCAGCTTCATTTTATTAACGAGGTATTTCTCCTCGCCGTCACCAAATTTTCCTCCGATTACGTCTTGGGTGATGCCGACAAAACCAGGTTGACTGCCCAGATAATTAAAAACTACCCGGGAACCTCACTGACCCCGGAACAATATACCCTAAAATTCAAAGACGCTGACGGACACGTCATCTTCACCGAAGATAATGTTTTCTGCTTTCTCCACTATGTCTCCAATTCAAACCGGGTACAAAAACTAAAAACCCAAATTGATTGGGATAACCTAGCCCAAACCGCTTCCGACACCACCAACGAGTCAATTGACAACTTTATTTAACAAGGCGTAAGATTAATTTAATCAGCTTATTGTGGCTGTTGGCGTTGGCGTTGGCTAGACTCCCGTCACTTAGGAGGTACTGTTTTTCACTTTTCGCCCTCGACAAGATCAGGACAACGCTTTGCATTTTGCACTTTGCATTTTCAATTTTTCACTCTACACTGTTCACTTTTCGTCCCTCTGTCCCTCTGTCCCTCTGTCCCCCAATCCCTTAAAAAGCTCTTAGTTATTGGCTTTTGGCACTGATAACTCGCTAATAATAAATCGGTTTTTTATTAAGCTAACAGCTGGCATTGGCTAAACTCCCGTCAGGTAGGATCCCCATTTTTCACCCTTCGACAAGCTCAGGACAACGCTTTGCACTTTGCATTTTCAACTGTTCGCTGTTCACTTTTCGTCCCTTTGTCCCCTTGTCCCTTTTGTCCCTTGTCCCTTGTCCCTTGTCCCCTTGTCCCCTTGTCCCTTGTCCCTTGTCCCCCTGTCCCCTTGTCCCTTGTCCCCC
>JGI11705J14877_10001855_pt1 | contig 11706 bp, 10 predicted proteins | sample Etolaghawater15m_FD_14877 | JGI IMG/M metagenome (IMG submission 14877) | reverse complement strand
TTTGTGACTGGGCATCTCAAATTTTTTATTTAAACAAGGAGGCTTTGAGTATGGAAGATCTGCGCATGGAAAAGGAATTTGAAGGCGGCGAAAACGAGAAAGAAAGTAACCCCTGTATTCTGGAAGTCGTTAATGTGGAAGAACTGGCTGTGGATGGTATCTGCGGGATTTACTGATCCGCTCACCTTTAGTTCCGCAAGCGTTTAGCAGTGTAGGAAAAATCACGTGGATATGAAGAAGCGTTATTATCTCAACAACGGGGTGCAGGTTCGAAAAGAGGTATTCGGACTGCTTTTTTACGACTATCGAGGTCCCAGGCTGTATTTCGTGCCCACAAAGAATCTGATCGCAAATGATTTTTTTAATGGAACACAAACTGCTGAAGGGCTCATGGAATCCATCCAAACCCGCTACAGCCAATCTCGGCAGGCGAGTGAACAATGGGTTACCCATGTTTTGACCGAGCTGGAACAAAAAGGATTAATCCATGAGCAATCAATATGTTGATATGGGGCTTTCCGCGCCGGTGAATGTCACATGGGAAGTGACCTATGCCTGCAATTTATCGTGTATTCACTGCCTTTCGGATGCAGGCCTCAAACGCTCGGGAGAGTTGACGACGGATCAATGTCTTGCGGTCATCGATAGGCTCGCCGCAATGAAAGTTTTCCAGTTCAACATCGGTGGCGGTGAACCCTTTATGCGGCCGGATTTTCTGGATCTCATGGACCATGCCCATAAGAAAGGCATGGTCACCTGCATCAGTACCAACGGTATTCTCATCGACGATTACGTGGCCGGCAGGCTGGATAATCCACTGGTCTACGTCCAGGTCAGCCTGGATGGGGCCACCCCCGCCTCCAACGACCCCATCAGAGGCACGGGTAGCTTCCAAAACGTCCTCCGTGCGCTGGGGTGTTTGCGGAACCGTAACATTGAAGTCAGTGTTAACACGGTCCTTACGCGCCGGAGTTTCAGCGAACTGGACAGCATGACCGAATTGGCGGCAGAATACGGCGCAAAACTCCGGGTATCCCGGTTCAGGCCTTCCGGAAGAGGGAAAGCATCCTGGTCGGAGCTGAATGTGGACCAACAACAGATGCTTGCCTTTTCTGATTGGCTCAATGGGCATCTGGCGGTTTCCACGGGCGATTCCTTTTTTTCGGTTTCAACGGAGGAAAGACGTTCCCTGGGCTTGAACATGTGCGGCGCCTGCAAACTCACCTGTTGCATTTCACCGGAGGGGAACGTTTATCCCTGCGCTTTTCTTCAAGACCCTGAATTTTTGGCCGGACGGCTGCCGGATGACGATTTCAAGGATATATGGCAAAATTCTCCGGTATTTCATTCGTTTCGACGGCTTGAAATCAAGTCCTGTGAAAGCTGCCGACGGTTTGACCTTTGCCACGGCGGATGCCCGGCAATTGCCTATCACACCCAGCGGAAACTCGGCGTTCCCGATCCCGGATGTCTGGCCAACTGTGTTTCAGTAAAACCGGTCCTGAAAGAGGTCAGGCCATGAGCGCCCCGGTGCCCGGAGGTCTTTATCGATTGAAGAAGGGTACCCGTCTTATCACTGAAGAGGGTCGCTGCTTTGCATTGCAGATGGACCCCCTGAGGGCCATTGGTGTCAATCCTTCCGCCATGCGGATTCTCGAGCAATGTCGAGGGGGATTCTCTCCCTGGGAAGAAGGAGACGATACTCGTGTCGGGGCGGCCGTTTCTCTATGCGATACCCTGTACGTGGCGGGAATTCTAGACTGGGTCCCTTCCCGTGTGCTTTTTGAGCCTTTTGTAAGCGTTATTGTTCCGGTATATAACCGTGCCCATGAAATAGGCCCGTGTCTGGAGTCTCTGCTGTGCTTGAATTATCCGGTATCCCGGCGGGAGATTATTGTTGTGGACGACGCCTCCACCGATCAGACGGTTTCCGTTGTCAGGGGCTACGATGTAAGGCTGCTCATACAGTCCAGGAATCTGGGGCAGTCGGCAGCGCGCAATGCGGGCGTTCGGGCGGCAAAGGGTGAGATCATTGCCTTTATGGACAGCGACTGCACGGCGGACCCCCGGTGGCTCGATGAACTGCTTCCCTATTTTCATGACCCCCGGCCGGCACTGGTAGGCGGTTATGTGGACGATGTTGGCGGTGTATCCAGGCTGGATCGCTTTGAAGCGGTTCAATCTCCCTTGAATATGGGTGCCGGAGAGATTCTGGGAAAAGGTGACAAATCGGTTTTTTACGTGCCCACCTGCAACATGTTGGTAAGAAAGGCGCTGTATCTTCAAACCGGGGGTCTGGATGAACAACTGCGGGTGGGAGAAGACGTTGATTTCTGCTGGAAACTGATGTCGGAGGGGCATCGGTTGCTCTATATTCCCAAAGGGCGGGTCAACCACAGGCACCGAAACCGCTTTCCTGGAACTTTCAGCAGGCGGTTTGATTATGGTACCTCCGAGGCCGTTTTGTACGACATGTATCCTCAGAAGACCAAACGATTTCCAGTATACCGGGAGGGGATTCTGCTGCTTTTGTTGTTGTTGACGGCTTTGACCATTAAATCGGTAGCGTTACTTCTGGGAGGCCTGGTTTTTCTGATGGTGGAAACGCTTTACAAGCAGATGCGGTTCAACCGTTCCTTCGGCCTTGCTCTTCCCCTGCGCCGCTTTTTTTCCGCCATTGGAAAGCGTCATTTGATGCTGTCATACCACCTGACCTACCACGTGACGCGATACTACCTGATACCCGCCATTGTACTCGCTTTTTTCGTTCCACAAACAGCCCTCCCTTTGCTGGTGGTGAGTATCCTGCCGGCGGTGGTGCTGTACTTTGAAAAAAAACCGGACCTTGGTTTCCCCTTTTTTTTCCTTTTTTTCTGCCTGGCGCAGGGATTCTACCAGTCTGGGGTGTTTTGGGGCTGCCTGAAACAGGGGAGTTTCAGGTTGTACCGGGTCTCGTTTGACCGCCCCAACAAAACAAGAAGTGCAAAGGGAGGTTTCCCGCACGTCGCGAGAAGACCCTATGGATAAAATGAACGCCGGGGAAGAAAAATCCGTTGAAGAAAAACACCTGGATCTGGAGCGGTTGCTTCGCCGGATGGGCCGGGTGCTGGTGGCATTCTCCGGCGGAGTGGACAGCACACTTCTTTTGAAAGTGTGTGTCGATGTTCTGGGGGACAATGTTCTGGCCGTTACGGCCATTTCCGAAACCACCCCGTCCCGCGAACGTGAAGATGCCGTGCGCCTGGCCCTACAACTGGGATGCGCACATCTCCAAATTGAAAGTCATGAAATGGAACTGCCCGATTTTACATCTAATCCATCCGACAAGTGTTACATCTGCAAAAAGAGCCGGTTCGGCGAATTAATGGCACTCGCCCGTCAAAAGGGGTTTCCGTGGGTAGCGGACGGGACGAACGCGGACGATCACCGGGATTTTCGGCCCGGCAACCGTGCGACGCGTGAGTTGAATGTTCGAAGTCCGCTGATGGAAGCAGGGTTGACCAAATCCGAGATCCGCCGGCTGTCGAAACAACTGGGATTACCCACATGGGATAAGCCATCCGCTGCCTGCCTTGCGTCTCGAATCCCTTACGGCACCCCCATTACGGGCCGCAACCTCAAACAGGTGGACGAAGGTGAGCGGTTTTTGCGCGATTTGGGGGCCACCGGCCAGGTTCGGGTTCGCCACCACGGTGACGTGGCCCGCCTGGAAGTCGATGCTCAGGACATTGTCAAATTCACTGAGAAAATCATTCGAGACCGGATTGTTCAACATTTCAAATCGCTGGGATTCATGCATACCACCCTGGACATGGAAGGGTACTCCATGGGTAGCCTGAACAGAGCACTTACGCCTGAACGGAGAGGTTAAGCAATATGGACAGCCAACATCTGAAGCATCTTCTGAAACAGGTTCGAAGCGGGGAAATGGATCTCGATACGGCCTTGCAACGGTTAAAAAGGCTGCCATTTGAAGATCTCGGTTATGCCAAAGTTGACTTTCACCGGCACATGCGAGCCGGTGTTCCTGAAGTCATTTACTGCGAAGGAAAGAGTCTGGAACACCTCCGCGGCATTTCGGAAAAGCTCGCTCAGCACCATAACAATATCTTGGCAACCCGCGCGGATCGAAGAGCTTTTGAGAGCATCCAGGAAGTGGTTGCCGATACCGAATATCACGAAACAGCCCGGATCGTGGTCATCAAACCGCGGCCGGTGGCGCAGGTGGGCAACATTGCCATGGTATGTGCCGGCACCTCTGATATCCCCGTCATTGAAGAGGCGGCCATTACCGCCGAAATACTCGGGAACCACGTCAAACGCCTCTATGATTGTGGGGTCGCTGGAATTCATCGCCTGCTGGACTCCTGTGAAGATTTGTTCAAGGCCAATGTGGCGGTGGTGGCCGCCGGCATGGAAGGTGCCCTGGCCAGTGTGGTGGGCGGTCTGGTTTCCTGTCCGGTGGTGGCGGTGCCCACCAGTATCGGTTACGGCGCCAGCTTCGGGGGGGTTGCCGCCCTGCTCAGTATGCTAAACAGCTGTGCTTCAGGGGTTTCGGTGGTGAACATCGACAATGGTTTCGGTGCCGGATATCAGGCCAACCTCATCAATAAGCTTGCAAACAGAAAGGATACCCATCAATGAAAATTGCCTATTTTGACTGTTTCTCGGGCGCCAGTGGAGATATGATCCTCGGTGCACTCATGGACGCGGGTTTACCCCTTGAAAAGCTAAAAATGGAGTTGGCCAAACTTAAGCTGACCCACTATGACTTAAATGTAGAAAAGATTGATAAAAAAGGTATCGCCGGAAGTCAAGCCATTGTAATGGTGGAAGAGGACCATCACCACCATCATCACCGGCACCTGTCTGACATCAGAACCATTATCGAAAAAAGCGATCTTGAAAGTGGCATCAAGGAAAAAAGTATCGGTATCTTCATCCGTTTGGCCGAGGCTGAGGCCAAAGTCCATCGGACGACTGTGGACCACATCCATTTCCATGAGGTGGGTGCCATGGACGCCATCATCGACGTGGTGGGATCCGTGGCCGGGCTGGCTGCCCTCGGGATCGAAAAAATCGTTTGTTCAGCCCTGCATGTGGGAGCCGGAAGCGTGGAATGTGCTCACGGCACCTTGCCGGTACCTGCTCCGGCCACCGTTGAATTGATCCGGGGCAAACCCATTTACTCAACAGGTGTGCAAGGTGAGCTTCTGACGCCCACCGGCGCGGCTATTTTGACCACACTGGCAGCGGAATTCGGTCCCATGCCGGCCATGACGCTGAAAACAACGGGTTATGGTGCCGGCAATGCCGATATTTCCATCCCAAACCTGTTACGGATCAGCATCGGAGAATCCACTGAAGAAATCAAAGGGCTTGAGAGCGAACGGGTGGCCGTTATGGAAACCAGTATTGATGACATGAACCCTCAGATCTATGACTATCTTATTGAAAAGATGCTTCACATGGGCGTTATGGATGTCTTTTTGGTACCTCTTCACATGAAGAAAAATCGACCGGGCATACTGCTTACGGTGCTCTGCAAGATGGAGATGATGGACCAGATTTCCGCTTTCCTCCTTGCCGAAACCACGACTATTGGCGTAAGATGGCGAATCGACCACCGAGTGAAGGTCCGAAGGGAAATTCAGCTGGGAGAAACCACCCATGGAGAAATCGCATTTAAGGTCGCCAAAATTGGAGAACGAAACGTTAATGTGTCACCGGAATATGAGGATTGTAAACGTCTGGCCATGAAAAAAGATGTACCCTTGAAAAATGTTCTTGATGCCGCTAGATCGGTAGCGACAAAATTGATGTGAGGCATTTGGCAAAGCATAAATAAAAACCCGTTTAAAAAAAGAAGGAGGAAAAGGTTATGGACAAAATTGTTCGAATCGATATGGGTGCAGAAGGAGGTCCCAAAGTGAGCGTCGGGCCTCTGGGAGATTATGCCGGGTTTGGCGGGCGGGCCATGACATCGGCCATCGTTTCAAAGGAGGTTCCGCCCCTGTGTCATCCCCTGGGTGCCAAGAACAAACTGGTCATTGCCCCCGGATTGCTGAGCGGTTCCGTCGCGGCCATGTCGGGACGTATTTCCGTGGGGTGCAAGAGCCCGTTGACGGGCGGTATCAAGGAAGCCAATTCGGGTGGGCAGCCTTCACAGATGCTGGGGCGGCTGGGATATGCCGCCATCGTGCTCGAAGGAAAACCAAAGGACGACACACTTTATAAAGTTTTCATCAATGCCGATGGTATTCAGATCACTCCGGACAACAGTTTGAGAATGCTGGGCAATTATGACCTGGTGGACAAGATGAAAGCCGCGTACGGCGAGAAAATCGGTTGTATCTCCATCGGCCAGGCCGGAGAACAGAAGCTGTCCGGAGCATCCATTGCCTTTACAGACATGGAACAGCGGCCGACGCGTCACGCCGGCCGCGGGGGTGTCGGTGCCGTGATGGGCGCCAAGGGCGTTAAGGTTATCGTGGTTGACGATGCCGGTACGAGCGCACGTGCACCGGCAAACCCGGAAAAGTTTAAAGAGGCAAATAAGGCATTTGTGGCGGGGCTCAAAAAACATCCGGTGACCGGCGAAGGGCTCCCGGCCTACGGAACCAATGTTTTGACCAATGTATTGAACGAAGCCGGCGGATACCCCACCAACAATTTTTCATCTGGCAGGTTTGATGGCGCTTCTAAAATCAGCGGCGAAACCCAGGCGGAAACGGAAAACGCCAGGGGTGGTGAAGGCTCCGCAACCCACGGTTGCCACAAGGGTTGCGTGATCCGCTGCTCCGGAACCTTTTACGACAAAAATGGCAACTTCTTGACCAAACAGCCCGAGTACGAAACCGTCTGGGCCCATGGCGGAAACTGCGGCATCGACGATCTCGACGCCATTGCACAGATTGACCGACTGGACGACGACTTCGGGCTGGACACCATTGAGATGGGCGCCACGGTCGGTGTGGCCATGGAAGGGGGGTTGGCCAACTTCGGCGATGCCCAGGCCGCCATCAACCTGGTCAAGGAAGTGGGCCTGGGAACACCCCTTGGAAAAATACTCGGCAGCGGTGCGGCCGTCACCGGACAGGTGCTCGGCGTGGAACGCGTACCGGTGGTCAAGAAACAGGCCCTTCCGGCCTACGATCCCAGGGCGGTTCAGGGAATCGGTGTAACCTATGCTACCACCCCCATGGGGGCCGATCATACGGCCGGATATGCCGTGGCCACCAATATCCTCGGCGTGGGGGGGAGTGTGGATGCCTTGAAACCCGAAGGACAGGTGGACCTCTCCAGAAATCTGCAAATCGCGACCGCCGCCATTGACGCCACGGGCATGTGCCTGTTCATCGCCTTTGCCATTCTGGACCAGCCCGATACGTTCCAGGCCCTGCTCGACCTGATTGGCGGATTTGGGGGGAGTGATCTGACAGCGGATGACGTCACGGAACTTGGTAAGAACATCCTCAAGATGGAAAGGGATTTCAACCAACGCGCCGGCTTTACCAGCAAGGACGATCGGCTGCCCCAGTTCTTCATTGATGAGGCATTGCCCCCGCACAACGTGACTTTCGGGGTAACGGACGAAGAACTGGATCAGGTCTATAATTTCTAATATTCATCAGCGCCACTTTGGATGGGGGGAGGCTTCGCACGGTTCCCCCCGTTTTTTCCAAAAAGCAAAATTCCGAACGGAAGCATATTGTAAACACACACCATGCCGGCCACTATCGACATAAGACTCTTTGCTTCTCTGAAAAAGTACCTGCCTGCTGACTCAGCACGTCATTACCCCGTTGAACCGGGAACGCCTTTATCCGTGGTTTTGGACCGACTGGGCATTCCTAAAGACGAGGTCAAACTGATTTTTATCGACGGTGCAAAAGAAGATGCAGACTTCCTTCTTCAGGGCGGCGAAAGGGTTGGCGTTTTCCCACCCATAGGCGGTGGCTAAAGCGAAAACAGCCGGATATGTTCATCTTCAAACAGGATTAATTTCCGGTTCGCCGGATCAGGAGTGTTACCATGATAAAGGCAGGTTTGACCGCGGAATTCCTGTTTGGTACAATGGGTTCGGGTGTTGCCGCGTTTTCGTCCATTTTGCAGGCAGGTTTCAAGGTCAATATTCGCACCGGTGTCAATATCAGAGATCTGCTCTGCAACCAGTTTGATGTGGCTCCTGACTATGTGAAAGACCGCATCCGCACCGCCTTCCTCAACGGAAAACCTGTTGACGACTTTAATACGGCAATGGTGGAAAAAGAGGCCACCCTGGCGCTTTCAGCTGCCATGCCGGGGCTGGTCGGCGCAACCTTTCGCAAAGGTGGCATTCTGGCTGTTTTTCGTGGTACAATCACACACACCAAAGCGGATTCTAGCGTCGAGGACCGGGAGGGAACGGTGTCCATCAAATTGTTTAATGTCCTGGCCAAGGAAATTGGTTTAACCTTTCTCAAGCGGGGTCTGATGGTCGATTCGGATACGGCCAGGGGGTTCTTTTCCCATCCACCGGATGCATTCCGAAAAGGCTGCAAAAGCATCCTGGTAGAGGGACAGGATATTCATGTAGACCAATTATCTCAAATGATTGCACCGGAGGGGTTGGTCGCGCTTCGGCTGATGACACCGTAAACTATATTTTACACCATATTTCCTGCAAGTACCCTATGAAAGTGCTCAGGCTATGTTCAAAGCAGCGACAGTTCAATTGAAGATGCCTTTTTCCGAGCGCACGGGACGGCGTTTGGGCGTGGGCCTGATCGATAAATTGGGCCAAACACCCGATGCATGCTGGCTTTTCTGCGCTGCCCAAAGGGGCATGAAAGACCTTTTGAAAGGGGTCAACGATACCGTCAATACCGATACCCTGATCGGTTGTACCACGGACGGCGAGATATCCAATGAAGGTTTCAGCAACGATTCGGCCGTGCTAACCGGAATCGTTACGGATCGTATTACTTTTCATCTTTCGGTTGTGGAGAACCTCTCCCAGGACAGTGAGGGCGCCGGCCGCAAACTGGCCCAGGGCTTACCAAAATCGATCCGATATCTCCAGCTGTTTTCAGATGGCATCACCGGCAACGGTTGTGCCATTCTGCGAGGCATTTCATCGGTTTTAGGTGAAAAAATCCCGGTTTCGGGCGGCACGGCCGGGGATGGTGGCCGATTTGTAGAGACATGGCAGTTTGCCGGCAGAAATATTCTGACCGATGCGGCCGTTGCCATAGGATTTTCCGGTGATTTTAAACTGGGTACTGGCGTTCGAAGCGGTTGGACACCCATAGGCCTATCCAAAAAAGTGACCCATTCCTCCGGTAATATCCTGTACCAACTGAACGGCGAGCCGGCGTTAAAAGTTTTTGAGCGTTTTTTGGGCAAACACGCCCACAAACTGCCGGAGATCGGTGTGGAGTACCCTCTCGGGCTTGTCGGGCGATCGGGGGATGTGGGCGAAGAAAATTATTATCTGTTGCGTGCCACCATGTCCGTTAACCGTAAGGAAGGATCCATTCGCTTTGCGGGAGAGATCCCGGAGGGGGCCGAAGTGAGTCTGACTTGTGGAGACATTGCATCTGTCTTGCACGCTTCAGAAGAGGCCGCCCGATTGGCCATATCCGATCTGGGAGATGCCACGTTCGCCATGATTTTCTGTTATTCCTGCATGGCCCGGAAATTGATTTTGGGCAGCCGCACGCGGGAGGAAATTGAGCTGATACGGCAGAAGATCGGTCCCGATTTGCCGATTACGGGGTTTTACTCTTACGGTGAATACTCGCCAATGCGATGCGGCGGCGCCAATTATCTTCACAATGAAACAAGTACCGTATCCGTGATCGGGTTCTAGTGATGAAGGAAATCAGCAGCCTCCGACAGCGGATTAAGGAGCTTGAAAATCTTTTGGCTCAGGCGGAACGCAGGTCTTACATCCTCACCAACCTGCTAAAGGAAGCCACCGCCGAGTTCAAACAGGCCTTGGATCAAGTCACCACATCCGAGGCAAACTTTCGCGCCATCATTGAAAATGCTCCCGAAACGATCTATATCGCCGACGTCAAAACCCGCCAGATTCTGGACTGCAATCCCTACACGACAAAGTGGCTCGATTACACGCGGGCGGAACTGTTGTCCATGAGGGTAGACGACATCCTCGATCCCGGTTCCAGGGGGCTGAGGGAAAATATCCAAAGAGCGCTGGATTACGGTTTCGTCCATGTGGAGGAAAGGCGTTTTCGTAAAAAATCGGGGGCCTTTGTGGATGCGGAAGTGACCGGAACCGTAGTTGAAATCCAGGGGCGAAAATGCTTTCTGGGGCTGGTTCGCGACATCACGGAACGTAAAACCATCGAAGAACTGTCGCGGTATAAAGAGCTTTTTGACAACGTCATCGATCCAATGATCATCAGCCATTCCCAGGGCACATTTCTTGAGGTGAATGATGTGGCCTGTGAACGATTCGGTTTCAGCCGACGACAGTTGCTGAACATGTCCTTCAAAAATATCGTATTTCCGACTCATATGAATATTCTGAAAGACATCGGGCAAAAAATCCGATCAGGGAAAAATGTACAGTTTGAGGTGGATATCCTGACCCGATCCGGTGAGGCAATCCCATTCGAATTTCATTCAAGAATGATCCATTACCAACGCAAACCGGCGGTTTTGAGCCTTGCCCGTGATTTGAGCATCCGAAAACAGATGGAAAAAACCTTGATCCATACTGAACGGTTGTCGGCCGTCGGAGAAATGGCCTCAGGTGTCGCCCACAATTTCAACAATCTGCTGCAAGTGATCATGGGGGCGGGTGAAGCGGCGCTCAGAAAACTCGAATCCGGTGAAATCAGAAAATGCCACGATGCCCTCAGCAATATTATCGATGCCTCCCACCGAGGGGCTGATATCGTCGACAGAATAAAGGATTTCACCCATTTGACGATCAATTCATCGGATAAGATTCATGTTTTTTCAATTGGCGAGCTTGTCGAAGAGGCCGTGAACCTGACGCGGCCATTGTGGAAAAATCCTCTTGAAACGCGTCGGTATTGTTTGAATTATTTCCGTACTCCCGGGTGCCTGGTGGAAGGCAACCCGTCGGAGTTCTATGAAGTTACCGTCAACTTGATAAAAAACGCACTGGAAGCCATGCCTCAGGGCGGAACGCTCTCCATCAGTTCCGAAATCTGTAATGGCCGCACATTGACCACCTTCACGGATACGGGAAACGGTATCTCCGAGGAAAACATTCAGCGCATTTTTGAACCTTTTTTTACCACCAAAGGGCCCCAAAGCAGCGGTTTGGGGCTCTCTTCCAGCTACGGACTCGTCAAAAAGCATGGGGGCGACATACACGCCGCCAGTGTTTTGGGTAAAGGCACATCCTTTACCATCGTTTTACCGCTGGCCGGTTCATTAAAAAAGACTGAAAACCGGTATTTATCCGTTGATGAACGCGAGTCGGATACGTGCCTTCGCTTTCTGATGATTGATGATGAACCCAACATCCTCAAGATGATGAAACTCTGGTTCGAGGATTTGAATGTGGAATTGTGTACCGCCGGTACGGCCGAACAAGGCCTGCAGGCCATACGACGCGCGCGGTTCCATGTGATTTTGTGCGATTTCGGCATGGACGATATGAACGGTTTGGAAGTGGGAAAAGCGCATCGAGACTTTTGTCGCATGGCAGGCATTTCCAAAACA
>JGI11705J14877_10001854_pt1 | contig 11707 bp, 8 predicted proteins | sample Etolaghawater15m_FD_14877 | JGI IMG/M metagenome (IMG submission 14877) | reverse complement strand
CGGCCCAGGCCCGCTCCCGCTCCGGTCACCACAGCCACCCGGCCGTCAAACCGGATTCCGCCCTGCTGTCTCCGTTTGAGCGCAATTTCCCTGCTGAGCCACTCCACTATCCCGCCGTCAATGACCACTTCCTTTGTCTCGGCGTTGAGGGTCCTGAAGTATGCCTTTCCGTCTTCCATTTTCCAGATCTGGGTGGTGATGGGGACCCCTGGGTAAAGGGTTTTTGAAAAGCGTACTCTGAATCGGCTCATGCGTTCCGGCTCCCCCGGAAAGAGGTGCTTGATGACAGCCCGGCAGGCATAGCCGTGGGTGCACAGGCCATGCATGATCGGTTTGTCAAATCCGCTCGCTCTGGCAAAATCGGGATCCGCGTGGAGTTGAAAGATATCTCCCGAAAGTCGGTAGATGAGGGGCTGGTCAGAGGACGGTGCGGCATGCGCTTCAAAATCGGGCGGGCGGTCGGGGAAATCCACGCGCATCGTGGGACCGGGTTCGCCCCCGAAACCGCCGTCTTTTCGGCAGAAAAGGGTGAAATAATTGGTAAAGAGTTTCTGACCATTGGAGTGGAAGGTATCGGCTTCGGCCACCACCAGGGCGCCTTTTGCCGCTCCCTTGTCATAGATATGGGTAATGGCGCCTTCAGTGATCAGGGTCCCTTCAACGGGAATGGGGTTATGGAAAACAATGTCCTGCTCCCCATGCAGGATCCCTGAAAGATTGGCGTTTGAGCTGATGCCCACTTCCGCCAGAAATTCAAAAACGCTTGCAATGGAGAAACTGGGAATGACTTTCAGCTTCTGCTCGAAACAATACTCCAGTTCCTCGAAGCCGGCTCCCACCCCCATGGCGTACAGCACCAGGTCCTTCCAAGTATACGCCTTCTCCACAGGGCCGATTTTTTTATTTATTGCATCAAGGTTTAGGGCCATCCTCGCACCTCCTTAGGGGATGTCTAGATTGAACATCCAGGCGCCGAAGCCGCCTGGAAAAATGGGGCTGCGTACAGTATTGCCGAGGTCCTTACTTTCATTCAGGCGCTCATCCCGTCGGGCCGCCCCGTTGAACGCGGGGATAAGGATCGACTTCAGGGTCTCTTTGACTCTTGCTCGATACGCATCTTTTTCAAGCCCCAGCATGGGCCTGAAGAAGTCTTCGCCGGAAATAAAATTGTGAATAGAGTTCATGATGGTCAGGATCTGCATCTTGGCCCTCACCGGGACGCTTTTTTCACCGCCGCTCAGATCCATGGACCGGGCGATGTCGGAGATAAACTCGGGGACATGGAAGTCAAAGCGGATTTGAGGCCGGGTCTTGCCGAAATAGCGTAACAGGATCAGATTGGAGATTTCGGGGAATTGAAAAAGGTATTCGGTCACCGCATCAATGGCCATATCCATCCGCCGATGGAAACTCGTGACATATGAATTTATTAATGTCAAGGATCAATTTTTATTGAATTTCAATTTTCATCTCTTGCTTCGAAATGCACCGATTTCAATCGTCAGGAAACGACGATTGGCCCCCTCATTTCATCCAATAGAATTCTTGACATTCGTAACCCATTGGGTTACGATTCAAAAATGATCAAATCATTTAAACATAAAGGTATCGAAGATTTTTTTTACACCGGAAGGAAAAAAGGCATAAGACCTGAACATTCGGGAAGGCTTGAAATAATTCTTGACCGGCTTAACGCTGCAAATGAAGTGAAAGATATGAATTATCCAGGTTCAAATCTCCATAAGCTGACAGGTGATAAGAAAGGCCAATATGCTGTTAAAGTATCAGGCAATTGGAGAGTGTTTTTTGAATTCTATAACGGTGATGCCTATGTCGTCGATTATGACGACTATCATTAATGAGGTGATATTATGAATAAAATGAAACGTAAACCAACACATCCCGGAAAAATCATTCAAGAAGATTATTTGAAACCATTGTCCATGACAATTACGGAAATGGCGTCAATCCTTGGGATTTCGAGGAAGACATTATCAAAAATAATAAATGAAAGAGGGGCCATAACTCCCGACATGTCCCTACGCATTTCAAGAGCATTTGATACGACCCCTGAATTATGGATGAATTTGCAGCGAAATTATGATCTATGGCACGCTGAGCATATATCAAAGGACTGGCAAAGAGTTAAACCGATTTCACTGCAGCCACTCCATACCGAGACATAAACTCAGCGAAGAATTAATTGTCAAACAGGCGCTTAGTTTCGGGGTTTTTGGATCAACAGATAAAGCTCCCCTTGGTGCTTTAAGTGTCCTGCCACTGCTTCGGCGTAAGGGCCGTTTCCCCAGAAAATGTCGGCTCTTCCCGGCCCCTTGATAGCGCCTCCGGTATCCTGGTTCACAGCGAAGCGGGAAAAGGGTTGCCACCCTGTGATATCACCTGTTGGGCCGAGGGTCGGTTTCTGGCACCGGATAAAAGCCAGGGCTCCTTTGGGGAAACGTTTTGAATCGAGAGCCAGGGACCTTCCCGGGGTGAGCGGAACACCGATATTGCCCACGGGCCCGGTGTCAAGAAGCCTGAAGAATATGTAGGAAGGGTTATGGTTCAAAATCTCCTGGACTTTTTCGGGATGCTCCGCAAGATACCGCCGGATGGCCTGCATGGACATTTCTTCTCTTGTGAGGAATCCCTGGTCCAGCATGTACCGGCCGATACTGCGATAGCTGTGGCCGTTGGCGGTGCTGTATCCCACATTGAGGGTTCCGCCGTCTTTCAGGCGAAGCCGGCCTGAGCCTTGAATGTGAAGGAACGCCGCATCCACAGGGCTTTCCAGCCAGGCCAATTCGAGGTTTCTTCCCCTGAGCGCGCCTTCCTCTATTTCTTTCCGGGAATAGTAGGGCAAAAGCCGTTTGTCTTGAACTCTTCCGGTGATTTTCCGACCCTTCAGGTCCTCCTTGAAAAGGGAAAGGTCTGCTGTTATAAGGTTTTCAGGTCTTTTGTAAAGAGGATACCGGAAGGTTTCATCGGGCGAAAGGCTGGCGTTGTAGAGCGGTTCGAAATACCCGGTAAAAAGGACCTGCTCGTCTCCGTCATGCCCGGTGGCACGGTAAATCAGAAAGTTTTCATGAATGGCTTTGTTCAGATGTTCAGGGGTCGGTTTTTCTCTGATGAGATTCAGGAACGCTTCCTGACTTTCTTTGACCTGGCGGCAGGTGAATGTGTGAGGGCCGTAATGAAACAGCTTTTCAGGATTCAGTTTGTTCAAATAACCCTGGTTTTTTTCCAGCGCGGACACCAACGATTCCCAATATAAGTCATCGGCAAAGGTGGGATAAAAGAAATGCACCGGTTCCAATGATGCTTCATATGGCCGGGCTTCTTTCTTGATTGCCGGATGGCAGCCAACAAAGATCAGAAAAATGATCAAAAGAAAATACTTCAGGGGGTGCATGTTTTCCTCACAAAGGGCAGGGTTTCTTGCTTCATATTACAAAGGTGATTTTTTTTCAAGAAGTGACACCTTCCTGTTCCATTCCGACCCAGGCAAGAATGAGCATCTTTTCCAAAAAAAAGCAGGTTTATAATGTGGCTTTTTTGCCACAGTCAACCGCTTCCGGCAACCGCAACCCAAAAAGGCATTTCGGAAAATTTGTATTAATAAACCATTTAAAATCAGACGTATAAATGGTGAAATGTTTATTGGGAACGGGTCAATCTGTTTGGTGGCATGCTATTTGCTGGGGAAATGTCACATGATGCGAAAGAGGCGGCGAAAGCGCCGCTTTTGAGAAGGAGAAACCTGTGGATTACAAACAACGCACATTGAAGGAACCTGTCGGTTGTACGGGATTGGGCCTTCATTCGGGTGAAAAAGTAAAAATAAATATCAAGCCCGCGCCCTGCGGTACGGGAATACGGTTTTTGAGAACCGATTTGTCTCAGCATTCATTTATCGATGCCCGTTTTGACAATGTATTTGATACGACCCTGGCCACCAGTATCGGCGCCAATGGCTGTCGCGTGTCGACCATTGAGCACCTGATGGCCGCGTTTTACGGTTTGGGAATTGACAACGCTCAAGTGGAGCTGGATGGTCCTGAAGTGCCCATCATGGACGGCAGTTCCGCGCCGTTTGTCTATCTCCTTAAAAGTGCCGGCATAGAAGAGCAAAAAGAGCCAAAACAGTTTATCGTGGTCAAAAAATCCTTCAAACTGGATGATGGTCAACGGTCTATTCGGGTGTATCCCTCAAATGAATTGAAGATCAGTTATATGATCGATTTTCAGCACCCGATGCTTCGGAATCAGGAATACGAATTGTCCTTTTCAGGGGGTGACTTTATTCGGGAAATCAGCAGGGCCAGAACGTTCGGTTTTCTGAAGGACGTTCAAACTCTGAAAGAAAACGGGTTTGCCAAAGGCGGATCCCTTGACAATGCGGTTGTCATCGATGATTTCAGAATCCTGAATGAGGATGGCCTGAGATACAAAGATGAGTTTGTCAGGCACAAAATTCTTGATTTTATTGGGGACCTTTCCCTGTCCCAAGCACCTGTCATCGGTCATTTTGTCGTAAAGAAATCGGGCCATTTTCTGAACCAGAAGATGCTCACCAACCTGATGGCATCCAAAAAGCATTGGAAAATGTTGACATTTGGTACGCCTGAGGAATGTACGCGAAACAGCCTTAGTATTCCGGCTTTTGGTTTGCCTGAACTTGCGCCCGCATGATGTTTTATTGAAAACCAACCATTTCTGTAGCATTCGGCCGTCTCTTTCTTCAGGTAAGAGGCGGTTTTTTTTGTGTCTTTTTAAAGACATTCATAGCCCTCGCGTATCCTGCTGCCAAGTTTCAGATTTAGAATTGCCGGGGATATGCCTTGCATTTTTCTGTAAGCTACCTTATTATCTTTCATTCAAATTTCATAAATGTTAAAGGGTTATATTAATGCTTTAACCATGAGCATTTACCATATTTTTCCCTTTGGAACCTGAAGATGTGGATTTTTCCGACTTTTAGCAAAAAACTCAGATTGTCTGTGCTGGCAGTGCTGTTTCTGGTCTGCATCAGCCCGCTATGGACGGTTCCCGCAATGGCGGAAAATGCCAAACTTACGGATATTGTGGTGACCAACACGCGTGATGATCTATTGCTCTACTTTACCGTGACCGACTGTTTCACTGAGAACATGAAGAAAGCCATCGATAACGGGGTTGTTACGACCTTCACCTTTTTTGTGAATTTAAATGAAGTCAGAAATTGGTGGTGGGACAAAAAAATTGCCGATTTAAAGGTCAGCCACGAGATAAAATACGACAGTTTAAAGAAGGTGTATGAAGTAAATTTATCCTCCCAAGATGATAAAGTGGTTGTCGCCAAGGATTTTGATGAGGCCAAGCGATTGATGGCAGAAATTGTTGGGCTGAAAGTAACGGAACTTCGAAATCTGCATCGAGGGAGTCGATATCAAATCAATATGATGGCGGAGCTCGACACCATCAAGTTGCCCTTCTATTTTCACTATGTCTTTTTTTTCCTATCTTTGTGGGATTTTGAGACAGATTGGTATTCAGTGGACTTCAAATACTAACGCGTTGCGGATATCAGTCCTGCCTTCGCATGGTTCGAAACGCCTTGGATTTTGTCCTGGAAGCCGACGCGGCTTTTTTGCGCTAGCTGCCCCCTACTATGTGCCATGAAAGATTACCTTGAAGCCGAATTAAAAGATCTGAAAAGACGTCGCAGAGAACGTTATGTGATTGCTCTTCTCTGTATCGTCATTTCGGTTTTGATCTATCTCAGTTTGCGAGTTTCTCACCTGGGTCAAGCCCTCCCTTTTTCCAGCAGCATCATCGCTTTTGCGCTCATCAACATCAATGTGATTTTGCTGCTTCTGTTGCTTTTTCTCACGGTAAGAAACCTGGTTAAGCTGTTGTTTGAGAGAAAAAAGGGCATCATGGGGGCCAGGCTCAGGACGAAGCTGGTGCTGGCCTTTGTGACCCTTTCCCTTCTACCCACGACCATACTGTTTTTTGTTTCGGCACAGTTCATCTCTTCATCCATAGATTATTGGTTCAACCTGCAGATTGAAAGGTCCCTCAAATCATCCCTGGAAGTGGGGCAGGATTATTACAACAGCATTACCGATGAAATCCTCTCTTTCGGTAACGTATTAAGCCGGGTCATTACCTACGAGGGTTTCTTGATCCCCAGTAAAAATGAAGGCCTCGAAAGATTTACCGATGAAAAAAGGAAGGAATTGGGTCTTGCATCTTTGATGGTCTTTTCCAAAGACCTTGAAATGATTTCGGTTTCAAAGGATCACCGCATTGACCTGACGCCCTTCAAAAATCCTGTAAAGAGTGTTTTAGATCATACGATTCTGGAAGGTACCGATGGGCAATACATCCAATCATCACCCCCTGGAGATCTTGTAGGGGGGGTGGTGCCGATTTTTTCAAGAACCGCTTCCAAGGCTGTGGTGGGTTTGTTGGTGGTGACGCGGTTTGTTCCCGGATCTTTTGTGAATCGGCTTCATGCCATTTCAAAAGGCCTTCAGGAATACCGGCAACTCAAGATGCTTAAGAACCCCATTAAAGCCAGCCATATGATTACCCTGTCCATTGTAACCCTTTTGATCATTTTCACCTCCGTATGGTTTGGGTTTTATATTTCCAAAGAAGTCACTGTTCCCATAAACGAGCTGGCTGAGGCGACCAACCGCATTGCCTCGGGCGATTACAATTTCTTTATTGATCTGGAAACCAAAGATGAGATGGGCTTGTTGGTGAACTCCTTTAACCGCATGACCAGGGATCTGAAAACCGGTAAAAACAGACTGGAGTCTGCCAATCAGGAACTGGTGGCCAGCAATCTGGAGCTGGAACAACGGCGGGTGTATATGGAGATTGTTCTGGCAAATGTGGCCGCCGGGGTGGTTTCCGCGGATGCCAGAGGTCGAATTCTGACCATCAACAAATCCGCGGAGAGGATGCTCAACATAAAGGCGGAACGGATCATCGGAAAGAATTACAGGGAGATCCTTTCCGTTGAAAACAAGAAAATTGTGGATGACTTTATTCGAAATGAGGGGCTTCTTCGAAAAGGATTTATGAATAAGCAGATTCGCATGTCAGCGGGAAACAGGCAGTTAACCCTGCTGGTCTCACTGAATGTCCTTCAGGATGATCGGGGAGGTTATGTGGGTTTGGTGGCCGTTTTGGAGGATTTAACGGAGATCGAAAAGGCTCAGCGAATGGCCGCCTGGCGAGAGGTGGCCAGGCGTATTGCCCATGAGGTCAAAAACCCCTTGACGCCCATTCAGCTATCCGCCCAACGGCTTAAGAAACGCTACGGCGAGAAACTGGGCGATGAAGATGCAAAAGTATTTCTTGAATGTACGGGCATGATCATTACCCAGGTGGATGAACTCAAGCGTCTTGTCAACGAGTTCTCCAATTTTGCGCGCATGCCCGCTGCCAATCCGGCGCCTTCGAACATCAGTGAGATTATCCAAGAATCCTTAACCCTTTACAGGGAAGCGCACAAGGAGATTTCCTTTGTTTTCAACCGTTCGGAGAAGACGCCGATTTTCAACCTGGACCGGGAACAGATAAAACGCGTTATGATCAACCTGCTGGACAATGCCATCGAGGCCATGGAAGGCAGTGGTGAAGTGGTGATTGATCTGGACTATGACAGTGTCTTGAAAATGGTTCGAATCGAGGTTGCCGATAACGGCCGGGGTATTGATTCNNAAAACAAGGCACGTTTGTTTGAACCCTATTTTTCAACCAAAAAGCATGGAACGGGTCTGGGGCTTGCCATTGTCAGTACCATTGTTACGGATCACGACGGGTTTATCAGGGTGAAGGACAATCCTCCAAAGGGCACTAAATTTGTAATCGAACTGCCAACCCGAACATGATTTATATCCGTTGTCAGTTACCGGTTAAAAAAACCGTGGACGGTTTTTGGATATAGGATGATGTTTTTTTATCATTTTCTGTGGACGTTTCCGCTCTGTTTTTTGCTCATGGCGGCTTCTTTTTCGAGGCGTAAACGGTTAAGGGAGCGGCTTGCGCTGAACTTGCCGAAAAGACACCCCAACAAAGACTGCCTCTGGGTCCACGCTCTTTCGGTAGGGGAAGTGCTTTCCGCTGTTCCTTTGGTGGAGGAACTGAAAACGGCATTTCCCCATAGGGATATTGTGCTTTCCGTGACCACAAAAAGCGGTATGGCGTTGGCTCAGAAAAAACTTTCAGGCCGGGTCAGCTGTATTATCACCTTTCCGGTCGATGCATGGTGGTGCGTCAGACGGGTCATCCATTATGTGAGGCCTTCGGTGTTTCTTCTGGTCGAAACGGACCTATGGCCTGGGTTGCTCGATTTTTTGAAACAAAGGGGTGTCAGAAGTCTTCTGGTGAACGGGCGCATTTCCCCNCGCACCCTGAAATCCTACCAAAAGGCGCCATTTGTCATCAGACGCATGTTCGCGCCCCTGAAATATTGCCTCATGCAGACGGATCTGGATCGGGACCGGCTGTTGCAGCTGGGGTTAGACCGGAAAAGAGTCATTACCACAGGCAATATTAAATTCGACCGTGACATGGCCACCGTGGATTCGGAAGAGATGGAAAGCTTGCTTGAGATGCTGGGATTGGATCCGAAGATGCAGATCTGTGTGGCCGGTAGCACGCACGAAGGTGAAGAGGAGGTGCTGCTGAAAGTTTTTAAAGACCTGAGAAAAGATTACCCCCTGTTGCGTCTAATTATCGCGCCACGGAATGTGGCCAGATCAAGCGAGATTTCAAACATGATCAGCGCCCGGGGCATGAGGGCGGCTTTTAGAACCAAGGTTTCGAAAAAAAGCCATGACTATGATGTTTTGGTTCTGAATACGGTGGGCGAGTTGGGACGAATTTATAGCCTGGGAACTGTAGCATTTGTGGGGGGAAGCTTTGTTCCCATCGGCGGGCATAATCTGCTGGAACCTGCCGATTATGGCATTCCGGTACTTTTCGGGCCCCATACCCATAATTTTGAATTCATGTCGGAATCGATGCTGAATGCCGGCGGGGCCCTGCGCGTTCAAAATGGAACGGATCTTTATGATGCCATGAAGCGCCTGTTGTCGAACACGGAATTGTGCCGGGAAATGGGGAACAAAGCGAAAGCCTTTGTAACTGAAAACCGGGGTGCCCTGAAACGGGTTCTGAACTATATCGTCCGAAACACGGCACAAAGGTGAATGGAGCCTTTCCATGGTTGAATTCCTGCGTAAAAAAGACTGGGCATCCATTCATGGGGAGAAAGCATTTCGTTATTATACGCCGGTTTTGGCGTTTTTTTCGTTGTTGTATGGCATTGCACAAAGGCTGCGGTATGCCGCATACAATTTGGGGGTTCTAAAGAAAAAAAAGCTTCCGGGGCTGGTGGTGAGTGTCGGGAATTTGACCGCTGGCGGTACGGGCAAAACGCCGGCCGTTGCTGCGCTGGCGGAATGGGCGCTTTTTCAAAAAATAAAGGTCTGCATTCTTTCGAGAGGGTATGGGGGGCAGTATAAAAGTCCCGTCCTGGTGGTGTCCGACGGCCGGCGGATTCTTTCGGATTCTCGGTCGGCCGGAGATGAACCCGTACTGCTGGCCGGCAAGGTTCCGGGTAGTCCGGTGGTGTTGTCCAGAGAGCGGTATCTGGCGGGGAAGTATGCCCGTCAAAAGTTCGGCTCTGAACTTTTCATTATCGATGACGGGTTTCAACACATTCAGCTTGAGCGGGATTTGAATCTGGTGCTGATGGATGGGGTTCACCCCTTTGGGAATGGACACCTTCTTCCTCACGGGCCTTTGCGGGAACCGTTGGATCAGCTGGCCCGGGCGGACGCTTTTATCCTGACGCGGTTCAGGAAGGATGGCTGCCATGGCACAATGGCTTTTTTGGAAGACAACTATCCGGATATTCCCGTTTTTTGTGCGGATCATGTGCCGGACAGGGTGGTCTTTCCCCGTTTAGACCGGGTTGATTCTCCCCGTGTCCTAAATGAAAAACGTGTGGTGGCTTTTGCCGGGATCGGAAACCCCGAATCATTTCGGGAGACACTGGTTTCATTGGGTGCGGAGGTGGTTGCTTTTTGTGGTTTCAAAGACCATTATGCCTACCAAAAGGATGATCTCGACCAGCTTGTTCGTTTGAAAAGGGAGACGGACGCTCATTACATCATGACCACGGAAAAGGACTGGGTGAGGATGGGACCCATCTGGCCTGAGTGCTCGGAGATTGCGTTCTAAGTATTCAATTTGCCTTTCTGCCGGGGCAGGAAGGGGTTTTTAGGATGATTGAGAATGCGTTTAGAAAAAAATAGAATATTTTCAGCCGCCGTATCCCTCATGCTCAACGGCCTGGTCAACCTTCTGGGGCTTATCCCCATTCGATTGGGCCAGTTTCTGGGCCGCATGCTGGGACGTTTCTTGGGGATTGCAGCGGTGGGGCCCATGAAGACGTCTTTAAACGGCCTGAGAATGGTTTTTGGTGATCGAATGTCGGAAGAACAGCTGAGAAAGCTGAACCGTGGCGTAATGATCCATTTCGCACAGATGATATTTGAAGTGCCGCATGTTTTTAAGCTGAATTTGGAAAATCTCCATCGATATGTTTATTTCGAAAACGAAGCGGTCTTTGCCGAGGCGTTGGCCAGAGGAAAAGGATGCTTTATTCTCACGGGTCATTTCGGAAACTGGGAGCTCATGAGTGCGGCCATGTCCCTTCACTTTAAGACGGACGGCATCGCGGTGGCCCGTCCCGTGGATTTTGCGCCCGCCGAAGAATTATTGTTGCGTTTGAGGACCCGGTTTGGCACTGAAATCGTCCCCAAGAAAAAAGCCATGAAGAAACTCCTGATGGGTGCCCGTGAAAACAAGACCATGGGGATTTTGCTGGATCAAAATGTGGACTGGTATGAAGGGGTTTTTGTCCCTTTTATGGGGAAACCGGCCTGTACCAACAAAGGCCTGGCACTGATCGCCATGAAAACCGGCGCCCCGGTGCTTCCCGTTTTCAGCGCACGTCAGCCCGATGGCCGGTATCGTGTGGTGTTTGAAAAAGAAGTGGATCTGGTTCGGACCGGAAGCAAAATTTCAGATACGGAAGAGAATACGGCGTGCTTCAACCGGATCATCAATAAATACATTTACTGGTATCCCGAGCAGTGGTTCTGGTTTCATAAACGTTGGAAAACCCGGCCTAGCTGCCCGTTTCCCCGCAAGTAGAGAGGGACTAGTGTCGTGTCATTTATCAAGTGTCCGGTATGAAAGAAAATGAAGCATCACCCACGTCATTCCGGCGAAAGCCGGAATCCATTATTTGTGCATAATTCGGAGATTCTGGATTCCGGGTCAAGCCCGGAATGACGGCGTCTTTACGACATTATTAATATGACAGAACACTAGCGATTTGCATATTTTATGAAGGATTTCAGTTGAATTTGTATCAAAAAAGGCCCATCGAAAAAGCCCGGGTAAAGCGGATTCTCATCCGTGCCACCAATTGGGTGGGAGATGCCATCATGACGCTTCCGGCTCTGGAGGCGGTGAGGGAAAATTTTCCAGGGGCGCATATCGCCGTATTGGCCAAACCGTGGGTTGCGCCGCTCTTCGAAAACCATCCCGCTGTTGATCATGTTTTGGCTTTTGACAAAGGCAAGGGCACCAGGGCCGGACTTTCTGAAATCATCAGGGTGAGCCGCTTGAT
>JGI11705J14877_10001852_pt1 | contig 11710 bp, 9 predicted proteins | sample Etolaghawater15m_FD_14877 | JGI IMG/M metagenome (IMG submission 14877) | reverse complement strand
TGTTTCAGGCACAGACCCAACAACAGCATCCAATACTGCTGCTATAGAATATCCAACCGCCACAGCAGATTATGGTACCGTTGTTGCCGTTGGTGTTTTTGATGCTTCAAGCTCAGGCAACCTACTAGCTTACGCTAACCTCAGCACATCAAAGGTCGTATCTTCAGGAGATATATTTAGATTTAACACAGGCGATTTGGATATAACTCTGGCATAACATCATGGCCACCATAGGCTACGGTAGAGGGTTTTATAGCAGATCCAAGTGGAATGATTTAGATGGCCAGTTTAGTGCCACAGTCTCCGCAACCACAGATTTTTCCGCAGTACCAAGACAGGTCAATACTGGTGTTGGTAATATATCAGTAGTTTCTAATTTTATAGCAGTTGGGACACAAGTTGACTTAGCCTTAGCCACCATTGCAGCAGTTTCTGATTTTGATTCACAAGGCTTTATTAAAGCAGGTGGCGCATCCGTTATTGTTGGTGTTAGTGATTTTGATTCAACAGGGTTTTTAACATTAGGTGGTGTTGGTGTTGTGCCAGGCGTTAGTGATTTTGACAGCACAGGACGAGCAACTTTTGCAGGCGCTGGTATTTCCAACCAAACAAGTAGTTTTTCATCACTCGGTAGTTTAAAATGGGAAGGTGAGACTGTAGGAGCTGATATATGGACACAGCAGACAGTATCAACAACATGGACAAATCAAAGTAATCCAAGCACAAGTTGGGATGAAAAAGATAAACAAGAGGTAGCATAAATGGCAGATACAACAACAACCAATCTTAGTTTAACCAAACCAGAACCAGGGGGTTCTGAAGATACTTGGGGTGATAAGCTCAATACCAACTTAGATACTTTAGATGCGATCTTTGGCGCAGGCGGGACAACCGTATCTATGGGTAATGTTTCTGTCGATCAGTTGGATCTAGGCGACAACGAAAAGATTAGACTAGGTGCTAGTCAAGATTTAGAAATCTATCACGATGGTTCACAAAGTTTAATTTCGGAAACTGGTACTGGTAACTTATCCATAAACGGAACAAGCATTAATTTCAATAATAATGACCTTGGTGGTCGCTATGCTGAATTTGTTAGCAATGGTGCAGTTAATCTTTTCCACGCAGGAAGTAAAAAGTTTGAAACAACCTCATCAGGGATAGATGTTACTGGTTCTATGACTGCTTCAGGAATTGATAATTTACTTTACTTACAATCAGGAGCAACAGGTACACCAACTCTTAGATTTGAACAAGGCACTACAAGAAGAGCATTTTTAAGATATCAAAATGCTGGTCAGTTCGACATTATTAATGAGTATGGTGATGTTGCATTATGGACTGGAACAAGTGGTTCTGAAAGTCAAAAAATGACTGTAAAACAATCAGGCAACGTCGGTATAGGAACTACTTCGCCAGAATCAACTTTAGAAATAGCAAAATCTGACCAAACCAATGGTGCTACTTTAAGCATCACTAATTCATTTATTGGTAATAATTGGGAAGCTGGAGATACAGTAGGCACTATTAACTTTAGAACTGATGATTGGTCAACATCAGAACCAATAAGAGGACAAATAAAAGTATTTGATGATGCTTCTAATGGCACAAATACATATCCTTTTGCAAATGCTATGTCGTTTAGCACAGGTTATGTAAATACCCTAAATGAACGTATGCGAATAGACAGCTCAGGCAACGTCGGCATCGGAACTACTTCGCCGGGAACTACTCTTCATGTTGCGGGTGCAAAAACTAATTCAGATATATTAAGAATAGCAAACACACAAAGTGCTGATTATGTTCAAATAGGCATGGTACAAACTGATACAGATGGCACTCATCATAGGGCTTATATACAAGCAGCTAGAGATGCAGGTGGTGGTCAATATTCAGGTCAACTTAAACTTATGACCAGAGCTGCAACAACTGGTTCTCAAGTTGAAGCTATGACATTAAGAGAATCAGGCAACGTTGGTATCGGAACTACTTCGCCAAGCAGAAAACTTTCTGTTGTAAACGGCGTAGCTGGATTTGGCAACGGTACTATTGAAACTATTATTAGTTATTCTGACCGTGGTATTTTTGGAACTCAAAGTAACCATGATTTAGAAATACGCACCAATGGCTCAGAAGCCATGAGAATAGACAGCTCAGGCAACGTAGGTATAGGTCAGTCTACAATTATTGGCTCATCATCTGGTCGTGTTGCTTTAACAATGGGTGGTTCGACTTCTTCTATTATTACTTTTGGAAACAATGGAACAAGATGGGGAGGCATTTATGCTTCTGCAACCGACTATAGTATCTTTTCTGATTCTTTAATGCGATTTGAAGCAGGTGGCTCTGAACGCCTAAGAATAGACAGTTCAGGCAACGTCGGCATCGGGACTACCACAATGCACGAACTATTTAATCTGTCTGGTACTGATGGTTCACGCATTTCTTTTGAAGACCAAGGAACTCGCAGATACACACTAGGTAATGAAGGTACTGCATTTAGCATATACGATGCTTCAGCTAGTTCTGAACGCCTAAGAATAGACAGTTCAGGCAACGTCGGGATAGGAACTACAAGCATTGATGAAAAGTTGCACGTTGAAGGGTCAGTTAATAATGCTGACGTAGCTATTAAAATTGAAAATAATTATGATGATAATTTATCCACATCAAGACCTGCAGCTGCTTTAAAATTTGTAACAGCAAGTAATAATGGTCACTTGAGAGTTTTTGGAGCACCTGCTGATACAGCAGCAAATCACCAAATAGATTTAGGAAGTACAGCAGGGGGTTCATTCATAACCTTGAGTCCTTCTGATGCTGAAGCCATGAGACTAGACAGTTCCGGCAACGTCGGCATAGGAACTACTTCGCCTAGTTTTAAAATTGATGTTATAGATACAGGCACACAATTAGGAAGCACAGGATACTATGCTAATTCTAGGTTTTCAGATTCATCTAATGCTGGTGTATTTTTAGGTCATAACGATACTGCTAATGGCAGTGGGATGATTGCAGGTATTAATAAACTAGCTTTCTTAACTTATGGCACAGCTTGGGGCGAAAGAATGATTATTGACGGCTCAGGCAGATTAGGCATCGGCACGACTTCGCCAAGTGCAAAACTAGACGTTGCAGGTGAAGCTTTAATTCAAGGGCGTTTACAAGTAACATCTTCTGCACCCGAAGTGTTATTTAGTGTTCCTGCTGGTGGTTTAGACAGTAGAATACATAATGATGGTTCAGGCAATTTTATATTTGGAACAGGTACAAACAGCACAACTCCAACAGAACGCATGAGAATAGACAGTTCGGGCAGATTAGGCATCGGCACTACTTCGCCATCTCATAAGCTAGATATTGTTGGCGGTGGTTTAGAAATTACACAAGAAGAAACTACTGATGCGATTGCTATCTTAGATTCTAATAATTCAAATACTAAATACTTTAGTATTCAAGGTGATAATGGTGAATGTAATATTAATAACCCAGCAGGAGACCTTATTTTACAAAGAGGTGGTACAACTAGATTAACTTGTACTTCAAGTGGAGTTGCTATTAATGGTGCTTTATCTAAATCATCAGGCTCATTCAAGATTGACCACCCACTCAAACCAGAGACCCATCATCTTGTTCACTCGTTTGTGGAAGGCCCACAAGCTGATAATATTTATAGAGGTGTGATTGACTTGCACAAAGGTAGGGCTACTATTGATTTAGATGAATGGTTTGGTATGACAGCAGGTACATTCTTAGCACTTAATAGAGATATCCAAGCTTTTGTTAATAATGCAGATACTTGGGATTTAGTCAGAGCAAAAATAATGGGATCGCAACTTGTTATTGAATGTCAAAACCCAGAATCAAATGCACAAGTATCTTGGTTAGTGATAGGTGAACGACAAGACAAAGAAATACATGAATCATCACTAACAGACGATCATGGTAAGATTATTATTGAACCAGAAAAAAATATAGAAAACTAATGTATAATTTAACAAATATAAGGAAATAACTATGCCAGCATATACAACGAATTTAAACTTAACCAAACCAACGGTCGGTGGTGATACCAACGTTTGGGGTGGTTATATCAATGGTAATTCAGATACTGTCGATGGGATCTTCGCTGATGCGGGGAACGGGACCAGCGTTGGCCTTAACGTTGGCTCTGGTAAAACTCTAACGGTTGGTGGCACGCTGACATCTTCAGGGTCCGCTAGTTTTTCCAATATTGATGTCAATGGCGGTGCAATAGACAGCACACCAATCGGAGCAAACACCACATCAACTGGTGATTTTACCCAAATAACAGCTACTACAGCTTTTTTTAGAACCAATGCGTTGGTGGTTTCAAATACCGATAAAATTGGTATCGGTGTCACAACACCTAATTATTTATTAGACATTGCTTCAGCATCAAATGGCGATATTGTTAATGTTTACACCACAGGGACAGAAGCTCTTGTTCGAGCTGACACCAGCGCAAGCAATCCAGTTTCTTTTGGTGCTGACAACGCTGGCGATTTTATTATCAAAACAGGCTCAACCCCAACCAAAAGATTTTCGATAGGAGATACTGGAACTGGTAGTGTTACTTTACATACTGGTAGTTTGTTTCTTGATACTGCAAGTGCTGGTATTTATTTAAAATCACCAAATGGCACAGAATTTAAAATAACAGTAGATAACTCAGGGAACTTGGTTGCTACCGAACAATAATATATAATCACAAAATAGGAGTAAATATGGCTATATCATACGAATGGAACTGCAAACAGGTAGATTACTACCCGTCACACGGTGATGAATCAGACGTTGTTTACAACGTGCATTGGCGCTTAAAAGGCGTTGATTCAGAAAATGATTCTGAGGGTAATCCTTATTCAGCAGAAGTGTATGGCTCACAGTCTTTAGATGTTTCAGATCTTTCTAGCTTTGTTGCTTACGCTGATTTAACAGAAAGCGTAGTACAAGGTTGGGTTGAAGCAGCTATTGGTTCTGACGAAGTTGCTAATTTAAAAAGCAACTTAGATGCACAAATCGCTGAACTAAAATCACCATCATCTGTTTCAGGCACAATAGGAAGTTAAGTGAATGGCATTAATTCCTATCACCCCACCAGCAGGTATCGTTAAGAACGGTACTGATTATACTAATAAAGGTCGTTGGGTTGATGGGAATTTAGTGCGTTTTGAAAACGGTTATTTAAAACCTATTGGTGGTTGGGACTTACTAAGAAACACAGCATTAGACGGCACACCCATAGGGATGTATGCCTATACCGATAATAGTGGTGAACCAGTTTTAGCGGTTGGCACACGAGAAAAAGTCTATGTCTACTACACAGAAACCTGGTACGACATTACCCCATCAGGCTTTGTCAACGATTCAGTCGTTGGCACCACAGGTTTTGGTTCTTACGAATTTGGTGAAGAAGATTTTGGTGACGCTCGCTCAACCTCAACACTATCTTTTCCCACCAACAGCTTTACTTTTGACAACTGGGGTGAGGAGCTAGTTTTTTGTTTTGCTGGCGATGGCAAGCTTTATCGCTGGCAACCCAGCGCACCAAGCACGATAGCTTCAGCGATTTCTAACGCACCAACTGGTAATATCGCAACCGTAGTGTCCAATGAACGACATTTATTTGCCCTTGGCTCAGGTGGCGATCCTCGTAAAATTGCTTGGTCAGAACGAGAAGATAACACCAACTGGACATCTTTGGCCCGTAACACAGCTGGTGACATTCAAATCCCCACAGGCGGACAAATCCTTTACGGTCTCAAATACAAATCCGATATTATTGTTTTTACTGATATTGGTATTAATAGGGTCTACTACTTAGGTGCGCCTTTTACCTACGGTATTGCCGAAGCAGGCACGAATTGCAAAGCTATCTCCGTGCGTTCGATCGTTCAGGCGGGTGATTTTGTTGCCTGGCTGGGTGAAAACTCTGTCTTTGCGTATGATGGCACGGTGAAAGAAATCCCGTGCGAGGTGCATGATTACATTTACAACGAAATGTCAGAGCTATACAGAAAATCATGTTGGGGTGGTCACAATCAAAACTTCAATGAGATCTGGTGGGGTTTTCCATCAGGTGCTAATCAAACCACACCAAACAAATATGTTATTTGGAACTATCGAGACAATACTTGGTCAATAGGCGAATTAGACAGAAGTTGCTGGGTCGATCAAGGTGCGTTTGATAAACCAATCGCTGGCGATTCATCTGGTTTTATTTACGAACACGAATCAGGTGTTTTAACAGGTGAGCTAGATCCATTCTGTCAATCAGGGCCATTAGAAATAGCTCAAGGCGATAGGTTGGTACAAGTCAATCAAATCATTCCAGACGAAGAAGCCAATACTTTGCCTGGAGTAAGTATTAGTTTTACTGGTAAATTTACGCCATTAGGTAGTGAGACAAACTTTGGTTCGTTCACGTTTGAGAACGATGGTTATACCGATGCTCGGTTCTCAGCTCGACAAGTAAAAATGAAAGTGACTAGAAACAGTCAACAAGACTTTCAATTAGGACAAATTAGATTAGACGTTAAGCCAAGAGGTAAAAGATAATGGATTTATCATCACAACGACAATATATACAGCGTGCTATTAATGCTAAGTTAGATGTTGGCACAACAGGTTCTTTGCAAACTATATACACCTCACCATCAGGCGGTGATTTTGATTTTGCTATTGTTGAATCATTGTTAGTTGGTGATGATGGCAACCAACAGACTAATGTTGATATCGTTATTACTTCTGGTGGCACAGATCATTATTTATGGAAAAACCACAATATTAGTGCTTATGCTACCGATGAAATGTTAAGTAGAAGTTTAATTTTAACCGCAGGTGAAATACTAAAAATACAGGTCAATCACGCTAATATTAATGTGACAGCCAGTATCGTTGAATATGCCAAAGGAAACTAAGACTTGGGAAAGTGAATGGCCCAGATGCAAACCTTACATTGAGAAGGCAGTAAAGTATCAAGATTCCTATACAATAGAGGATATAGAAGATAAAATAAGGCAAGGAATATTTCATTTATGGCCTGGTAAGAAATCAGCCATGATTACAGAGTTCGTCATATTCCCGCAAGTAAAAGCCATGAACTTATTATTTTGTGGTGGAGATTACGAAGAACTCAAAGAAATGTTACCATATATAGAAGAGTTCGCTCGTAGAGCAGGCATCAAAAGACTTTATGGCGGTGGTCGTAAAGGCTGGACTAGAAAGTTAGTTAGTCTAGGTTTTGAGCCAGAACATTTAATTAGAAAAGAATTATGAGTAAAGGCAGAACAACAACAGAAACAGAAATTCCAGCATACCAAGAACAAGCATATAAAGATTTATTTTCTGCTGGTAGGCAAGTTTCAGGCTTACCATTTGTCCCATATACAGGACCTATGGTGGCTGGTTTTTCACCAGACCAATTGCAAGCTTTTGAAGCTACTAGAGGTTTGTTTGGCCAAACCCAAGCATTTAGCCCAGTTAGTCAATTACAAGAACTAGCACAAACACCACTTAATGTTAGCGCTTATATGTCACCTTACCAAGAAGCGGTTATCGACCCAGCTTTGCGTGGTATTCAAGAACGTCAAGATGTGGCTCAACAAGCTGCTCAAGAAGCAGCTCTTAAAGCTGGTGCGTTTGGTGGGTCACGAGGAACTATTTTAGAATCAGAAGCGCAAAGACCATACATTCAACAAGCAGCTGATACCGAAGCAGCTTTGAGACAAGCTGGCTTTGAGCAGGCAGCACAATTAGCTGCTCAACAACAAGGTTTCCAAGCTGGTTTGCTGGGCGATCTCTACAGCCAACAGTTGCAAGGTCTTGGTATGTTAAGTGGTATTGGTGGTCAACAACAAGCCCTACAACAACAAGCATTAAGTGCAGCCCGTGGTGAGTTCGAGCGTGCGTTGGGTTATCCAGGACAACAATTAGGTTATCTAACAAGCGCTATTAGTGGTGTACCATTAGCTGGTCAATATGAAACCGAACAATATAAACCTGGAACTGCTGAACAACTACAATCAGCAGCAACAACTATTAGTGCATTGATGGCTTTATCTGATGAAAGATTAAAAGACAATATTACTCTTGTTGGACAATCTAAAGGTCACAATATCTACACTTGGACTTGGAATAAAATGGCACAACAACTAGGCATAAACAGCCCAACAATAGGTGTTCTTGCTCAAGAAGTTATAGCAACAAACCCAGATGCAGTAATAAAGCATGACAACGGTTACTACATGGTTAATTACGGAGCTTTATAAATGGCTAATATATTTCAAAAAATTGGTAGTGCTTTTGGTCAATATGGTATGAATGATAAAATGGCAACCGATGATTTTGTAAATTTACCAAAAGACCAAAAAAGAGCTATGCAAATGCAAGGTTTGCAAAAATTTGCTGATGCAATGGGGCTTGTTGCTGCACAACAATCTGGCGATCCTAGAAGAATACAATTAGCACAACAAACTTTATTGCAAAAAGAAGAAGAAAGACAAACTAAGTTGCAAGAAAAAGAAATTAATAAAGCCATCGATGCTGCCAATATACCAGAATCGCAAAAACAATTATTAAAACAATTAGACCCTAAAACACAAGCGTCTATATTGTTTAGAGAACCAGAGCCAGAGCCAGGTAAACAAGCTATTATTGATAGTATTTTAAGAAAAAAATTATTAGGTGAAGAATTAACTGAACAAGAAAATCTATTATATCAAGACCTTGTTTTAAGGCCAACTTATCAAGAAAGAGTAATTGATCCAAGATATCGAACACAAGGATTTAGTGGACCATCACAATCAAGTTCTTCTGTCATACCAACAATTACCACAGAAGAACAATTTAATAACTTGCCATCAGGCTCACAATTTTATTTTGAAGGAAAATTACAAACAAAAGAGTAGGGAAGAATGAATGGCAGAGCAAAAACAACCAATCAAATCTTTTAAAGAATTACAAAGCTCTCAACAAGTAAAAAAAGTTTCTTCTTTCAGTGAATTACAGAAACCAACAGGATTTGAAAATATTGCTTACCGTACCGTTGTTGGTGCATTAAGAGATGCAGGACAAGCAACCATTGAGTTTGGTGACTTTCTTAATCAAATAAAAAATCCAACTTATCTATCTAATATTCTTGGTTTAATCGAAGCAAAAAGACGTGGTATGCCAGAAGCAGAAAAAGCTCTTACAGACTATGTAACACAAAAAAAAGAACCATCCATTACTTTACCAGAGGTGCCAGAACCAGAAGGCATTGTGCCACAATTTGGTAGAACACTTTTACAATATGGTGTTCCATATGCAGGCACAAGAAAAGCTTTATCTGATGCTGGTATAAAAATAACAAAAAAAGCTGGTGAAAAACTTTTTTCTAAAGATCAGTTTATTAGAACTGGTAAAGAAATAGCTTTAGGTTCAGCAGTAGAACAGTACGCATTTTCTCCAGAAGAAGAAAGATTATCTAATTTATTACAAGAAGTTGCACCTAATGCTGTGTTTGAATTTTTACAATCAAACCCAGATGATCCAGAAACATTACAAAGACTTAAAATGGCTATTGAAGGTTCTGCTTTAGCTGTGCCCTTTGAGTTTGCTGCTAGAACATTAGGAAAACTAAGGGCGCAAAAAACTAAAGAAATTGATGTAAAAGAAGCATCTAAAACAGATGAAAATATTGCTACCGATATATCAGCAGAACAAACATTACAAGAAGCACAACCATATAAACCACAAGCTGGCGTTAAAACTTATGATGAAAATTTAAAACAAAAAGAAAATATTATTAAGGCACAACAAAAAGATCCTATTAATTTTAAATTTGATGATGTTAGTGGTAATGCTGCTGCAAAAGTTGGTAAAAATAAATTTGATTTTGTGCGTAATCCAGATGGTACATATCAATTAAATATAAAAGGTTTTAGAAATAAAGAAGAGGTTGAAGCAGCAATAAATATTGAAAAAGATATTCAAATGACTAAGGGTGTTGATATTGATAATGAAATTCCGTACCTTAGAAAAAAATTTACTGAAGAAGAAATAGATAGGCCAGTAGAAAAATTTAACAATTTAACAGATGCAAAAAAATATGTTGTTAAAAGATTTGTTAATAAGGGCGGTTTACCTAGCGATCTAAGCCCAGTACAACCAAAAGTAAAATTAGCTCGTTCTATATTAAAGTTTCACCCAGAAGATTATGGTTTAGAAGATATTGCATCATCTATGGGTTATACAAGAAGAGAATTACCACCATCATATCTGTCAAAAGATTTAAGACCAGGTGATGCTTTTGAAAGAGCTGGGGAAAAGTTAAGCGAAGCAGGATTTGCTGGCAGGTTGAGTGATCGGACAACAGGATATAGTGGTTTGGAAAAAGACGAAATTGATATTATTTTAGCAGACAATAGACCTTTACCATCAGATGCAAAATTTAATGATTATCAAAATTTTCAAGCTCAACAAAATGCAGCAGATAAATTGGTTAATAAATTAGAATCTGCTGGGTACGATCCTACTGCTATGACTAACGCACAAGTTAAGTCAGCATTAAAAAACATAGACAATGAAGAAAATTATATACAACAAGGTTTAGATCAAGCAGAATATTTTGACAGTCAAGCCGATGAATTTGAAATACAAATAAGATCAAGGGCTGAAAGAGTGGCTAGAGAAGCAAGAGAAGCTTCTGGTATTGTTGATGAACCAGAAATTAGATTGTCTCAAGGTGGTAATAAGCCGCCAATAGAAGGTCCAGAAAAAGCTGGTAACATAAGATTAGACAAGTATGCTGAACCAGAAGATTTTAAAAAGATAGTTCAAGATGTTGTAGATAATCAAGTAAATCTTGATGCAGCTCGTAGGGTGGTTAAGTTTGGCTCAAAAGGAGAAGAGCTTACAGCACTAGCACAACAGCTTGGCATGACACCAGACGATGTTATGTTAAGAAAAGTTGGGCAAGCTTTTAATGCTGAACAAGTTCATGCAACCAGAATGTTATTCGATGAAGCTGGCGCAAGAGTGGCAACATTAGCAAGAAAAGTAGCAGATCCATCGCAAGCATCAGATGCTTTAAGAGTTGAGCTTAAATATGCTATGACTAAGTTTGCTTCTTTAGCAGAACAATTAGTTGGTATAACTGCTGAAGCTGGTCGAGCTTTACGGGCTTACAGAGAATACATTGGCCCAGCCGAAGAAAAAAATAAATTTATTGCAGATTTTTTAAAAACAAATACTAGAGATGATATTGATGAAGTGGCTAAAGCTATCACACAAATTGATTCTGATGAAGGCTTGGCAACATTTGTCAAAAAAGCTTACAAACCAACAACCAAAGATATGATTCAAGAACTGTGGATTAATGGCCTGTTATCAGCGCCACCAACACACATGGTTAATATTATTTCCAACACAATAACAACTGGTCTTAGACCAGCAGAATATTTCTTGGCTGCTGCTGCAGGAAAATTTAGAAAAGGCGATGATAAAATTACTTTTGGTGAAGCTGGAGCAAGACTTGCTGGTTCTATTTATGGTGCATTAGAAGGTTTAAGAGGAATTGGCAAATCCCTAATTAAACCAATACCTTTTGTTGGTGAAAGGTTTGGTGCAACCTTAGAAGAGTCTTTTGATTTAGCAGACCCTCTTACTAAATTAGAATTATCAAGACAAAAAGCCATACCTGGTT
>JGI11705J14877_10001847_pt1 | contig 11730 bp, 8 predicted proteins | sample Etolaghawater15m_FD_14877 | JGI IMG/M metagenome (IMG submission 14877) | reverse complement strand
CCGGCTCGGAGTAGCCCCCCTCGCCCGTCTCCGTGTTGTTCTCCATCTTGATGGTCAGGTCGCCGCCGATGCACTCGACAAACACGCGGTCGAGGACCGAGATGTGCGGGTGCAGGCCCTGGACCTGGTTGTCGCGGGTAGTGGCTCTCCACTCGAAATCGAACTCCGGCGGGAGAGCGTATTCCAAGTCCCCACGGTCGTCGATGTACTCCAGGTCGTTGTCGTTGGTCACACGGAAACGGAAGACCCGGATATCGTCCGTGGTTTCGCCGATCTGGAAGATGATGAACAGTCGGACGGGCGTCTTGACGAACTGGAGGAACTTGGCGTTCTTGTAGTAGCGGTACAGTTCCCCAAAGTCCTTGACAAAGCCCTTGCCACCAAGCAGATCGCGATCGGGGGATGCAAACGTCGTGCCGTCGAACGTGTGGACACTGAAGACGTCCCTGACTTTGGTCTCGGACCTGAGTCCGAGGAACACATTGTACCCGAAGATCAGGTGATCGCCGACACCGGTGATGTCGCGAGGGATACAGTTGTTCTCGGTCTGAATCCTCTCCGTGCCGATGATCTGGCTTTCCTTGCCCCCGAACACCTCTTTGCGCCTGGTGTTGACCTTCTCCAGGCGCGTACAGAGGTCCTTGTTCAGGCCAAGCAGGCGTTTGCGGAGGACCTCGTAGGCGCCCCCCTGCAGATCGGTTCCGGTAGATTCCTCGACCTGTTCCCCGGTCCCGGCCTCTTCAATGGTGGTGGTTTCTTCATCTGCCATTTGCTGCACCTTGGTGGTGTGCGTTCAGCGAGCCGTGGCCCTGGCCCGTCTGGCCATCTTTCTGTGCTCGCACTCTCTCGTCGCCTACTTCGCCAACCAGAGGGCCATCAGATCGTCCATGCCGAGCTTGCTCACGGCTTGCTGGAGGCCGGCAGCCTGCTCACGCACCTCCTGATCCTTGGACTTCGTGGCCAGCCGGGCCAGCAGCGCGGACACGGTCAGGTTCTTGATGTCCTCGGTCGAGATGCCTTCCTTTCCAATCAGGGCCTTGAGCTGTTTGGCAATCGGCGAGTTGCCGCTGGCCAGTTTCTTGGCCAACTCGCTCTTGTCCATGAAGCCGTCCACGGATTTGGCCAAGCTGATGGACTTGAAGAACGTGCTCAGGAACTCCCCGTCGCCGCCGACGATATCGATCTTGGCCGTCTTCATGGCCTCGGCCAGGACGGCGGCCTGGTGTTCGGCAATCTGACGGTTCACATCGATCGCGGCCAGTTCCACCTCTTTCTGCTTGTTAAGCTGGAGCTTGAACTCCTCGTGCTCCCGACCGATGCCATCCAGTTTCTTCATGGCCGCTGCTTTCTGGTCGATGCCCTGGGCTTCGGCCGCGTATTGTGCGGTCATGGACTTGGCCTCGGCCTGGCCGCTGGATTCGATGCCAAACGCCTTGGCCTTGGCGCGCTCCGTGTCGGCCGTCGCTTCGGCCCTGCCGCGAAGCTCGATGGCGTTGGCTTCAGCTTCCCGAACGCGGACGTCTGCGATTCCTCCGGCCGACTGCTCGGCGATCACGCCCTCGGCCAGCACTCTCTTGGCTTCTGCTTGCTTCTCCGCGGCCACGCGTTGCCCCTCGGCCATCGTGACCTGTTCCTCGTACAGGCTCTTGGCCGACTGTTCCTTGGCCTGGGCGGCTTTCACCTCTTTCACGAGCAGTTCTTCGGCATCCCGGTCGGCCGCTATCACTCTGGTCTTGCGATCGCGCTCCGCCGCCGCCAGCTCGCGCGTGTCCTTGATCTTCTCTTCCTCCTCGGCCACGGTCTTCTCGACCATCACACGCTCGCGAATGACGTCCTGGATCTTCTTCTTCTCGATCTCGACCGCCTTCTGCTTCTCGATATCCTTGACCGCTACGAGGCGTTCACGCTCGACAGCTTCGAGCTGGCGATCGCGTTCCACACGCTCGTTCTCGACCGCGATTGTACGCTCCTTGGCCTTGGCGGCGACTTCGATCTGGCGCTCCTTGTTCTGCTCGGCCACGGCGACCTCTTCCTCGGCCAGAATGCGGGCGCGCTCGGCCTTCAGGTGCTCTTCTGCTTCGACTTTCTCCGCCTCGGCCCGTTCACGCGAGCGCACAGTCGCGATCTCGCGTTGCTGCCGCGCCTCCGCATCGGCTTGTTGGCGATCGAGTTCGAGGATCTTCTCCTGGGCCTCCACGTCCTGTTGCCGGATGACCTTCTGTTTGTTGCGTTGGAAGTCGTTGGTCGCCATCGCTTCGGTGGACGTCAGGTCGACGATCTTGCGGATGCCCTGGGCGTCCATGATGTTGTCCGGGTCCAGGGACGACATCGGGGTCTGCTCCAAGTAGTCGATGGCAACGTCTTCGAGCTTGTAGCCGTTCAGGTCTTCGCCAATCACGAGGATGATCTGCTCCTTGAACCGTTCGCGCTCGGTAAACAGTGTGATGAACTCCATCTGCTTACCGACGGTCTTCAGCGCCTCGGAGAACTTCGCCTGGAAGAGTTCCTCCAATGTGTCCTTCGTGGACGCGCGTTGACAACCCACTGCCTGGGCTACCTTGAGCACGTCTTCCTGCGTCTTGTTCACGCGGACATAGAACGTGACGCGGATGTCCGCGCGGATGTTGTCCTCGCAGATCAGTCCGTTCTTCCCGGCACGGTCGATTTCCATTGCTTTGACCGAGATGTCCATCGTCTCGGCTTTGTGGATGATCGGGATGACCACGCCGCCGGTAAACGTGACCGTGACCTTCTCCCCGAGTTTGTTGATGATCAGCGCCTTGCCCTGCTCGACTTTGCGATAGAATCGGCATACAAGCGTTGCCAGCCCTATCAAGACGATGATGGTTACCAATCCAATGAACACCATTGCGAGTACCGGATCCATTTACCTGCTCTCCTCTCTAGTTGCGTTTCTTGCTCTACTCGATCTCACGTGATAATTGTCTCGATTCTCTGATCTCTTCGGCGGGCGCGAGGCGCGGTCAGAGTTTGCGGATGTCATACGTGTTCCTCTCCTCGTTGAAGCCCACGATGACAGCCTCGTCGCCTCTCTTCAGGCCAGCGTCCTCTGCGCAACGTACGGCGATAAGGAGAAACGAGTCCTCCACCTTCAGTTCCGCCTGACCGAACTTGGGGGTCACGCGCGACGTCTTGATTTTGCACGTCGAGCCGACCAAGTGGCCGGCGCCGTGGGTTGTCTCCGTCTTGAACACGTCCCGGAACGGGCGTGTGGTAAGCCCCGCCAGGAAGAGGCTGACCACGCCTGTGCCGGCAAAGGCGACGATGCCCAGGACGACGGCCGGCACGAACTGCACGAGCCTTGGGGAAATGAGCCAGTTGAAGAGGTAGGCCATCACCCACATCTGGAGGACGATGAAGCTGAAAATGATCGTCACAGGGACCCGTCCGAGGTTCAGGAATCCCAGAACGGAGTTGAGCAGTCCCTCCGATCCGTCGAGCGCGTCGAGGCTTCCGTCAATGCCATCGGTCATGGCTTCTGCTGCGCCTTCCGCCGCAGCCTCGGCGGCAGCCTCCGTGGCTGCCTCGGCGGCGCCCTCGGCGGCGCCGTCGAGTCCGAAGCCGAGGAAGTCCAGCACGTCGATGTCAAGGAAACCCGCGATTACGACAAGCCAGTAGAAGACGACGACTCCCAGCAGAATCGTGTAAGGCAGCATGGCTCCGCTGCAGATCTGTCTGAAGAAGTCCATTGTCCGGTTCTCCTATCGAGCGCTTGAGCGACGACGTCCATCCGTGGTCTACAGGGCACAGCCGAACAGCGCTTCCGCCTCTTGCTTCTGTCTGAGCGATGTCCGCACCCATTCGTGGACGCGTGTTGTGATGTCCGCATCCAGATCCATCGCACTGGCCATGTTCTTGATGAACTTGCTTTCTTCGGGCGCTACCTCGTCGTCGGCGTAGGCGAGGAGGTAGCAGTCTTTGAGGAGGCTGCGTTTGAACGTGCTGTTGGCGATGTTCTTCAGCATGGATGAGACAACGTCCATCGTGCGCGGCGTGAGCCACATCTTCTGGATGGTCTCCGGGTCGAGCTGCATTCTGTCGAACATGCTGTCGAGCAGGCGGCGTTCGTCATCCGTTGCGTCGTCGTCGGCGTACGCCAGCGCGATGAGGATGTCTGCGTAGACGTAACGCGGGTCATTGAGTTGGTTGGACATCGCTTCTCTCCTGTATCTGAGTCACAGTCTCAATCTTAATCCCAATCACGATCTCTCTTCTCTCACACCTATCTCGCCGGGCTCCTTCCCGGGCCGCCGTAAACGCCTCGTTCGCAGGCCGTGACAAAGCTCTCGCCCACGGACTTGAGCTCCTCCCATTCGGCGCGGATCGCGGCCGCTTCCGACTGGTCGATCACACCGTCGTCGGCTGTGCTCCCGGACACTTTCTCGAGAAGGTCGGAGAACTCGCTGAGTATCTCCTGCGTCACGGTCAGCCATGGCTCCTTTGTGCCGCTGTCTGAAGATGTGTTCTCAACGAAAAAGCCGTCGAGTTGCTCGCACAACCACAGGACGGGTTTCTTGTTGCCCGTTGATTTACAGATCTTGAGGATTCTGTCCAAGGGGTTCTCCGCCCCGCTCCCGGCCAACTCTTTGGGCTGGCACCACTTGTAGACCAATGAAGCCGACACCCCCATGTCCGCTGCAACGGCTTTCGCCCCGACGTCACTCATCGATTCCTTCAAGACAGTGTGTGATTCCACTCTCTTTCTTCCTGTGCTTTGATACCCAATCTAGCAAACCATCGCTGTCCGCGCCATTACAATCCCCGGCCGTGTTTGTAACGTGCTTCCTGCTACGCTCCACCCAGTTCCGCTTGCAGGAGAGCAATGTCGCGGGCGATCTGCTCGCGCTCTGTCGTCTGGAAGCTCGGGGGTACGAGCGAACGGCGGGAGCAGTGCAGCAACGCCTGCATGCTCTGCAGCCGGCGCTGGGCACTGATGTTGTTGGGCGTGTAGTCACTTGCCAGGTCGAGGACCTGCCGGGGACTCAGTTGCGATCTGCTCAGCAATCGTTCCGTCTTCAGTTCCGCCGCGAACTCCCGGAAGTCGGCCGGACTGTAGTCCGCGGTCATCGTCATGAATCTCTCCCCGTCTCTCTCCCCGAAGTCGACGAGTGTCAGCCCGCAGCCGGCCAGGGCGACGTCAACAAAGTCACGGCGGTCCTGGCCCTCAGGGTCGAACACGGGCAGGTGCAGTCCGCAGCGGCCGCTGCGTTTCAGGTCTGCGGCAAGGTTGTCCGGTCGCGCTGTCATCAGGATCCACACGATCTTCGAGCGGTTCCTGGGGTCGCCCATCATCTTTATCACGTTGCCGAAAAGTCGCTGTTCGGTCTCATGAACGTCGCGGCCAGGCTTGGCGAACACGGTATCGGCCTCGTCCACGATGATCATGACGTTGCCCAGGACTTCCAAGACGTTGCGGATCTTCTCGAAGATCTGGTCCGTTTCACCAAAGAACGAACTCCGCAGGTTCTTGAGGAATATCACGGCACGTCCGCATTCCTTCGCCCACGCGAGGGCGATGTAGGTCTTGCCAACGCCGTTCGGACCGGTGACGAGAATGCCGACTGGCGCCACCTCGGGCTTGCCGGAGGCGAGGGCTTTGCCGAGGCGCTGGAGTTGCTGCTTCAAGGCGCGGTTCCCGATGACGTCGTCGAGCGAGTGCTCCGGTTGGACGAGTTCGATGTGATCGCCGATCTGGTTGATTAGCAAGCGGTTGAGGTAGTACAGGAAATCGGCGCGCTGAAGCCGTCCTTTGCGGTACCGGGCCAGGCGGGCAGTCTGCTCAATGCCCAGCAACGTCATGCCCGCGCTCAGCTCGGCGAACGACTTCTGGCTGCCGTCGAGCTTGAGCCTGGCGTTGTTCTGGAGCGTCCAGCGGATGTACCGCTTACGTTCGTCCTCGTCCGGCAACGGGATATTGATGTTCACCAAATGGGGCAGGGATCGGATGGACTCGTTTACCGCGCTGGCCGTCTCGGAGACGAGGATCAGCAGGTGGTCTGAGGAGACGAACTCCGGCTCGGTGAGCCACTCTTTGAAGAGGATGAGCCGTTGCCGGTCGTGGTCGCCCATGCGCGACACAGGCACGTTGGGTACGACGCTCTCGACGTAGTCGACAATGAGGGCGATGGACACGCCTTTGTCCGGACCGAGAAGTGTCGATGCGCGGCAGAGCTTCCTGAGAAATACGAGTGAGGCCAATACGTAGGCGGAACTCTTCGCAACCACCTCGGCAAAGCTCTCCAGCCCGGCCTTGCGGTCTTTGCCGGTGAACAGAGTCAGGTAGATCTCCTTGGCAGTATCGAGATCGTTGTCGGACTCGAACTGGATACCGCGGGCGATGTTGTAGGTCACCACGAGCCGTCGCTTCATGGACAGGCGTTGCTGGAGGTAGTCGGTGAGCGAGACGTACGCTCCCGCGGAGCTTGCCGCAGCCCCCTTCAGCCACGGACACCGGTAGACGTCGTGCACATTGCCGGTGATAAGGAACTGGTTGGATTGATTCGAGAGGAACGCCTCGCGAATCTGTTCCATGAAGCCAAGATCGTGATACGTCATCTTCCCCCGGAGGAGCTAGATCGCCCTCGTCCGCGCCGTGTCCGTCTTGTCTTCCTCACGTTCTGCCGTCTCCTTGCCGCCTTCGCTCAGCATCGCGGCGAACACGTCCGCCGCTTCAGACTGCATGCCGGCAGCCAGCAATTCCTCCTCCAAGTCCTGTTCCTGCTCCGTATGGGCCAGTTCCCCGGACAGCTTCGCTTGCGTGACCAGGCTGTGACGACGTTCCTCGATGGCCCTGACGTTCCGGTCGTCGAGTTCCGTGCTCAGATTGCTCAACCGGTCGTTCAGCTTGATGATCTGTTTGCTGCTGACAATGTCCGCGATGGCTTCCGATTCCTGCTTCTTCAGCCCGTCGATATGCTTCTGCATCTCCTGCAGCTTGCTCTTGTACGTGTCGATCTTCGACTTCAGTTGCTGCACCTCGGCGTTCAGTTGCTCTTGGTCCCCGGTGAGCGCATTGTCGCGGTTGAACAGCTCCGTGAAGGCCTGCTGGTACCTTGGCTCGTTCGTCTTGCGGTACTGCTCGACGGCTCCCTTCATCTTCACCTTGACTCCCTCCGCCTCCTTGGCGAGCGCATCAATCTGCTTGGTCTTCTGGTCGAGGACCATCATGAGCTGCGCGACCGCTTCGCGCACCTCTGCGTACTGCTTGCTCCACTCCTGGCGTGTCTTGGCGAAGGTGGCCTTGATACCGGTCGGGGTGGTGACAAGGGAGTCGGTCGTTCCGTCGATGTCGCTCTCGATCAGTCCGCCCAACGTTCGGATGTAACGAAAGAATGAACTCAAGATCCCCATGGCAGTGCTCCTCTACTTCCTTGGTTCGGCGCGCCCGGCGCACCAACGGTTGGTGAACGAATAGTAAGCCTGCGGTCATGCTTTTGCAAGTTGTGGCTGCCAACTACTTCCCGTCCCGTGAGCATCCGCCGAATGCGTGGACACTTTTGGACAATAGCGGGTCTTTGGCCCGCAATTCAGGCATTCCATCGCGTTCCGGCCGTCGTCGTAAGATGCCTATTAACACTGTGTTAAGGCTTCAAGAGACAATGTGTGGCAACACCCCTGCTTACCAGCGGCTAGCAGAAGGACTCGCCCAGAGAGTCGTGGACGGTAACAGGAGTTGGATCGTGATGAGCCCGGCTGATGACAGAAGGTTGGAACGGTGTGATATAGCGGACGCTGGCGTGGCAAAAGCGGTCACCGCAGCAAGGAGAGTCGAACCGATGAGAGATAACCGGCTACTGGCAGTGTGGAGCGCCGTCTTCCTGGCGGCGGCGGTAGCCTGCGGGGATTCTGCGTATGAGAAGGCACTCAGCGCCCTAGAGCGAAGTGCTGCCTTCCAGCAGAAGGCTGAAGAGGTGCAGATGGCTGGCGACACCGTGGCGGAGCAGCAGCTTCAGCAGGAGCTCGTTGCGGAAGCCCGTGAGATCGCTGAAGAACAACGGCGTCGAGAGCAGTATCTCAGGGAGATGCGTCAGGATCTGGAAGAGACCGTGAAGGCGCAGGAACGTCGGCGTTTCGAGTACCGCCAAACCACGCATGACTGCAAGTTGGCGGAGACGCAGGCCAAACGTGCCGAGCAGGAAGCAAAGCGCGCATTGTACCGTGCCAAACAGGCCCAGGCCGACGCGCGCAGAGCCCAGAAAGTGGCTGTTTTCCAGATCCGTGATGCGGAGCGGGACGTGACGGACGCCCGTGCGGGTATCGCCGAAGCGTTCGCCTCGGTGGAGACGGAGAAACAGCGCCTGGCGGACGCAGAAGGCGTGCAGGCGCTGGCGACCGGTGACGTCGAGGCGGCCAGGGCTCTGTACGAAAGCCGTCTGACGGTACGTGACGACGCGGAGAAGGAGTATGACGCGGCGTTGGCCGATCACGAGAAGCTGGCGGCCGAGCACGAGAAATGGGAGGACAAGGACCCGAAAGGCAAGGCTGTCGGCATTGAGAAGAAACTGGCTGCTGCCCGTTCCGGCCTCGACGCCGTGAAGGTAGCGCTCGACGCGGCGGAGAGGGCTTTCAGCGATGCCGCGAAGGACCTGGACAAAGCGGAGAAAGCCCGGGAAGCAGCGGAAAGAGGCGTTGGCCAGATCAGCAGGGAATTGCTGAGAGCCTACAAAGACCTCAAGACGGCAGAGAACGCTGAACGCAAGGCAACACTTGCTCTACGGAAAGCCGAGCAGATCATGGCCGATGCTCGTGAGCTCGAGCTGGCCGCCGAGGTGGCCCAGCGCCAGGCCCGAATAGCGGCCGAAGAAGCAGAAGACGCGAAGCTCGCAGCCAGGGAGGCGGCCGAGGATGCACACCTGGCGAAGACCGAACTGGAGAAGCTCCAGGTCGAGACGAAGCAGGCCCTGGCGGACACCAGGCGGGCTGAAATCGCGATGGATTGAACCGACCGGACACGGCGGTAGAAGAGAGAAGAGAGACAGTAAAGAGGAGAACTGCCACAGAACGCGCCCCACCGGGCGCGTTCTGTGGCAGTTTCTGTGCAGTGTCAGGTCTCTGGTGTCAGGAGCGGCTGCCGAGAACGCGGATCGCGTAGTCGATGTCGTCGCGGGAAACGGCGAGGCTTGCGACGGCACGGATCGTGTCAGGCCCGGGGGCCAGGACCAGCACTCCGGCCTCTGCCAGGCTCGCGACGACATTTGCCGCGGGCCTGCCGGGCGTGTGGAAGCAGACGATGTTGGTCTCCACGGTGGACGGATCCAGCTCGACACCTGGAAGGTCAACGATGCCGTCCGCCAAACGCCTCGCGTTGGCGTGATCATCGGCCAGCCGTTCACGATGATGCTCCAGTGCGTAGAGCGCGCCAGCCGCGATGATCCCTGCCTGGCGCATGCCGCCGCCGAACTGCTTGCGGACGCGTCGGGCTTGGTATACGAACTCGCGCGTGCCGGCCAAGGCTGATCCGACCGGTGCTCCCAACCCCTTGGAGAAGCAGACACTGACCGAGTCGACGTGCCGGGCGATGTCCGCTTCGGCGACGCCACCGGCGAGGGCGGCGTTCCACAATCGTGCACCGTCCATATGTGTCCCGATACCGTTGTTACGAGCAAACGCTGCGATCTCCGCAACTGTCTCGATCGGCCACACACTTCCCCCTCCCCGGTTGTGGGTGTTTTCGAAACAGAGCAGGGACGGGCGCGGGAAATGGACATCGGCCGGACGCAGAGCCGAGCGGACATCCTCGACGCAGAAGATGCCGCGGACGCCGGGGAGGAGCTTGCACGTGACTCCCGAGAGGGCGGCAGAGCCGCCTCCTTCGTACCAATACACGTGCGCGTTACCGTCCACCAGCATTTCGTCACCGGGCCGTGTGTGGACGCGGACGGCAACTTGGTTGGCCATGGTGCCGGAGGCAACGAACAACGCGGCTTCTTTGCCCAGGATCTCGGCGACTCGTTGCTCCAGAGCATTGACGGTCGGGTCGTCACCGAACACGTCGTCTCCGACTTCCGCTTCCGCCATGGCCTGACGCATCCCGGGCGTCGGTTTCGTAATTGTGTCGCTGCGCAGGTCCACGAGTCTGTCGGGCATGGTGCGGACTCCGGGTTAAAGACGTGCTCGACCGGTTACTTCCCGGTGAATGCGAACGGATAACTCCTGCCTACGAAAGGCTGGCGGGAGCCATCGGCGAAGGTCAGCAAACCGGCGACGGCCAGCCTTTGCGTGCCTGCGCGCCGCGGGACAGAGACGGTGGTTGGATGGCCGACACGATCGACGGAGGCAAGCGTGCTGACAACGTGTCCTGTCACGTCCTCCTGGCGGATTTGGGCCGCGACCGAAACGGGCGTCTTGCGGTGGTTCCCCAATCCCCGGACAGTCACCGTGGCCTCCATCAGCATTCCGTCGGCCTCGAGCACGTGGGACGTCTCGACCGCTTTTGCGGAGAGCGCAAATTCCATTTCAGGCGTGTTGTGAGGCAGGAGGGCGGGGGCGGCGAAGATCCCCGCGCTGACGGCTTTGAACAGGCTCTTGGATAGCCTCTCGGAATAGTCGAACACAATGATGCCGTCAGCCCCGATCTCGCGGGCCAGGAGCATCTGGTGGATCGCCTCGGCCGGCGTGTGCGTCCAGCGCAACGTCACGCCGACGCCGGAACAGAAGGGCGCACGACTGCCGATGACCGGCATCTGCTCGGACAACCGGCGTGCGAAGTCCGCATCGTCGTCGAAGTAGTTCATCGGGCACACGAAATCGAGGTAGCCTTCCTTCACCCACAGCCCCCAGTCCTGCGCAACACTGTCGCGGCAGGCTGGGTACCCGCTGAACACGGCGGCGGAGACTTTGCACCACGGCTTGATCCGATGCACTTCCTCGGAGACGGCTTTGACGAGACGCGTGATCTGGTCGCGTCGGAACTGGCCGTACTCCTCCTGGAGTTTCCCTTTGTGGGCGCCCGCGGGCCAGTTGTCGACGCGCTTCCCGAGTGTCGCCTCGAAACGTCCGCGGCATCCCGTGCAATAACAGGAATTGGCGTGGGGGTAGCGGATGTAGTCGAAGTGGACGCCGTCCACGTCGTACTTGCGCGCCACCTCGACCATGGTCTTCAGCTCCAGATCGAGATTGGCCGGATGCGACGGGCAGAGCCACGGCTTCTTGTCGCCGGCGACTGGTTCTTGCAGGCGGCCTTCGCGTCGCAGTTGCTCGATGAACTCGGCGGGCGCCCGACCCAGGTTCCAGTTGACCTTCCACGGGTGAACTTCGATGCCGCGTTTCTTCGCGGCGGCCACGCACTGCGCGATCTGATCGCCGTAGATCCGGAACGTCTCGGAGTGTGGCAGATACTCACTGTCGTAATGCGCGATGCCCCCCCACCACATGTTGGGGACCACCATGTTGAAACCGGCATCCGCGAGCTCCGCGATGGACGCCCCCCAATCCCCTGCGTACGCCCCCGTGCCCGAGTGGTTCCAGACGGCGCGGTATTCGCACTCCCGCGGCGCATGCACGCTCGCATAGGCCTGGCCTGCGGACTCCGCAGCGGCGTTTGCAGTCTCGATCGCACCGATCACGGCACGTTCCGCCAGGCGCTTCTCGGCCATTTGCAGGAGCTGACGCGCTTTGGACAGGTGCTCCCGGGCATCCTGGCCGTTCGGCGCTGAGGCGGCCTGCCTCCGGACGAGATCGGCGAGTCCGTCGAGAGTCTCGAAGGGGCCG
>JGI11705J14877_10001844_pt1 | contig 11739 bp, 6 predicted proteins | sample Etolaghawater15m_FD_14877 | JGI IMG/M metagenome (IMG submission 14877) | reverse complement strand
TAGCCTTTCTTGCGGGCCGACTCCACGGCGGCAGCGATCCGGTCGCGTGGATTGACAGGATCGAGTTTCTTCCGCGGATCGCCCTCGCTGAAGACGCGCGTGCCGAGTACGTAATTGGTGCCGCAGGAAAAGGTGATGACTGCCTCGGTGGCGTCGCTTACGACGAGGGTACCGTCCTCGGGCTCGACCATCCCGTCCGTTTCAAGACTGAACTGGGCAGCGAAGAGAATGCCGTAGTACTCGAGTTGGCAGTCCACCTCGATGCTGTTGCCGGAGGCCTGGACCGTGGCTGTTCTCCCCGGGGCGCAGTCCGTCTCCTGGTCGCCGAAGGGGTGCTGGAAGGGGACCTCCGGCGCCAGGGCAAAGGCGAGCGCACCCTCGTGGTCGGCGGCGAGTTTGACCGCCAGTACCTTGTCCGGATACGAGGCAACGTATTCCCGGGCATAGCGGACACCGTCGCATGTGTATCGACAGTAGGCCGTGGCCGTATCCAACACCAGGCCCCGCTCATACTCCGAGACATCCTCGTGCGGGAAGTGCAGATAGATTTCGAGCGCATTGGTCAGGTTCCGCCGGGTCAAAACCGAGTTCTCGGTTACCTGGATGCGCTCTCTCTGAACCAGCCCGAAGACGCTACACCCAAAATGGCCGCATCCCAGGGGAAGCGAGTACTGCTCCCAGCCCTGATCGCTGTCGGCGGCGGGCGACGTGTACCTCATGACGAGTGGTCTCATGCCATGTCTCCGTTGGGCAGTCCGGGCCCGTCATCTGTTCTCGCTCTATCAGTTTCAGTTATGCTCGCCAACGGAATCCAACGTGGCTTCCGCGCTCCCGTTCTCAGACCTGGACGGCAGTAAGGCCGGCGCGGAGGCGGGCGGCGGCCAGCGGATCGAAGTAGGCAGGAAGCAGTTCGAGACAGGAAGCGGAACCGACGGCCAGGGCGTCGGCGACGGCATCGACCATCTCGTGGTCGGCGAGGACGCTGGCCAGGGCTGTACCGGTCGCGGTGCGGCGGCAACGGTGGACGGCTGACGTACGGGCCAAGAGGATGCCGGTAACGCAGTCGCCGGCGCCGATGGGGTTGCGGACAGTATCGAGCGGGGGGAGAGACAACTTCCAGGCGCCAGTGCGACTGATCACGCTGGTCGCCTTGGCGCCGGCTGTGACGACGATGAAACCCACGTCGAACCGCTCGATGCAGTGGCGTGCCGCCGCGACCGTGTCGGGAATGCCCGTGAACGTGGTGATCTCGGCCGCGTTGACCTTCAGGATGTCGACGCCTACGGCGAGAGTCTCGGCCACATCGCGCCAGGCGTCCAGCAGGACGACGGATCTGCCGCGCGCCGCGCGTGCGATGTCCGCATAGACCGAAGCCGGCACGCCGGGGGGCCATGTGCCGCACAGCGCAACACCATCGAAGCCGGGCAACGCGGCGCCGACGCGATCGAGAAACGCGCTCACCTCGGCGCCCGACACAGTGCCGGATGGTTCGATGAGTTCCGTGACGGTCTGGCCTGCGTCGTCGATCACAGTGGTGGCGGTTCGCGTCTCGGCCGACGTCTCGACGGTGATGTGAGGGACACCGTCACGCTCGAGCTCGGCGCAGATGGTGCGCCCGGTCGGTCCGCCTGCGACTTGGGCGACGGTGGGGCGGAGGCCATCGATGCGCAGCGCCCGGGCGGCGTTGACTGCTTTGCCGGCCGGGCAGCCGTGTTTGGCACGCGCGCGATTGACGTCGCCGATGGTCAGACGGTCGAAAGACAGCACCGTCTGCCAGGCCGCGTTCAGGCCGACGGTCAGGCAGTTGGTCGATGTGTCTTGCATGGGTGGCGGGTGGTGGTGGATCTCGCCGAACGTTCGTGGCGGCTTCTCTTGATTTGCGGTGTACATTAGCCAGTATACGAGGGGCAACAAACCGTAACGACAACCGTCCGGAGCGCATGGACGTCGAGAGAGTCAAAGAGCTTGAGACTCGTCTGCGGATGACCTTCTGCGTAGACTCGCGCGAACTGCGGGAGTTGACGCGTATTCTGCGTGTGAACCTGAGAATCCTCGCAGCGCGCCTGGAGAAATGCTGGCACGCGCAGGATTGGGGCGAGATTCAGGACATCTGCGCGCAGTTTGCTTCCGCGGCCCAGAACGTCCAGGAAGAGGAATTGGCCGACCTGGCCGGCGCCCTGACGGCGGCGGCCGTGGAGCACAACGCCGAGACAGTCGCCGAACAGTTGCCCAATCTGCACATGATGCTCGAGGAGATCGGGGTCTTCGACGACGAACTGCTGATGCACGAATGATGCAGACGGGCGAAGCACGCGTCTGCCCACCCGTTGGACGCCGAGGAGTGATGGTTCCCTCAGAGAAGATTCTCGACTTCGACCGCCTGCTGCAGTGGCGGGNCGGCCTGCGTACGCGCGGCCTCGATTTGGTGATGACCAACGGGTGTTTCGACCTCCTCCATCGCGGGCACGCCCAATACCTGTACGAGGCGCGTCAGCTCGGGGATGTGCTTCTTGTCGCCATCAACAGCGATGCTTCGGTGTCCGCCGTCAAGGGGCCGCTGCGTCCGGTCATCCCGGAATCGGACCGTGCCTACATGCTTGCCAGCCTCGCGGCCGTGGACGCGGTCTACGTGTTTCCGACGAACGACATCACGGGGCTTCTGCGAGACGTCTCGCCGGATGTCTATGTGAAGGGCGGCGATTACACGATCGACACCATCGTACAGGCCGAACGACGTGTGCTCGACGACATGGGCACGCGGATCGAGTTTCTGTCGCTAGTGCCCGGCATCTCGACGACCGAGATCATCAGGCGTTTGAACGGGTGATGCCCATCCAAGGAGGGCCGTTACGTGTTTCCTCCCAGCTGTGTCCGAAGTGTCTGTCGGGGAGTTCTGATTTGTGTCGCCGCTGGCGTGCTCGCGTGGTCGCCTGCGTTGCGGGCCGCCTGTGAAGCCCGTGTCGAGGACACCGATGGCGACGGAACGCCCGATCGCGTGCGGCTGGAGAATGAGTTTGTGCGACTGGTCTTCACGCCGGACGGATTCGGCAGGGAGTTCACGTACAAGCCCAACGGCACGGACCTGATGGGGGGGGAATCGGTGGGACTGTTCCATTGGGATGTGTACGAGCTGCCGAACTGGCAGCAGACGTCTCAGAAGCTGCCACGTCCAACGACGGTGGCGAAGGACACTCCGGCGGAAGCCGCGATCACCATGTCCCTTAGCATGCCCGCCACCATCTCACGTCCGGCTTACAATGGCGTGACGCTGTCGCAGACGCTCACGCTGAAGCGCGGCGTGAACGCCGTGTTCGGACGGATCACAGCGCGCAACGACTCAGGGGAGGACCAGCCGTTGTCGTTCCGGGAGGGCATCCGCAAGCACTCCCCCGGCGTGGTGTGGGCGTTCTACACGCCGGACATCGAGGGCCCACGCGTGGCCATGGACCTAGAGCCCGGTCCGTACTCGTATCCTGTGCTCACCGGTACGATGCCCACAGCTTGGATGGGGGGGGTGAACGAGAACGGCTTCGGGTTCGCCGGCGAGTTTGAGTGGAAGACGATCGACATGCTGGAGTGCTGGTGCTCGAAGTCCCCGACGGCCACCTTCCAGTGGGCGTATCGCACCCAGGTGTTGAAACGGCAGAAGACGTGGACGACCGACTTCACCATCGCGTGTTTCGACGGGTTCGACGAGGTGACGGGGATGGCGGACGGGGTGGTCGGACAGCTGATGGTCGGCACGCCGTCGTGGGATGAACGCAAGAAGCAGGAGAACAAGACGCAGTTCCCCGTGCTCGACCTGGCCGTAGGCAAGGCCGTGCCGATAACGGTCAAGATCGCCGCGACCGGCTCTCGGAAGCTCGTGGCGGAGTTCGGTGCGCGAGTGTTGCCCGATCGAGAATTCAAGGCTTCCCAGTCTGTCCCGGTCGAGGTGACCGCGTCGAGCACGGGCAGAGCACAGTTCGACTGGACGCCGGACCGGGAAGGCACGCACGTGGTGGCTGTCCGCATTCTGGATCGCGGCAAGCCGGTCCTCACCATGGAGAAACCGTTCGTGATCGGAGCGACCGATCAGGCGTACTTCGCGGAAATGCCGGCCGAGGAACAGGTGGGGGAGACGCCCATCGGCGCGCTCATTGCCGAGCCCCCCTTGCACCGGGCGACAACCGAACTGGATCTGGACGCCGTGGACATCCCGCGGAAGCGCTTTGGTCGTAACTACGCACGCGGCCCGCTGAGCGTGTTGTTTGTGTGTCAGCCGAAGCACGACCTGGTGTCCGCTCGCGAGCTGTACCAACGCATGGACGTGCTGCTGGATCACATCGTCGTACCCGACGGACACCGCGGCCGCACACGGAAGCTCCTGGAGAAGCTCGGGCAGACCAACCCCAGCGTACTGTTCATGTCCGCCTACGATTGGCGCAAGACACCGGCGCCCACCCTTGCCGCCACGGTTCTGATCCGCGGACGTGTGGAACGTGGCATGGGATTGGTGATGCTGGCGGACCTGAACCTGCTCAAGAACGAGAAAAGCCCGCTGATGCAATTCCTGAAAGAGGCGCGTCCACTCGACGACGCCCCGTTTCTCGCCGAGGTCCCCGGCAAGCCGGTGCCAGCCCGCTTGTTTGAGTTGGGCAAGGGACGGATCGCCGTCATCAACGGCAGCGGCCGGTGGGCGTACGATGCCGCTATCTTCTCCCAACGTGTGACACAACTCCCGTCGGCGTACCACGCCTGGGATTACGGTTTGAGCGAATGGATGAAGGCCGTGCTGTGGGCCGGGCGACACGAGACGGGACTGCGCTTTGCGGAGCTTGCATACAAGAACGGCCAGGCGGCGTGTCGGTTACTCCGTGACGACGCGACCGACCCGCTGCCCGTATCGCTCGCGTGGACGCTGTTCGACGAATACGCGCGCGAGGAATCGCGTGGCACGTTGGGCGCAACGCTGGTGGGCACGGACCAGACCGTGGGGATTTCCCTGCCGCCCGGACTGGCCGGGGGCACGCACATGCTCGAGGTGACGGCGCTGGACGGTCGAGGCCAGGTACTGCGATGGGTTGCCGCGACGTTCGAGGAACCGGAGGAGGTGTCCGCGGACATCGCACTCGACGTGGCCGACCGCTTTCTGGAGGCCGGCGAAGCTCTCAACGGACACGTCGTGTTGAAACAGGCCAAACCGGCCGTGCGCACGCTGGATCTGCAGCTCCGGGTCTCCGACATATACGGGCGCCTGATCCGTGACGAGACACGCCGGGTGTCGTTCTCCGAAACAGAGCTCAGCGCGCCTTTCTCACTCGACCTGTGGTCGGACTGTCGTCACGATCAGCACCACTTGGATGTGGACGTGCGCACATACGACCGAGTCCTGTGCCGTGCGCGTGCGGAGTTCGCACTCCGCTGGCGGCCGCAGCGGTACCTCGACGACTTTGCCGTGGGGATGTGGACGTGTCCCGGACGCGATCTGCTCGGTTATGTCACATCCATGGGGGCTCGTCGGATCGGCATGGATTATTTCTACGGCGATGCGGCCTACATTCCGGAGGCACGACGATACAACGGCCCCACCTGTTTCAGCATGGGCGGCAAGACGGAACAGGACAACAAGACGTTGAGCTACTCACCGTCACTATGCGATGCGGAACACATCGCCAAGACAGTCGACGCCTTCAAAGAGCGGGTCGCACGCGAAGCAAAGGGGGATATCCGGTTCTGGATGGTGCAGGACGAACGGGCGTTCCGCGGCGAATACGATCACTCGGCAGAGACGTTGCGCGAGTTCCGCAAATGGCTCGAGGACCGGTATGGCATCATTGAGGAACTCAACGCGGCGTGGGATGGGGAGTACGCGGAGTGGGGCGATGTGCGACCTCTCACCGGCGCGCAGTTCCGGGAACGTGGACGCGATCCCAGGAACCTGGCCTGCTGGCTCGATTTCCGCCTGTTCATGAGCGAGATTTGGGCCCGGTGGACGCAGTACGCATTCGACGCCGTCAGGGAGGTCTGTCCCGATGGCGAGGTGGGCATGGCCGGGATCTTCGCGCCGTCGATCTGGAGTGGAACGAACTTCTGGCTGCATGCGAAGACCGCCAACGTGGGCGGCCGGTACAACGGCCTGCAGGAGGAATGGTACCACTCCTTCGACCCCGATTCGCGTGCCGGGCAATGGGGGGGGTACCGTCCCCTGCGTCCGAGCGCGGGGAACTTGCTGCACCCGTGGCGGCAGCTGTTTCATGAAGGTCATTTCACCTGGTACTACAAGTACTACGCGAACCCGGGCAGCTACGCGTACCAGGGCGCGTTCAACTGCGATGGCACGGTCCACGGCATGTACAACGCCATGATCCGCGAGCACGCGGACATCAAGGAGGGTATCGGCCGCCTGCTGTTGCGCTCGGACTGGCTGGATGACGGCATCTGCTTCCCTTACTCACAGGCTACGATTCTCGCCAACGAGTTCCTCGATCTGCCGCAGACGGTTTACACCGCCAAGAGCATTGTGCAGAACCTGGGGTACCAGCACCGCTTCCTGTCCTACGAACAGATCGCGGACGGCCAACTCAGGGACCCCGACCGTGGCGTCAAGCTGTTGTTCCTTCCCGGAATCACATGCCTGTCTCTGGATGAGGTGACGGCCATCAAAGACTTCGTTCGTCGTGGCGGTGTCCTGGTGGCGGACAGATTGGCGGGTCTGCGTGACAATCACGGTCGCACGTGGCCGGGGGGGAGTCCGTTGGACGAGGTCTTCGGTGTGGACAGGACCGCTCTCGGCACGCCGGAGAACGGGGCGGTTGTCTTCGGCGGACCGTCTGTGCCCGAGGCACTCAAGGACAGAGAGATCACTGTGACCGTGCCGGAAACCGGCATCGGTCTGCGCAGAGGCAAAGCGTGGGCGACCGGGCCGAACGGCGCGCCCGTGGTGGTCGTTCACCGGTATGGCTACGGCTGGGGCAAGGCGTTTTACCTGAACCTGGACATTGGCGAGTACGCCCGGATGAGCGGCGGCGGAGCCGTTCGCCCCGAGCTTGTCAGCGAGTACCACGGGAACCCCGAGCTGGTGGATGCCATGGACACCATTTTCCGGCTCATCCTGGCCGAAGCCGGTATCCAGTCCCCGCGCGTCCGGGTCGCAAGCGCCGAGCAGGCCGGCTCTGTCGGCGAGAGTTTCTTCTGGAGAAACGGACACCAGCAGTACTTCAGCTTCCTGCCGTCGGTCAAGACCACCCTCCCGGGAGAGATCACGTGGACGGAGCCCGGCTTTGTGTACGACATGCGTACCGGTCGCCGCTACGGCCAGACCGCTGTGGTCACGCTGCCGCTTCAGCCGGGCCGGGCGTTGGTGCTCAGCCATCTGCCGTACGAGGTGACTGGGGTCCATATCACACGCACCCGCCCCGGATCGGTTGCATATCGACGGGGCGAAACGGTCGTGCTGGCCGCCACTGTGACGGCCGTGGTCAGCAAGCCCGACCATCATGTGTTCCGCATCGAGGTCACCGGTCCCGACGGCGCGCGACGCGACGCGCATTGTCGCAACGTCGACGCGCCCGGCGGGGTGGCCACGATCGAGATTCCCGTGGCTCTCAACGCTCCTCCTGGCCAATGGTCGACCACCGTCCGCGACGTCGCCACAGGCATGGTCGCCGTCGAGCGCTTCGAGGTCGTCCCCTGAGGCAAAGTCACTGCTATCCCGGGACAGGGAGACGACCGGTGTACACAGGTGTCCGGCCCATGGCGTTGAGCGTTCTGGCACTTGCGATGTCCGCGGGAGCGGTCACGCTGTCGGGACCCGACGTCACGCCGGCGATTGTGGTTGCGGCGAAAGCCGACGAGGGCGTCCAGGACGTGGCTGGTGAGCTCCAGCGGTGCCTGGCGCAGATGACGGGGCGTGAGCCGGTCGTGGTTGCGGATTCCGCGGGGGCAGCAGGTCCGCGCATCCTGGTCGGGCCGGGCCGGGAGACGAGTCGGCACGTGAGCGATGCGGAACTCGCACAGCTCGGCGAGGAAGAGGCGTTGCTGAGGACGTTTGCCGCGGGGGTGGTGCTTATCGGCCGGACGCCGCTCGGGACGCGGCATGCCGTGTACGTGTTCCTCGAGAGCCTGGGATGCCGGTGGTTCTTCCCGGGTGATGCGTGGGAGGACATCCCGAAACGGCGGGAGATCGTGCTGTCAGCTATGGACATTCGGCAGGAACCGAGCTTTGCGCTGCGCCGCATCTGGTACGGCTGGGGCGCCCGGGCGCATCCGCGCAACGGCGCGGACTATGCAGACTGGAACCGGCGCAACCGCATGATCGGGGCTCTGGACGGGAGCATGGGGCACGCCTACGCGAACATCGCCGAACCGGACAAGCATTTCGCCGATCACCCGGACTGGTTCCCGCTTATCGACGGCAAACGCCATGCCGGCGGACAGTTGTGCCTTGCCAACCGTGAGGTGCAGCGACGCGCTATCGACTACGCACGCAACGCCTTCCGCGCCAAACCGGACATGGACATGATCTCCCTGTCGCCCAACGACGGGGGCGGTTACTGTCAGTGCGATGCATGCCGCGCCATGGGAACGGTGTCCGACCAGACGTTGATCTTCGCCAACAACGTGGCCGCCGCGATTCACGACGAGTTCCCCGGGAAGCTCGTGTCCATGTATGCTTACTCCGGCAACAGCGCGCCGCCGACTGTCGATGGGCATGCAAACGTCCTCATTTTCATCGCAACGAGCTTCATCCACGGCGGGTACAGCGTGGAAGAGCTTGTCGACGGCTGGTCGGCCAAGGTCCGTCAGATCGGAATACGCGACTACTACGACGTGATTATCTGGAACCGCGACATGCCCCGCTGGCAGATCGACCGGATGCGGAAGCGAATCCCCTACTTCCACTCGCGTCGCGTTGTGGGTATCAGTTCCGAGTCGAGCAACAACTGGGCTCCACAGGGTCTGAACTACTACGTGGCCGCGAAGTTGATGTGGGACGCGGCAACGGATGTAGACGTGTTGCTGGACGATTTTTACCGCACGTGCTGGCACGCTGCGGAACCCGCAATGCGGCGTTACTACGGTCGCTGGGCACGCGGAGACCGGATGACCGAAAGGACGCTGGGGCTCTGCTTCCGGGATCTGGCCGAGGCGGCCGAGCTCGTGCGCGACGACCCTGTCGCCCGGCGGCGCGTCGACCTCTTCAGGCTGTATCTGCTCTGGGTTCACCTCTATCAACGACACAACCGGGCGAATGGGGCTGACGAGGTCCAGGCAACGGCGCGGCGCGCGCACCATTTCGCGTGGCGCCTGGGGGAGACCAGCATGATCCACACCTACGGCCAGTTCCGCGAACGCCGCATATGGCGCCTGCCCAAGTCCTTCCCGAGCGACGAGATCGAACGTTGGAAGCTCACGGACACGCCGCCGCCCGCGCCGGGTCAGCCTGAACTGGGGCTGTCTCTCGACGCCCCGGGTAACGACGTGCTCACGCTGGAGGAGCCGGCGGTGCTGAAGCCGACGCCGTTCTTCACGCCCGACGAAATCGAGAGCCTGTTTGACAGCGTCCTGTCGGCCATGCCGGGTTGCGTCGAGATCGAACCGCGCGAGTTCTCGACCAATCTCGTACGCATCGACCCGACGGTGTGCGACGTCCGCACGAAGGCCAACGAACACCGCCCGGCGTACCGCGGCCGCAACCGGTTCGTGTTGTTCGCGGGGCAGGCGGGCCGCGTCAGCCTCGGCGTGGTTACCGGCGTGACCCGCTCGGTTACGGCCGCATACACGGTCACGAAGTTCGGATCACAGACCGCGGTGGCAGAAGGAGAGTTGGCGCCCCCCGGCGAGCATACGCTGTCCTTCGACGCGCCGGAGCCGGGGGTCTACCTGCTCACGTTGAGTTGCGGCGGGATGGCGTCGCGGATCGACTTCGCCGACACGCCCGGATGCCTGGTAGCGTCGCGCGAACAGACGGCACATATCATCGGCGGCACACGTTCCCTGTACTTCCTGGTGCCCGAGGGAACGGAGAGTTTTGCGTTCTGCCTGTCCTCGCCCGACGGTCACGCGGCTGTCACGATTCGCGGCCCGGATGGCGTCGACGTCCTGTCCGAGAAGGGCAACTTCGCAACCGGCGGGGAGTTTGCCGTGCGGATCCCGCAAGGCACGGCCGGCCGCGTGTGGTCGGTCTCCATCGGTCGGTGCGAGGATGCTACGGGCATCCACCTTACCGGCGTTCCTCCCTACTTGGCTCAGCGCCCCGATCTTCTGCTGATGCCCAAGTAAGGGTGCGCGTGCTATGTTGTTCGGGAATTGGACACAAGCCACGTCTTCCCTTCATCCGTGATGAGATCTTCGTTTGTCATATGGGCCTTTGTCGTCCTGCTTTTCGGCGGGACGGCTGCAGTGTTCTACTGCGGCACGTCGATACAGACGGTCTCGGTGCAGACGATTCCCGTGCCGTCCACGGAGGAAGAAGTCGCCCCCCAAGCTGTCTACACGCGCATCGTGTCGCTCGCGCCCAGTATCACCGAGCAGCTCTTCGCACTCGGGCTGGGCGACCGGGTGGTCGGCGTGACACAGTTCTGCGATTTCCCGTCGGAGGCGCAGGAACTGCCGCAGGTTGGCGGGTACCTCGATCCGAGCTACGAGGCAATCCTGGGGTTGGCGCCGGACGTGGTGGTGTTGCTGGAGGTCCACGGCGAGGCGTTGGACAAACTGAAACGGCTCCACGTACCCACACTTCCGATCTCGCATGGGACGACCGACGACATCCTGGAGTCGTTCATTTCGCTGGGCGAGGCATGCGGGGTCCGCACCAGGGCCGAGGAACTGGTCGGGGACATCCGTCGCCGCGTCGCGGCGGTTCAGGAGAAGACGGCGGAGCTGCCGCGTCGCCGCGTCATGGTGACGGTCCACCGCGAGACGATGGGGAGCGGGACGGTGAAGAACGTGTGGATCGCGGCCGAGGACGAGTTCTACAGTACGCTGATCGCGGCGGCTGGCGGAGTGAATGTCTCTGACGGCACGGCGATCCAGTACCCGACGGTCTCTGCCGAGGGTGTGATGCGAATGAAGCCCGACGTGATCATCGAAATCGCGCCCGACCTGGAAAAGCGCGGCGTCGACCCCGCGAAGGCGGCGGCGGACTGGAACGTGCTGGCGGACGTGAGCGCCGTGCGCAACGGCGCCGTCCATGTGTTGACCGATCCCATCGTGGCGCGCCCGGGCCCCCGGTTCGCGGCGGTCCTGGAGATTCTCGCACGCGTGATTCATCCGGAAGTGGACTGGGACTGATGTCCGGAACGACGCCCACAGTGATCGAGACGCGGGGACTGAACCTGGCGATTGCCGGCCGACAGATCCTGCGGGACGTCACGTTCAGTGTCCGCGAGGGCGAATACCTGTCCATCATCGGCCCGAACGGCGCGGGCAAGACGACACTGCTGAAGTGTCTGAACCGCGTCCTGAAGCCTGCCAGCGGAACCGTTCTCGTGGACGGCACTGCAATCGAGACGATTCCGCACCGGCAGCTGGCGCGCCGGATGAGCTACGTCCCTCAGTTGAGGACGGCCCAGTTCCCGTTCACGGTGCGCGAGTTCGTGGCCATGGGGCGGTACCCGCATCTCAGCCCGTTCTCGTCGCTTGTGGCAGAAGACCACGCGGCGATCGATCGGGCGCTCGACATGACGGCGACCGCGGACATCGCGGAGCGATCGGTCACGACGCTCAGTGGCGGGGAGTTCCAGAAAGTGTCCATTG
>JGI11705J14877_10001842_pt1 | contig 11745 bp, 13 predicted proteins | sample Etolaghawater15m_FD_14877 | JGI IMG/M metagenome (IMG submission 14877) | reverse complement strand
CTGATGTGTCGAGACTTGCCCTAATGCACCCGCTGCCCTTAGCGACAGCATACACCTTGAGCGTGTAGTGATCGCGTGTGCAGGTCGGGATCATATAGCGCAACATCGAGCGGTATGATGTGTTCTTCTGAACCATCTGTCCCTCTGCCCACGCTTGGCTCACGACGTTAGATGTGGCGCCATAGTGCCAAAGATAATTGGCAGTCTGGCTCATGGCAGTGACCGCGCCCTCTGCGATGGGCTGACCTGCTACTGTGGTTGTCTCATCAGCGAGCGTAGGTGGTGGTGTTGGAAAGCTGTTGCTCATAGGTGCTCCAATCGCATCTGCACAGGAACGCGCCGCTTAAGATCGCCAAAGCTAAGATCATAAGAGGCTGTCACCATCGAGGCTCTTATGCGCCCTTGATCGCCGTTATCCTCTGAGGTGTAGATCAGATCATAAGCGGATTGGTCGGCTGTCACCTCGGCAGATGTCAGCGCTCGCCTACTATCACCCCACCCTTGATAGAAGTTCACTCTCTCGCCCTGTGGCGAGTACTGCATGAAGCGATCAGTAAAGTGACGATAGAGATCACGCTGATCAAGCAGAGCATCAAGATCAAAGGCGAGCGCGCTTGTGATGTAGCGCCCGATAAAGTTTGAGGTGTACCCGCCACCGATGAGGCGCCTACTCTGAGAGATTGTCTCAGCGCTGAGGTGGTGATCTTGGAAGGGTCGAGATGGGAACAGCGCCCCGGGCATGGGGTGCGTGGCTGTGAGCGTCACTGTGTTGGTGGCTCCGCTGCCATTGACCACGCCCACCTCATCACCGGTGAAGCCGAGGCGATCTCGGAAGGAGCTCGACAACCAAGAGAAGGAGGAGCTGTCAAGATGCCACACCTCAACGTGACCATCATCATTAAGGATGAAGCGCGCCTCTGTGCCTGTGTCAGTCCTCACCAAAGCCTCAAGGCAATCGGTTGCGTGTAGGTCGTCAAGGTCAGCCAAGCCACGTTGACGCAGACCACAGATCACATCTTGTGTAGGCCAAGGTTGATCAGATGAGGAGAAGGCAGTGAATAAGGTTGGAGGTGTGCCACCATCACTGAACAGGTACCGCTCACCTCGATACACACCGCGCACCCAGTCAAGCTCACCAATCACATAATAATGAGCCTCGGTCACATCATAGGTCGCGTTCTGATTGCCGAGCCCTAAAGGATCGGTAGTGACAGGTGAGACAATAAGTCCACATCACAGATGATCTTGATGCGGTCATCCTCGGTCAGATCCACCTGCCATGTGCCAAAGCTTGAGGCTGAGTTGAGCGCCGCCTCAAAGGTTCCAATCGCCCCAGAGATAGAGCCGACAGCACCAACGCCTCGACCATTAAGGAAGTGCAGCGCGTCCTCATAGACGCCCTCACCCAAGCCATACTCAGGCAGGGTTACAGTCTGTGAGGCGTAGCTGATTACATCGACACCCGACCAATCACGCGCATCAAAGGAGGCGAGAAGGGCGAAGTTTGGAGCATATACGTTATAGGGCATCTTAACCTCTGCTGTTCATGCGAACCGCCCCGCGCCTGGGTCGGTTGATTGTCTCGACCAATCGGTCAGCGAGCGCCTGCTCTGCTGCGCGCCTTGTGTCATAGATGACAGCGCCACCAAAGTTAATGTTAAAGGTCATGGCCTCGGTGCTCGCTTGCTCACGCTGAGGAGCAGGAGCGCTCAAGGGCGCACCACTTGGTGAGGCTGAGGGCGCACCACCCCCACCACCACCACCGCCAAGAGCTGCACCACCTGCGCGAGCGAGCCCCGCAGCGCCTGCGAAGATGCCCGCCGCTGTGAAGTGAGCCGAGGCTTGAGCAGGGTTGAGCAGAAGCGCGGCTGTACCATAAGCGGTCTCCATGATCGCTTTAACACCTGCCTCACGCGCGAGGGCGTTGAGCACATTAGCGATAGAGTCCTCAAAGCTCTCACCAAATAAGGCAGCGCCCACCGCCGCCTCAGCAAAACCTTTCCCATAATCAGAGATCACACCTCGCGCTTGCTCCATAAGCGCTTGTGATGCCTTCTGCTCTATCCTCGCCCTCTCCATCCCATAGCGCCTTAACAGCTCACTCTTAACCCTCTCGTTCCCCTCTGCCATCTCGATCTCTCGATCATACTTGACCTTAAGCTGTGCAAGCTCGCGCTCAGTCTGATCCTGTATGAAGCCAGCGTTAAACTCAGCAGTCGAGAAGGCAAACTCACGCGCGCGCTCTGACGCGAGCTTTTCAGCCTCCTCAATCTTAGCGATGCGGTTGAGATCAACTTGAAGTTCAGCATCTTTGATGCGCCTCTTTTCAAGCTCGTAATTCGCCTCAACAATAGCGCGCTTGGTGGCATCATCTTGGGCGAGCTTGAGGCCTGTGTCGTAGCGCTCGCGAGCAAGAGACAACTGCTGGTCAAAGCCCTCTTGGGTGAGCTTAATCTGAAGTTGACGCAGTTGGCTCTCGGCGGCGATCTGCTGACGAGCTAGGGCCTGCTCCATCTTGACTTGGGTCTGCCTCCTCGCCATCTCCGATTTAGCTGTTGAGGCTCGCTTCTTGGCTTGCTCCTCATAGACCTTCTGAACCGCCCTTGAGTTCGCAAGCTCAATCTGTGTTGCCTCTTGTGAGGTCTTTAAAAGGCTCTCTGTAGCAGAGACTGTCTTGAGGAGTTCATCCCTTGTCATCTCCTCAATGGCGAGTTTACGCTTGGCTGCTTCTTGCTCAGCAATAATCTTCTGTGCGTTCAGCTCAGCAAGGTCATCTTGCAGGAAGCGCTCGGCCTCCATGATCTCAAGTGACTTTTGACGCTCTGAAAGCTCTTGAGCTTTGGTCTTGAGGGCATCCTTAGTCAGCTCCTCATAACCCTTCTGAACCTCCGCCGCTTTAGCGATGGCGTTGTTGACTGCGATCTGACGCTCCTCAAGCCCTTCCAACTTTGTGTTGAGGTCTGCGGTAGCGATCGCGAGTTCTTGCTCTGCTCTTGTTTGCTCGTTGATCGCCGCTGCCAACCCCACTGAGGCTGAGCCTGTGGCTTTGGTGAGGCGCTCAACCTCTTTTTGAGCCTTAATTAACTCCTCCTGAGCTTTAAGTTCTCGCGCCATTGGCTTCTGAAGGCGCTCATAGCTCTTTTGAAGCTTCTCCTTAGCGATCTGAGCATCTAAGGTGATGCGGGTAAACTCCCTTAGCTCAGCCCCAGCTAAAGCAACCCCCCCCTCAGCGAGCGCCTCAAGTTTGCTCTGAAGATCACCCGATGCTGCTGCCACCGCCTCTGCCATGTCCTCAGTCTCTTGAGCCGCCCCGGTGAGTTGCATAAATGCTTCATAAGCGAGGGCCGCTGCTCCCACTACTGCGCCGATAGGCCCAATCAGTCCAAGAAGGCCTGAGCCTGTCATGCTCACGCCCTTGATCGCCTCTGACATGCCTGTAAAGGCTTCAATGCTTCCACCTACTGCATCAGAGACAGATGAGAGGCCCTCACCCAATTGCTGATTGGTTTTCCCTACAAGATCACCAACACCTTTAAAAGTCTCGCCTATTCCCTCAGCGCCCTCTTTGACTTTATCGAGGCCTTTAAGGGTTTCTTGCTGTCCTACAAGTTCGACCTCAATCTCAATGGTATTCTCAGCCATTATTGGCCTCCATCATTTGCTCTTGGTGGCGCGCGATCATCTGCTCAGTGTTGGAGTGTAGCACATCGAGCGCCTCCACGATTGCACATGTAGGGCGCGGAAATACAGACTCAATCGAGCCTAAGCCTTGCCTGTGTCGGTGATAAGCCGTGATCACTGAAGCGAGGCGGTTGGCGTCAGCTATCGGGCAGTGCCTAATCTTCTGATCAGAGAAGGCTTCACCGCAGTTGGGCGCCACGCGATAGGCAGGCATAAACAAGCCCTCATCATCACGCTGAGCCATAGGCAGACCAGGCTTAAAAGCACCGCCACAATTGCCACGTTGACGCCTGAGCGCAGGGTTGCCTCTGCACTGCTCACAGCTCCACGCGCGCCCCCCACTGCTCGTTAACCAAACAGAGGAGGCAAGTGCTATTTTCCCCGATCACCTAAGAGGCTCATGCGCTGGATATGCTGCACGAGCTCCGTGATAACTGCGAGGCGGTGCACCTCTGGCTTGATCAGGTTGAGTTTACCCTTTGCAGGCTCCCTATCAATCAAAGTCAGAGCCGCCTCAACCATCTCCACAAAGACCTTGTTGAGATAGCTCTGATACATCGCCAAAGCCTCACGCTCATCTTCTGTAAGATTGTGATGCCAACGCGCCTTCTCACGCTCATCATTGGGCGCCTCAGTCCACAGCAAGCGCCCAAGCTCAGAGCGAACATAAGCACCCGCCTTGACCTCAGCGCTCTCACGCTCAGCAGGAGAGAGAGCCTTGAGGGTGAAGATGGTGGCGCCCTCATAGCTCTCAAGCTCACCGAGATCACCAGTGAGCATATAAGCCTTTGCTTGATCGGGTGAGGCGATCACCGAGGGATCACAAGTGACCACCACCTCAAGCGTCATATCAGCATCGGGCATAAATGAGAGCGCCATATCTTTAAACCCCCAGAGCCAAACGGACAGGGCTGTTGCCTGCGCCGCTCTCGCTCACATCACCACCAAAGCGGCTCGCCTTGTAAACGATCTGTTGGCGTGTGATGTCGTTGCCTGATGGGTCATACTTAGAAGGATCAACGGTAAGGTAAGCAGCAGGGATCATCACCGCAGCTCCAAGACCATCACCAATCGGCCCCATACCAACGAGCACTTGACGCAAGGTGCGATTAAAGAAGTCATTGTTGATGGTGGTGTTGGGTGAGCTCACAGTAAGGCTCAGCTCAACATCAACATCACTGATCTCCATATCGCTCATCGCCAACAGGCTGTTGCTGTGACCGATAGGTGTGAGCGTGTTGGTGATGGTGAAGGTGAAGTCCTCAACATCAAGCGCGAGGCGTCCGAGGGTGTCACCTGTGGTCGCGTTGGTGAGCGAGGTGGGTGAGGCGTCAGACAAGACCACATAAGAGCCTCGGAAGAAGGCAGGCGCGCCGCTGTTATAGGTGGGTTCGATAGGCCCAACAGCGTTGCCGTGATCGTCTTGGATAAGCGCTGCTTGATAGGTGAGGTCAGCCATCACGCGCCCATTATCAAGGCTGAGGCTGATACTCTCAAGCACACAGCCATAAGCGTATGAACGGAAGCCAACGCCATCCACACGGAAGCTGAGGCTGTGCTCGCGTGTGCCGAGCGCTGAGCGTGAACCTGGGAACCAAGTCTGCATGAGGCGCAGAGTAGGTGTGCCTGTAAAGCCTGCTGAGAAGGCAGGGCTCACAGTCACATCACCTGTCACATCATTATCAGTGACAGCGCTAAACTCAGCGCGACCATTAAGATCAGCACCAACGAGCGCACCGATCTCATAATTGGTTGAGGTGGTGGTGGGTGTGAAGGTGTTCACATCGCTGATCGCAGAGAGCACATCACTCTGAGCACCATGACTCTGTGTGAGGAGGCCAGCGCCAAGCAGGTAACCGAGATAGTTGCTGTCATAGTTGGCAGCGCTTGAGCCGATGGTGGTGAGGTCAAGACGTACACTGACTTGACCTGTACGCCTACGAACGCGAGAGCCTGAAGCCCAAACAGTGTCGGGCTCAGGAGCGAGACCATAAGAACCATCACGCGCATCAGCGCGCTCGCTGACCACAGGATCGCCATAAACGATAATGGGGTCACGCTCGCAAGGGATAGAGGTAAAGGTGAGCCCGCTGTTGTCGGGCAGACCTGTAGAAGCGCTGAGAGAACCAAAGGCGCTCTCTACCGCCACGCTAAGAGATCGATGAGTCACGCTCATAATGCCTCCAGATAGAGTAGATCAAAGGGGAAAGACAAGATGATTGACTGCGCCTCTGTGGTCGGGTCAATCGAGGGCTCTGTGGTTGGCTCACCTGGGATAAGGCTGATGATGCCTGTGGTGGCAAGGTTGTATGAAGGGCCGTTGAGAGTGACGAGCAAGGCGCTCGCATCTTCTGCGATCATGCGCTCCATATAGTGCAGCTCACCCACCTCATACTTAACACGCAAAACACAGCGAGCGCGCCGCCTACCCGACAACCCCGCCGCGCCATCATCGATGCCAAAGCTATCAAGGCGAACCTCAAAGAAGCGTGAGGTGTGTTGCCTAGCCTCAAGAGGGCCAACCCTGCCTGAGCTGTTGATGGCCACAAAGCCGTGATGAGTATCGGTCTTGAGCGTTGTCGCTTCAATCTGTCGCTCGATATAAGAGAGCGCCTCATGGATGCCTTGGCTCATCACTTGCCACCCTTCTTGAGCTTCTTGGTGAGCTCATATTCTACCGCTGAGACTATCACATTGATGTCTTGAGCAGATAGGCCGAGATACTCACGATCAGCGTTCACATGGTAGCCATAGTGTCTGACATTGGGTGTGAGCCCTAAGATGAACTTTTCAGCGCTCGCATGAAGCACCACTAAGTTATTCATCAGCGCTCCGCTAGACACCAGATCAACAAGCGCGCTTGACTCTGCGCCCCTCCTGCGAGACTCCTGCTTATATTGCTGATAGCCTCCAGCGTAGAAGATCGAGCGCCCTGTGCGTGATGGTCTGCCACCTTTGGGTTTTAGGCGCGCACCTCTAAAAGCCACATAGATGGGCTTAATCGAGTAGTCTTTAAAAGGTTTGCGATCAGCGTCAAGGCCCTCAGACGTTCTCAGCTTAATCATCGCCAATGTGTTGGAGGCAAGGCGCGCTGTGTCTTTAGCTGTCCAAAGCGAGTTGGGCAGATTGAGCTGAACCTTAGCGCCCATGCTTAGTGCCTCATGCCCCTCGTTGGAGCGAAGGTCTGATCATAAGCTGTGCGCTGATAGGAGCGCCAAGACGCTCGAAGGTCACGCGCTGACCCTCCGCTCTTGGCTTGGTCAAGCTCACCATCATCAACCACGTTATCACCATCGCGATCAATCGCCACCGAGCGCAGAGCTAAGTCCATGAGCTCCATACAGCGCTCACGCATAGCGTTGGCAATATCGAGTTGACCCGCCATCTCATACACGCGCGCGGCGGTGCAATAGGCGTGAGCGTTGAGGAACACTGAAGGGTTGAACACCTCATCTTCAGTCAGTGACTCATCACGCAGATGATCGCGCACCACATGAGCCACCTCATCAAGCGCCGCCTTGATCTGAGGTGCGTAGCTCGTCTGTCTGCGTGGCACCATGTCAGCGAGCTGGGGAAAAGTATCAACAAGCCCATCGTGATCAAGAGATGTGCTGAAAGGGCGAGGCGTGACCTTGACTAAACCCTTTTCAATGCGGCTCTCTGTGCCTTGACCGAGGTCAATAATAAACTCTACCTGCCAAGGATAGTAGCCGCTCTCATCTGTGATGATGCTTGGGATTGTGCATGAGTACATCGCAAAGACTAAGGACGCGCTTGTGGATGTGTCCACCTCGCGTGGTAGAGGCTCAGCCAAGATCGCAGTCGTGCCGACCATACGCACCACACTCACAGGATAGATCATGTCTCCCTCAGTGATGAGGTAAGCCTTGCTTTGGTCAGCTTGGAGAGCTGAGGCTTGGTTGTCTACTGTGAGGGTGCGTCTATCGTTAGCCACTGCACTGACTGAGGCGCTCGCGCGCGTGGCGTTCATGGTCACGCTGTGACCTGTGCCGTTGCGATAAGCCTTAAAGGTTGGAGCTGCGCTAAGAGGCCCAGGGGCGATCCACTCAAAGAGGTATGACTGACCTGTGACTGCTTTGATCATCAGCGCGCTCCTGCGTTGGCTTTGGCTATATCTGAGGCTTTAGCCTTCTTCAGCTTTGCGGCAACCATAAAGCCCTCAGTGATAGGGCTCCATGAGTGACGGCAGTTATACCCGCCTCCGCTTGTTTTGACAGGTAGACCCTGCCCATTAGATAGCGCTCGCATCTGCTTCTCATCGACCACCAAGTTGATCAGCGCGCGACAAAAGTCGCGGGTGATGCCATCGCGTGGCCCTGTGTAGAGATACAGATCAAGCCCAGCAGACTCAGCCACCACAGCTGTGATGTTGCGCCCATACTGAGAGAGCTTGGTTCTCACCTCGGTGAGCTGTCGGCCCTCGCTCTTTTCCAATCTTTGACTCAGCGCTGTCATGGCTTGGTTGGTTGGAACACCAACCACCATAGCCTCAAGCGCCTCCCTCACACTCTTGAGGGTATCGGGCAAGATCACATCTTGAAAGACTGCATCAGCCGAAGATATAGCGAGCGCGTCTATCTGATCCTGCACTAAGTCTGTAGTTAGCCCCGCCGCCACCTCAGAGATGGAGGCAAGGGCAGCTTCTGCAATTCTCTCTTGCTGAGCGATGAAGTCATCAACAGCAAGGCCCAACCCACCTCTCAGCACAAAGTCTAAGAGGCGATCACGAGGGAGGGCTAGAAGGGTCTGAGGATCTGCAAGATCGAGCGCGGCTTGGAGAGTCTTAAGCATCTCCGAGCGCCCTCTCTTGAGAGCCTTGAGCATATCGGCCTCAGCTTTCACCTCGGCCTTTAGCTCCTTGACCTTTGCTCTAGTCAGTCCTGCGGTCGGCCCACTAGCCTGCTTACTGAGATCATCGATGGCCTTTTGATCAGCATCGATGCGCTCAGCTAACAGGGTTGTGTGAGGTCGACCACAAGAGCAGAGCATCTTAGAGGCAGTCGGTGAGCACGAAGCCGAGGTCAGCGTCAATCGCCTGGAAGATGTGGCTCTCCTCAGCGTATACGTGACGGCGGGTGCGGTCGAGGCTATCGTACTGACCTGCAACCATGCCACCAAACTCGAAGTTGAGCGCGGCAACAGGCATGGCCTTCACGCCACCGCTCTTTTGAACGATAGCGTCTGAGCCGTGGAGGAGGCCCATGAAGATGGTGTCAGCAGTCCAGATGTAGCCCTCAGAGCTAGAAGCACCAGGCACAGCAAGGTCTTGACGAGCCTCACCCACCATGATGTTGGGGATGCCGAGGATGTCACGAAGAACAGCCTTAACAGCCTCATCGCTGAGGATGCGGTTGCCTGCGGCGATACCTGCGGAGCTGTCACCTACATAACCACGGATCTCAGGGTTGCGAGCGAGGGCGCGGAACACCTCACGACCGAGAACCATTGAGTCAGGGTTGATGCCGTGAGCGTTAGCAAAGAGGGTGTCCTTGAGCTCATGGAGGTAGGTGAGAGGCTCAGCGCCTGAAGCGTTGAACTTACCACCGAACTGAGCAGTCGCAGTCGCAGTGTTGAAGTTAGAGCCGTCAAAGAGAAGATCAGCAGCGCGCTTCTCCTTAGCGAGCTTCATCACGCGAGCAACCTTTTTAGCGATGCGCGCCTCCTCAGAACCTGGGTACTGAGAGTCAATGATGTCCTCCATCGCGATGGAGTCTGCTGCGCTGTAGATCTTGCTCTTGAAGGTGGTAGAGCTACGATCAAAGCCACCGATGTGAGCGCGAGCCGCACCAGGTGCGCGCTCAAGGTCAAGGCCTGCGCCTGCGCCCATGAAGTTGCGGGTCTCCTCAAGGAGGAGAGTGCCTGAGCGCTCAGGAGTCTTGACGGTTTCAAAGAGCTGATCAGCGATGAGCTGACTATCACTAGGGACAGCCTCAACGACAAGTGAGCTTAAGATCTCGTCAACAGGATGCAGGTTGCTGTATGAGCTAGCCATAATGGATCACCTCTTTCTTAGTTAGCGGTCACAGGGCCGTGGAAAAGCACAACGATCTGCTCACCAGAGGCAGAGGTTGAGGTCTGATTGACGTTGGGGAGAACGCGAGCGACAGGGAAGTCACCAGAGGTTGAGCCATCAACAAGCACACCCGCAGCGCCAACAGTGAGGCGAGGGGTAGAGCTAAAGGTGAGGGCAGCGCCTGCGATGGCGCGGGTCTCGCCGTGAACGATGACATCAACGACATCACCCGCAGAAGCGCCGCGCTGAGCGACACCCACGATGAGGTCAGAGGTGGCGTCAGTAGCGACAGCGACCTTGCCGTTTGAGTCGAGGGCAACAACAGCGAACTCCGTGATGGTGCTCGCTGCCACAAAGGACTTGCAGATGTTAGGCGTGTTCATGCTTAGGCTCCAAACACAGAGTTGTATTGATCAGGGTTCTGCTCACGGAACAGGTTGAGAGCAGACTCAAAGGAAATAGACTTTTCGCTGGCGAGGGCTTTGACCTTCTCAGCGAGGGTGGCGCGGTTAAGCTCCTCACCGCTTGCGCCATGACCGACCTCAGCGAGAGGCACAGCAAAGCTAGCGGGACGCTCACTAAACATCTTCCAAAAGACAGGCGCGCTCTCACGCTGATCCCAAGCGGCCTCAACAGCCTCGGTCTCAGCAGGTGCCACCTTGCCCTCACGAAGTAGCGCGCTCACAGCCTCACGGCGCTCTACGCTGCGCTTCTCTGCCTCGATCACCTCAAGGCGCTCGCTGAGCTGTGTGTTCTTGGCGCGGAGAGAGTTAATCTCGCTGAGGAGGGTTGCCTCGCTCATAGCCTGCACTGCGGGCTCCTCAGAGAGCTTCTTCTGCTTCTCCTCGTAGTCATCGCCCATCATCTCAGGCTTCTCCTCATCCTCTTTGGGCTCATCCTCAGCCATCTCCTCGGGCATCTCGCCAGCGAGGGAGGCGTCAGACTCCTCCATCATATCTTTCATCTTCTGCTCAAGCTCTGCGATCATGGCATCCTTAGCCATCAGCGCTGCCTTGAGCTCATCGATAGACATTTGCTCGTCCATCTGTTGCTCCTTTTCGCTAAGAGTGACCCGATCAATCTTGTCATGAGACTGAGCTGGGCGTGGGGTGAGAGTGACAGCGAGGAGCTGAGCATCGCCCACCTTCTCGCCACCATCGCGAGTGTGTATCTCGCCTTGAAGGTATTCGGGAGATGACCACAGAACCCCGCCTGCATCTTGCACAACCTTGAGGCCGCGCTCGTTGTAGGCAGGGATTGCATAAAGCCCATCTTCACGGAGCTCTAGGTCAACGATCATACCGAGAGCGCTACCGCTTTCAGGAGGCGCAGGAGTGCCACCTTGAAAGGGTGAGGTCGCATGCTGCCAATCGATGATCACAGGATCAGCATCACGCCTCTCTTTATAGACGCGCACCATCTCCTCAAGGAGGAGGCGGTCAATCTCAGCGCCAATCTTCTCACCGCTCATGCGTGAGGAGACTTGACCGAGCGCCAACGTCTTAAAGGCTTTGCCGAGGGTTAAGCCCTCTGGCACATCATAGGTCACTTGAGGTGAGACCTGCACTGCCTCGCCATAAGCGCGCAGGGCAGTCACCTTTTCATCGGCTGCTTTCATCTGATTAACGACCTTTCGCGCCCACGCATAGCCCGCATCACCTCCCCAACCATCCCAAGCTTGGCGACCCTTGCCGTAGTCGTCCCAAGTTGAGCCCTGCTTATCGACCTCATGGCGAGTGAAATAAGCGAGCATGCGCTTGACTGTATCGGGAGAGAGACGCTTACCTGCGATGAGATCACGCGCGCGAGCGATGCCCACAGGAGTCATGCCACGCTGTGACTGAGGCTTATCAGCGCGCCGCCTCAGTGCTCGCTCTGCTGCCTTGCGAGCTTCTTCAGGTGGCTTGAAGTCAATGTGGCTATACTTCTTGGGTATAGCCAGCTTGATCATGCGCTTAAGTTTTCTCACTGCGCCTCCTCCTCACAAGAGCCTCAGCGAGAGATGACACACCCACAGGCTCTTGCACCTG
>JGI11705J14877_10001841_pt1 | contig 11747 bp, 4 predicted proteins | sample Etolaghawater15m_FD_14877 | JGI IMG/M metagenome (IMG submission 14877) | reverse complement strand
GTTCCAAACACGATAAAGACCTCAAAAAAATCCAGCCGCTGGTCGACAGGATCAACGGGATATACGAAACGCTTTCCAGGCTCGATGATGATGAACTGAGAAAGAAAACAGCCTCGATGCAGGGGCGCATTGCGCAGGCAACCACCGAGCTCTACTCCCGCAAAGCTGAAATTTCCGAAAAGCTTGACGACCCGGAACTGTCACATGAAGAGACCGACTCCCTGGGAAGTGAGCTGGACCGTATAGAAGAAGAAATCGAACAGAAGACATTGGATACCCTTGACGAACTCCTGCCGGAAGCATTCGCAGTTGTCAAGGAAACCTGCCGTCGCCTCAAGGGACATGAATATACCGTTGTGGGACGCCCGATGACCTGGGATATGGTTCCCTACGACGTACAGCTGATTGGCGGCATTGTTCTCCATAATTCAAAAATAGCCGAAATGGCTACCGGTGAAGGAAAAACGCTGGTCTCCACCCTGCCAGCCTTCCTCAACGCCCTGACAGGCAGAGGAGTTCACCTGATTACAGTCAACGATTACCTTGCCGAACGCGACAGGGAATGGATGAACCCGATCTTCGAGTTCCATGGCATCACGACAGGCGTCATCCTCAGCAGGATGCGCCCGCAGGAGCGCCGGCAGCAGTACGCCTGCGACATCACCTATGGTACAAACAACGAATTCGGCTTCGACTACCTGAGAGACAACATGGCGGGCTCCTCGCAGGAACTCGTGCAACGGGATTTCTACTACGCCATCGTCGACGAGGTGGACAGCGTCCTCATTGACGAGGCCAGAACCCCGCTCATCATTTCAGGACCAGTCCCCCACTCCAACACCGAGAAGTTCAAGGAAATACAGCCCTGGATCGAACGGCTCTACAAAAGCCAGCACAACCTCGTCGCTGGCTACCTCTCTGAAGCAGAGAAGCTTCTCAGGGAAAAACCAGACAGTTTTGAAGCAGGCCTGGCCCTGCTGCGGGTCAAGCGCGGACAGCCCAAAAACGGCCGTTTTATAAAAATGCTGTCAAGAACAGGGATAGCAAAACTGGTGCAGAGTGTCGAAAACGAGTATCTCAAGGACAATGCAAGCCGCATGCACGAGGTTGACGACGAGCTCTTTTTCTCGATCGACGAAAAAAGCAACACCATCGACCTCACTGAAAAAGGGCGTGATTTCCTCAGCAAGCTCAGCAACGAAGACAGCGACATATTCCTGGTACCCGATGTCGGGGCTGAAATCGCAACTATCGAATCCGACACCTCGCTCGACCCTAAGGAAAAAATCAGCCAAAAAGATGAAGTCTACCGCCTCTTTTCACAACGATCGGAGCGCCTGCACAATATCAGCCAGCTCCTGAAAGCCTACACGCTCTTCACAAAGGATGACGAGTACGTGGTTCAGGATGGACAGGTCATGATCGTTGACGAATTCACTGGAAGGATCCTGCCTGGAAGGCGCTACAGCGATGGGCTGCACCAGGCAATAGAAGCAAAGGAAAATGTCCGGATCGAAGGTGAAACCCAGACCATGGCAACCATCACCATCCAGAACTACTTCAGACTGTACAAGAAACTTTCCGGCATGACAGGCACGGCTGAAACAGAGTCTTCGGAATTTTACCAGATCTATAAACTGGATGTTGTCGCCATTCCCACCAATAGGCCTATCCAGCGAAAAGACCTCGACGACTTTGTCTTCAAGACACGTCGTGAAAAATATACCGCTCTCATAGAGAAAATCGAGGAGCTCCAGAAATCAGGACAGCCGGTGCTTGTCGGTACGGCAAGCGTCGAAGTATCCGAAACGCTTTCAAGGATGCTGCGAGCGAAGAAAATCACCCACAACGTACTCAACGCCAAGCAGCACGACAGGGAAGCCGAAATCGTAGCACAGGCCGGAAAAAAAGGTGCTGTAACCATTGCCACCAATATGGCAGGCCGAGGCACCGACATCAAGCTCGACGAGGGAGTACGTGAACTGGGTGGCCTCTACATTCTCGGTTCCGAACGCCATGAATCACGACGTATCGACCGACAGCTCAGGGGCAGAGCCGGTCGCCAGGGTGATCCTGGAGAATCGATTTTCTACGTATCGCTCGAAGACAATCTCATGCGCCTCTTCGGTTCCGACAGGGTCATTTCCGTCATGGACAGGCTTGGCCATGAGGAAGGGGACATCATCAAGCACTCCATGGTTACAAAATCCATCGAACGTGCACAGAAAAAAGTCGAAGAGCAGAACTTCGCAATACGTAAAAGGCTACTGGAATACGACGACGTTCTCAACCAGCAGCGTGACGTCATCTACCGACGAAGGAAGAAGGCGCTTATAAAAAAACGACTGACAGCAGACATCTTCGACCTCCTCGACGGGTACGTCGAAGAAACCGTCAAACAGCATGCAGCCACAGCTGATGCTGCAGCCCTGGAGGAACAGGTACTCCGCGAACTCTCGGTAGAATTCCGTCCGACCCCCGAAGCCCTGGAACCTGACAAGCTTGAAACAACGACTGACGAACTTCGCAAAAAAGCACACGATTTCTACCGCCGCAAGGAAGAACTTATTCCGACCGACATCATGGGACAGATAGAAAAATATGCCGTACTGAGCGTCATTGACAACAAATGGAGGGAACACCTCCGCGAAGTCGACACACTCAAGGAAGGCATCAATCTTCGTGCCTATGGCCAGAAAGACCCCTTGCTCGAATACAAGCAGGAGGCCTACAAACTCTTTGTCCAGCTCCTCAGGGAAATAGAGCATGAAACCCTCTCGCTTGCCTTCAAGCTGTTCCCGGTGACCCCCGAGGCCCAGGAACGAATGGAAACCGAGCAGCAAAAGGCACAGGTCAAGCAAGAACGCCTTGTCGCAAAGCATGAAGAAGCAGCTGTTGCCAGCCAGGCCCCTTCCCAGGATAATGGGCAGCCTGCAGAGGCCCCTCAACCGGTGAAATCAGAAAAAATAACTGGCAGAAACGATCCCTGCCCCTGCGGAAGCGGGAAAAAATTCAAAAACTGCTGCGGAGCGTAACAGGAACCAGGTCAACCCTGGGCGGCAATGAACCGATAACGACAACCCCTTCACAAGCATGAGAGAACCGGAAGTAAACCTGGCTGCGGCCAGGGAACATGGCCTGAATGAAGAAGAATATGCCAGGATAGAGGAAATCCTCGGCAGAACCCCTACATTTACCGAGCTTGGCATTTTTTCCGTCATGTGGTCGGAACACTGCAGCTACAAGAACTCCATAGCCGTGCTCAAGACGCTCCCCCGGGATGGCGGAGCACTTCTTACCGGAGCCGGGGAGGAAAACGCCGGGCTGGTTGACATTGGGGATGAACTTGCAGTCGCGTTCAAGATAGAATCACACAACCATCCATCTGCTGTAGAACCCTACCAGGGAGCGGCAACCGGAGTGGGAGGCATTCATCGCGACATCTTCACCATGGGAGCCCGGCCAGTGGCATCACTGAACTCCCTCCGTTTCGGCTCACCCCGCGACCCCAGGGTCCGTTACCTGGTCGATGGTGTGGTAAGAGGAATCGGTGATTACGGTAACTCATTCGGCGTCCCGACCATAGGCGGCGAAATCTATTTCGAGGATGCCTATACCGGCAATCCGCTTGTCAACGCCATGTCAGTCGGCCTTGTCCACCATAAAGACACCGTCAGCGCTACGGCTGAAGGTGAAGGGAACCCTGTCCTGATAGTTGGTTCAGCCACAGGACGCGACGGAATCCATGGAGCCACCTTTGCATCCGAAGATCTCAGTGAAGCCTCCGAAGACAAGCGTCCAAGCGTCCAGGTAGGTGACCCGTTCGCAGAAAAACTCCTGCTGGAAGCCACGCTCGAAGCAATAGCGTCAGGTCATGTTTCCGGTCTCCAGGACATGGGAGCGGCAGGGATCACCAGCTCAACTTCGGAAATGAGTGCCCGGGGAATCGAGAAACACGGTAAAGGCGGTATAGATATCGACCTTGACCTGGTCCCGGCACGGGAAGATGGGATGAGCGCATACGAAATCATGCTTTCGGAATCCCAGGAACGCATGCTCCTGGTTGCCAACAAAGGGCACGAACAGGAAATCATCGACATCTACCGCAAATGGGATATACATGCAGTCGTTGTAGGCAGGGTCACCTCCGACAACCTCCTGCGGGTTCGCCACCAGGGCGAGATTGTCGCTGAAATACCCGCTGAATCACTCGTACTTGGCGGAGGTGCCCCGGTCTATATCAGGGATGCCATAGAGAAAAAACCCGAAACACCCAAAGCCGCTGTCAAGCCTGACAGTCAACTCGACCTCGAACTCAGCTCCCTCAGCCTGCTCGGACGGCCCAACATTGCAAGCAAGGAATGGGTCTACCAGCAGTACGACTCCATGGTGCAGACCAATACTGTCACCCCTACAGGCCAGACCGACGCTGCAGTCATCCGGATAAAGGGAACAAAGAAGGGCCTTGCCATGCAGACAGACTGCAATGCCCGCTACGTCTACCTCGACCCCTACAAGGGCGGCATGATCGCCGTGGCAGAGTGTGCGCGCAATATCGCCTGCAGCGGCGCAAAACCACTGGCCATCACCAACTGCCTGAACTTCGGCAATCCCTACAAGCCAGACGTCTACTTCCAGTTCAAGCGTTCGGTAGAAGGCATGGGTGATGCCTGCAGAATGTTCAACACCCCGGTTACGGGCGGTAACGTCAGCTTTTACAATGAATCTTCGTTGACAGGCACGGCAATCTACCCAACTCCGGTCATCGGTATGGTAGGCCTGCTTGACGACATAGAGCACATGACGCTCTCGGCTTTCCAGAAAGAAGGAGATGCCATCCTGCTACTTGGCGATCCCGAACTTGGACTCGATGGCTCCGAGTACCTTGTCATGCAGTACGGCACCCCGGGGTCATCTGCTCCAACATTCGACCTCGACCATGAAAAACGCCTCCAGGACCTGCTGGTCGAACTCGCAGCTTCCGGCAGGATCTCCTCTGCCCATGATATTTCAGACGGTGGCCTCATCACCGCCCTTGCTGAGAAAGCCATCATGTGCCAGGATCATCCGCTAGGCTTCGCAGTCGACCTGGAAATGGAGCATGTACACGAAACATCGATGCAGGAACTGCTCTTCAGCGAAGCACAGGGACGCGTGCTCCTGAGCCTTCCGGCAGAACATGCTCCATCGGTCATCGAAACCGCAATGCACCATAACATAACAGCCAGAGTAATCGGCGAGGTAATGGCAGAAGGCGGCTCGCTCGAAGTCAACGGCAAGCCTGTCGTGAAGTTCACGACAAAAGAGATGATGAACGCTTACTATCCTGCACTCGAAAGGGAGCTGCATCTCGACGAACTCTAACTATCGGAAAAAACATATGCGTCCGTTAGTCACCACCGAAACAATGGCCCGGGCTGACCGGGCCACTATCGAACAGCTCAGGACATCAGAGGAACGGCTGATGGAACTTGCCGGCCGGGAAACATCCCGCATCATAAGGGATTCTGGCGAGACATTCCTGGTTATCTGCGGCAAGGGAAACAATGGCGGTGACGGGTTCGTACTTGCCCGCCACCTGCTCAACAGCGGCGCATCTGTTATCCTGTGGCCGCTCTGTCCTGTCGAAGAGCTCAAACCTGTCAACCGTGCCGGGTTCGATATCCTGCTGGCCTACCAGCAGCACTGCCCTGCCCTGCAGCTCGCAAGCAGTAAAGAAGAGCTCCTTGAACTCCTTGAAAGCACACCGTGCGATGTCATTGTCGATGCCGTCCTGGGGACAGGGCTTTCACTCGCACAGGACGGAGCCCCACTGAAAGGGACTACTGCAGAAGCTGTTGCATACATCAACGAACTGCACGACACAACTCCGGCAGTCACCGTCGCTATCGATATTCCCAGCGGGCTGGACGCAACAACAGGCTTCGCTGCAGAACCAGCAGTCAGGGCTGACCTTACCGTCACCATGGCCTTCGAAAAAGCAGGGTTTTATGTCAACAAAGGTCCTGAACTGGCAGGCGAAGTAGAAACAGCGGAAATCTCCATTCCCGCATTTCTCCTGCCCGAACCACGCATGAGCCTGGTCGATAACGAATTCGCTGCAGATTGCTACACATTGAGGGAAACTTCGAGCGCAAAACACCAGAACGGCAAACTGCTCATCATAGCAGGCTCACGTACTCCGGCAGCCTCCATGCTGGGAGCAGCCATCCTTGCAGCAAAGGGCGCCGCAGCCTGCGGAACAGGCTACCTCACACTATCACTCCCCCCGGAACTGGCCGACCCACTCCACCTTGCCCTTCCTTCGGCAACCGTCATCGGACGTACATTCGAATCGATCATGGAAAAAGCCGAATGGGCCGATGCCATCGTCCTCGGATGCGGCATGGGAAGAGACCCTGAAACCATGCAGTTGCTCGTAAAGCTGCTCAAAGAACCTCTGTTCCGCCACAAAAAACTCGTCCTCGATGCCGATGCCCTCTTCCTCCTGCCGGAAACCGGACTCTCATTGGCACAACTCGCCCTTGAAGACGCCTTGCTGACACCGCACCTCGGTGAATTCAGCCGCCTGCAGGGCGACACAGTGGAAAACATCCGGCAAGACCTGTTAGGCTATGCTGCCGACTTCGCCTCCAGCAACGGAATACACATTCTCCTGAAAGGAAGCCCGACCATCGTCAGCTCACCCGAAGGGGAACTGCTCATCTCGACAAGCGGGACCGAAGCCCTTGCCTCGGCAGGATCAGGTGATGTGCTGGCGGGTATGATAGGTGCACTTGCGGCAAAAGGAGCATCAACCTTCCATGCTGGCGCTGCAGCAGCATGGATTCACGGACGCGCCGGCGACCTTGCTGGCCCCATATCGAGCCAGGTCACGGCAGACATGCTGCCAGGTGCGGTAAAGGAAGCTATAGAGGAACTGTTCGAGATTACCCCTGAATCAGCTCATTCCACCACCTAATCAGGTCTTTATATACGTCACCTCGAATGCCTTGCATGGCCTATACTGTTGTACTCGATTTGCGAAGGTGAAGGCATCGTTCATTTCGTAGTGCTGGAAAATATCCAATCCTCGATCCAGGGAGATTTTCCAGCCGTGGTCGGTCACAATATGGCGGGCGTGGATGGTACCGGTATTGTCGAATTCCCAGGTAAAGTTCACGCCCAACGCGCTGGCGGACTCCTTTATCTTCTCGAAGTTTTCCTTCTGCTGCTCACCTTTGAATTCATCTTCCGTCGTTACCAGATGAACGGATACTTCCTCATCCGAAGCCTTCTGCTTGACCAACGTCTCCAAAAATTCCATGAAGTTACGTATCTGGTAAAAAAGCCTGATGTATGGATCGGTAACTGTGATCATAGCCGCACCTTTCAGGTAAGGGCCGAGCAGAAAATCGTAAGAGATACCCTTCTGGTTCTCCTGGAAAGTGAGATGCTTTTCCTTGAGGAAGGGCTCGACAGGAGCTGGTGGTTTGGATGGAACAAGCAGTCTGTCCGGTTGCGTAGCTTCCAGACTTTCTCCGTCTTCGCCTTCGATGATGACCTTGTGGTAGTAGTTGGGATATTCCTCTTCTTCAAGCGTAGTAACTGGTATGGATGCGCCGTTTGACCCATGATAGGCAAAACGGACATCGCCATAAGTGGAATCAATGCGCATCAGTTGGTCTTTGACGCGTTTGCGCCCCTCAATCGCAAACCTTAGTAGCTCCTCGATGTCAGCATTGAAATCGACCCCTATCCGATCAATGACCTTCAACCTGCCCAGCCGAGCTATTTCAGATCGTATCAGGCCAGCTTCATTTCGATGAACGTAATGCTTACGCAGGATTTCCTTGACTGTGTCGATGCCGGTCTTGATGGAAGCCTCGTCGCTCGTTGCACAATACTGTCCCAGGAGGTACTCCAGCACATAGGTTGGAACGATAGCATTACCCTTCACCGTTTTTACGAGATCCTTGCGGACAACGAGTCCTGGAAAACACTTGTTGATTTTCTGATCAAGTTCATTCATCGATCATCTATCCTTTGTAATTCACCTGTTTAAAAATCGAAGTCGCTGGTAAATGAGCGCCGTATCAAGTACCTAAGAGACTTGTACTCCTTATAATGTGACGTCCCCGCGTGTTGTTCTTCCAGGCGGAGAATGACTTCCTGTCCGTTTGCTGCATCAGCCTTGTGCGTTAACACAAAGCGCACCTGCAGTTCACGTTCGCGCGGATTATCAGAAGTCAGATCAAAAGTCAGGTCATGACTATCGGAGATCAGTGCGCCAGCTTCAGTGTAAATGCCAGCCCGCAGCATACGAGGCTGAACCTTCTCTGTCACCGGGCCTGCCTGATACATCGTCACAGCAAATTGACCGGAAGTTATAACCGAACTTGCCCCTCGAAGGATATCAACTTCGACAACGGTGATATCGCTCTGGCGCTTCTTGTTGATTTTCAGGACAGGAATAACAACTTCCTGCAATGATGCACCACCGTGCACAAAGCGGCTGCCGGAACCCTTCAAGCGTAAACGATTGATAGATTTGGGAATTTGAACTTCCACTTCACCAACAAGGCCAAGCTGCTGAGGTGTAAATGTATGAAGGCTGGATTTCTCGACCAGTCCCTTGCCAAACACAAAGCGGCGATCCTGGAAAAGGATCTGTTCGCCTTCTGCATCGACTCCGGAAAAATCACTTTCTTCGATAGGCCGGTTCTGGTATAAAAAACCATGATCAGAGGTAACCAGCATATTCGTAGCGTTAGCTGTCGACAGCTTTCTGATAATCTTGACAAGTTCACCCAGCGCATCTTCCACTGCCTCAAAAACCCTCCCTTCACTGTCACGTTTATCGCCTACTGCATCAATCCGGTTATGGTAGATATAGACTACATCATTGCTGCTGAACAACGAACGATAACCATCATCTCCTTCACGAGGCATCGATAAAAAATCCTCTGCAGTCAACGCTGATCCAGTTTTACCACGAACCCCCAAAGCAAGAATTTTGCGCCGGTTGTTCAGGCCCTGCGAAGTTTGGCCATCAACCAAAACAGTGCTGGATTCATTGTCAGCAATTGCAAGCTCCTTGTTGGGCAGAAGGGCTGCCATGCCGAGTTGCGTGTAACTGGGTAGCATCGAAAGTACGGGTTCAATTTCCGCACTGTATCGATCCTCCTGTCGAATCAGACCCAACAGTTCCTCGCCAATCTCGTAGCGCATGGCATCCGATATGATGACACAGACTTTTTTGTCCTTTTGCAGAAACGGTCGAACCCAGTGGTTAAAAAACTCATGTTGCCTGTGTACTGGTGTGGCATCCCACCTGAAGGCTGTATCCACACAAGTTTGGAAGCGGTCACCGAGCTTCAGCAGGTAGTTGTTTGTGTAGAGGTTTTCGATATGATCTATCAGTGCGCTCATCATCGACGCCTGGCTCAACATGCGCACGTGATACATGAATTTGCGATAAAGCTGGTCAAGCTGATACCAGACTCGGCTATATCGCTGCACTCCTTCCGCCAGGCTTTCCATTGAGAGCTTGACTTGGCCAAGGGCATAGGTGAACTGAGCTGCATAATCGAGCGCCTCATAAAAGTGGCTGTATTCGTGATACCAATGTCCCTGCCGTCGTTGCCGAACCCAAAGCGAAACCTCTCCACTTGAAACCGTTTGCGCTGCAACCTCCCGCACCAGATCGCTGATGATCTTCTGATCGATCAAACGGAAGTAATCCAGCTCGATCAACTCTCGAAAGTCCCGTTTGGCCAAATCCTGCTCGATACCAAGCACCTCGGCGCATTCGCCTGAGAGCGTTTCGAAACAACCTTCAAACTTGCGACTGTCCTTCCAACGTTTGAGAAATACCATGGCATCACCGGTCAGCTTCACCTGTCCATCGGTACCCATGGCATAACAGGACTTGAACAACTCGATGACAAAATCACGGATTCCCGGCTCATCAGACTTGTATCCATAGCTGCGGCTCATTTGCTCCCAGAGAAAACCGTCAAGCGAGCAACGGACAATCAGCCTGATCTTCTCATCCCGACCATCTGCCAGTTCCTGCAGCAGGTTTTCCATCACAGAATCCATATGGGGCTCGCACCCTGCGCAAACAGCCAGCATCTTCAGGCGAATCTGCCCAGTGGTGTCATCAGATGCCAGCAGCTTCTTAAGGTCTTCTTTACGCTTTAACCCATGGAAAAACTCAGCATGAGCCTTCACCATATCCGTAAATTCAAGCCCTAATTCGAGATCGGAAAGCCAGATAGCCACCTGATCGGTGCGGAACTCACCATGGGACAACTGTACATCTAAAAGCCAGTTATCCAGATCTGCAGGCTGAGGTCCTTGCCGATACAGCAGGAACTTCTGACCCGGTTGCTCACGCAGAATCCTGTATTTAACGCCATACTCATTGTTAGCCAGCTCCAGCTTCTCGACACCTGGCAACGCCAAAGCCTCGAAATCGTTGCGCAACTCCTGCTTAGCGTCGTACCAGAAGACAATTCGGTGCCGGTCAAAAAGTTTGGTGAGGGCCTGGGCTATGCGATCATTCATACTTAGAAGCTTATATCATTCTGTTTTATCTATAACACAAACTCAGTCACCAAAATCGATCCTCCATATACCTGCAGCTATTCCTGCCAGTTGCCTTTGCCTCGATTCAATCTTCTGTTCATCCCAGGTATCGTAGTGCTCGGCAACTGCTCGGGTTATCTGAAAACAACTCTCTTCGTAGGCGCTGCGCTTGGATGCGTAGCTGCCATTGCCGATGTCGCGGTTCCGGCTCGTTTCCATCGGAGTCATGTTACCGATCCGGTAGATGAGACGGTCCTGCTTCGCCTCGTCTATGTAAGCCCATGCTTCGGATGGGCTCTCCGGGAGAATATGCTCCAGATTGTACGTCGCGCTTTCAAAATCAAAATCCTGCTCCGATCGCTGCCACTCGATTTTGAACAGGATATAGCGCACTACTTTCTTGTTGCGGCTGTTCGTAGTCCGAAGTTCCTTATCGGTGAAAGCAGCTTTAAACTGATTGTCATCGGGGTACACATCTCGTAGCGACGCGATCACCTCAGAGGCTCGTTCAAATGCAGCAGCAGTTACTTTCCATGCAATCTCATTATACAGGCGCTCCTGCTCGTGCGTTTGCAGGTTGCAGATCACGTTATAGCGGAACGACACGACCGCAATTGCTTTGATGATGCGGGTGAATGCGACTCGTTCGTGCTCAAAATATCGGGCATGACAAGCCATGAGCATGGCGAGCGGTTGGCGGACGTTGAACATCAGCAGTTGTTCCAGAGCATCCTTCTCGTCATTGTTCCACGTTGCATCCTGCGGATCTCTCAACGCCGCGTAAACCGCCGCTGATTGGTCCAGATCCCGAAAAAGCTCAAAAGCCTGATCTCGTGCCGTAATGCGCTTCCGAATGGTTTTGAACAGCTCTGATTTGCGGACGAGCTTGTTTCGGCTGTTCCAGAACACTCGCAGAAATTCGGGAAAGCTTTCGCTGCCCAAGAGGCCCACAATTCTTTCCCAGCGCTCTTCAAGAGCTTTCAGTTCGGTTTCATGTGTCTGTTGGGTGCTGATAACCGAAAATAGATAATTCTTGAGCAGATCGGTCGCAGAAAGCCTCACCCCGCGCGCATTCAGGGTCTCGAACACTTTGAAGGCGTTGAGTTCATCCGTCACGGTAATGACGGTGAAAAACAGCTTATCAACGAGTGAATCAATGAAAGCAGCAAGCTTTT
>JGI11705J14877_10001839_pt1 | contig 11758 bp, 14 predicted proteins | sample Etolaghawater15m_FD_14877 | JGI IMG/M metagenome (IMG submission 14877) | reverse complement strand
TTGGCTCGCGCCAGCTCATCGACCGTCAACAGCCTCCGAAGCGACGGGTCCTCGGAGTGATTAGCCACGAGCGGTTCCGTTGAACGCCACTTCGCATATGACCGGCCGACCGTGCCGATCCGCGTAGACTGCTCATCGACCAACTGCATCGCAAAGCCCTTTCCCGCCGCCATATCCCTTTTCTGTTTGTCATCCAGATAGGAGCAGGTGCGCCATAGCCCTGAGTCGGGCGGAACATCGTCCAGGATCTCGCCCAGCGTTTGTTCACGCGGCCGCACCGGCTTGAGATCAAACTCGAAGTCAATCCCTTCAGACACGGCCACCATGCACAGACGCTTGCGATCCTCGAATGCTCCAAGCTCGCGGTCGAGAATGATCTCGTGTACCCGGTAGCGCCACTCCGCCAGCGTCTGTCGGATCATGTGCATTGAGACCGTTGCGCTGTATTGCGGTACGTTCTCCAGGATGCAAATCGCCGGCGAGAGTTCACGGATCATCATCAGGAAGCCGATGAACGCGGTACCCGCCGTCTCATGCTGCTCGGCGAACTTCAAACCGTTCTTGGAGCGGCCGGACAGGCTGGCGCCGGTGCAGGGCAGGCCTGCGCAGACGATCAGCGGGGCCTTAAGCTCACTGGCCTCGATATCCTCGATGCGCCCCTCGATGACCTCGCACTCATACGACCAGATCGGGTTGTTATTCCAGCTGGTCTGCAGGTAGGTATTTTCGGGTTCGACCGCCCAGATAAGACCGCTGCGGATTTGTTCATCCTCGAGGCCCTTGTGGACGTAGTAATCCAGAATCCCCGCCCCGTGCGCCAGAGAGGCCATGGGAATGGGTCTTCCGCTCCGCAGTGTGTCGGCGAGGCGCGCCTCGCGTTCGATGCGCATCCGGTCGAACCGGTGATACTCAATCGTGATGCGGCCTTCCTCGATAATGACCTGAACACGATCAACATCCGTGAACAGCTCCGCCAGCTGCCGATTGACCAGGTCGATCAGAGGGTAGTATCGCTCGCCGACCTTCTTGCGGCTGACCCGGTGCGTACCCTCGTCCGATACAGTCAGATGGATGCGGGTATTTCGGTCGTCGACGTCCATGGAATACAGGCAGCCGATGGTATAACCCGCCTCGTCCAGGCGCAGGCCCTGTATCCACAATCGCTTTCCATTTCGATGGTCGGCGAGTTTCAGGTAAGAGATTTGTAATCTGCTCATGCTAGATTGCTCCAATAACATGACAGAGACACCCCCGACAGGGGGTAATCCCTGTCGGGGTTGATGAAAAGGGAAAGGACTGACTTACTGATCAGGCAAATTCGAACACCTGGGGTGACACGCCGTAGTGCTTGAAATGCTTCAACAGGCAGTCAAGTTCAATGAATGTCCAGCCCTGCTCGTTGAGCAGAGCGCCGAATCCGGCGCGATTGAAAGCTGTGTGATAATCGCTGTCCGGATCGTCGCAAATACCCTGGGATGCCAGGAATGCCGCGATGTTCCTATGCTCTTTCGCTGCGTCTCCACCTTCCTTGAACAGATACACCTGGGCGTCACGCAGATAGATCAGCAACTGATCGGATTCCAGCGAAACCCAGAAACTCGGATTTCGCTTGAACAGATCCAACCAGGGACTGTCTGTCGAGAACTCCTTCCAGCGCTCCCAATGCCAGATGGCGTTGGTTACGTTCAGCTCGACACCGAGTTGCTCCAGGTGCTGACAACGAGCTGCCAGGTCCTCGAGATCCTCCCGGTTATTCAGGGCATAGGGGCGATCGTAATGCTCCACGCGCTGCCCCTTGAAGTAGATGTAACCTTCGTGATCGACCGTGAGGTGTTCGATGCCCTGTAACCAGGGCTGCCGGTAGCGGCCATTGATCACTTCCTCATAGATCGATTCGAAAAGCTTCCAGCCTTCGTCGCTCAAGAAGCCGTTGACCGCGCATTCGGTCAAATGCAGATGCTCGGGCGACAGGTCATTTCCATCATGCGTGAGGGAAACAATGGCAATCGCCTTTTCACAGATTTGCTCCAGATTGTTCATCGGATATCTCCAGGGTGTGCGACGGAGATACCATTCCCGATCGGGATACGCGTATCCCGTCGGGGTGGTTTAATGAAACGAACACCACCTGTTACCAGGTGCGCCGCCATACTGTGTTCACGGGCGGCTTGGGGCGTCCATCGTTAAGACTGGACAAGGGTGCCTGATAACCTCAGGCGGGGAATGATTCGGTCTTACCTGTGCCCGCTGGCAGGCTCATCGATGACAATGCACACTTGGTCGAGCAGGGGAAAGACCCCTCCGAAGAGGGGTGTGATAATGTTCGAGATTACTGCCTGTTGGCATAGCGCGGACAAAAACAATGACGCATGACCCGTTCACGGCGATCGAAGTTGTGGTAGATCCCTACGATGTCGTGCAAGAAGTTCTCGTCATCCGCCTCGAGCAGTTCATCAAACCGCAGATCGAAAAGTCGGTGCGTCGCGATGATATCGAGTACCAGGCCTGCGCGATCGATATTCGGATAGATGCCGGCCGCCCGCAGCATGCACTGATTGGCCTTTTCGATGTCTTCGTCACTGATAGTTTCGACCAGTGATTGACGACGCTGACCTCCCGCAGCCTGCAAGGCTGCGTCATGCGCTTGCTCAAGCAATCGGTACTCGATTTTGCCGTTGCCATCCATCAGGGCCTGCACCAGCAGCCGTGCTGCTTTCATGGCAGCCTGTTCGGCGCGAATCGTTTTCACGCTGGCATCCACCTCTGGCCATGCCTCGTTGACGCCGAGGCTTGCCTTGCAGGTGAATGCCAGGGATTCTCCTGAGTCCCCATCCTCCTCGTAGAGGTCCATCAGCAGGGGCACATCCGGAGTGTCATCCCAGAGTTCGCCGGCATCGAATAACGCTTGCGCACGCTCGATAGCCTGTTCCGGAGAATCGGCCTCGATGCCGACCTGTACGATATGCTTGTAGGGCAGGGTGTATTGAATGATATGTTTCATAAAAAGCTCCTGTCGGAATAAACGCGACGGAGCGCCCCAACGGGGACAGCCCCGTCAGGGTGGTTGAAAAATGCCGGCTAGCGGATGGTGAACACCTCACCCAAGGTCTTGCTGCCAGGTGTCATGTCGAGTCCGCGGATCGCCGGGACGAAGATATCGGTGTGCGTTCGCACCGTAATCGCCTGTCCCTTCGAGCCCGGTTCGGTCGATGTCGTCACCTGCTTGTCCTTGTAGGTATCGCCGCGCACGACAAAGACGCGACCGTCCTTGCTGCGCACGACACCTGATACCTGACCCGCGGCCAACATCAAAGCCAGATGCCAGTTAGACACGTCACACAGCGGGCGCTTCTGACTCACGTTGCGTCCGATGTTGAACAGTTGGTCATGTTGTTTCCAAAGCCCCGGCATGGAGCCCAGCGTATCGGCGAGCTGCAGCCCGTCGAGTGCGACCAGTTCGAAGCGGTTGCCGCCATGGGCGCCTGCTTCTGGCTCGGGGACGACATACTGCACATCGTTCCAGGTTTCTGGTAGCGCTTCCGCCGTGATGTCACCACGCCCGATCTTCACCAATTGCTCACGCGTCCGCTTGTATTCATCGGTCGCGGTCCACTCGGGCCGGATCTTGTGGCGAATGCCAAAGACCACGGACTGCTTGAACTGCTGTTCCGGCGCCATGAATGCCTTCACATCATGAAAGTGCGTGGCGATCCAGCTGCTGAACTCCTCGTCGAGCACGTAGTACGGGACGATCAGTACCAGAACACCGCCAAACTGCAGCAGGCCATTGGTACGTCGATAGAACTCTTTCTCGAGACGCAGCCTGCCGGCCTTGGGGTCGGACAACTGTCCCTTATCCGCCACGGCATCGCCGTAGGGTGGGTTCAGGAACAACAGGCCGTACTGACGCGCCGAGATCATGCAGTCGCGCAGATCCCCGTGGATGCAGAAATCCAGCAACTGTTTGGCGTGCCATGCGCGTTCCGAGTCGTATTCGACACCGTAGGCCTCCACCGGGTGTTCCGGCGTGGACGCGAGTGCGTGCTTGATCTCGGCGAGCGCCGTGCCTTCCCCGCAGCAGGGATCGAGGATCTTGCAGCGAGAGCCGGTGAAACCGAGCGCCTGGACAATGCGATCGAGCGTGTCGGCATCGGTCGGGAAATAGCCGTTCTTGACGAAATTGCGCGCGAGGCGCTGAAAGATGAGTGCCATGATGGTTTCCTCATGTCATGGGTTGATGAAATCAGGCCGCATTCGAGGCCTGCAGTTTGTTTTGATACTCGTGTCCACGTCGCCAGGCGGTGAAGCTCAGGCCGTCATAGCGGTTCCAGTTCCAGATCCGCCGTCCATCCACGCCATGGCTGAACGCCTTGGCCATGAGATCGAGCAGGGATTCCTGGTTGGTCAGCGAAAACATGAAACGCGTGATGGCGACCGGTTCCGACATCCAGCGAGGCTTTTCCACCGTTTCGACGATGCCATCGGTCGTACACAGGCGGATGATCAGGTCATCGATGCCCTTGGCTAGTTGACGCGTGTAGGACGTGCCGGACTCCAGCAGCTTGCGCCGCCTGGTCTCGAGTTGCTCGACCAGGGAGTAGAAGCTGATGTCCAGGTTCGCGTACTGCAGGTAGTACGCAAGATTCAGCGCCTCCCTGTCGACGGACTTGCGCCAGGCGGCGATATAGCCCTCGGGCTTGACCTTGCGGCCGTGCACCTTGAGCATACCGCCTTCGCAATCCTGGCTGATGTCGATGACGCGGCCCATGAAACTGCCGTAGTCATTGATCTGGACCAGGCGTGTCGAACGGCTGACCTTGCCGGCATCGTCGATGACATTGGATTCACCCAGGTCAACGAAGCCGAAATAGAATGGGCGAAACTCCGCCCCGCTTTTGATGATGTAACGATCAAATTCAATCGTGCTGCTCATATGGGTATCCCCTGAAAGAAAGCGACGGAGATACCTTTCCCGCGCGGGATACAAGTATCCCGTCAGGGTGGTTAACGAAACGAACACCACCTGTCGCCAGGTGCGCCGACATACTGTGTTCAAGGGCGGCTTGGGGCGTCCATCGTTAAGACTGGACAAGGGTGCCTGATAACCTCAGGCGGGGAGTGATTTGGTCTTTCCGCTGGCGAGGCCTGCAGCATCCTGGCCAGGGGAAAGACCCCTCCGGAGAGGGGAAGGGCAGTCAGAGCAGGCCATGCTCCGAAAAGCAATAAGTCCCCTGGCTGCCGATGACGATATGGTCCAGCACACGGATGCCGATGCAGTCCAGCGCGTCGATGAGTTTGCGCGTGATCGTCTTGTCCGCTTCACTCGGCTCAGGATTACCCGATGGGTGATTATGAAAAAACACTACCGCGGCAGCGTTCCATTTGAGCCCAAGACGGACAACGGTCCGAGGATAGACCGCTGCACTGTCCAGTGTACCGTTGAACAGCACCTCTTCTCCCAGGATGCAGTGTTTCGTGCTTAGCCAGACTGCACCGAACACTTCGTCCTCATGCTCCGCATACGCCAGACGCAGATGGTTCTGCATCACCGCCGGAGAGCTTATTGTCGTGCCGGGAAGATTGCGGCGCTGCAGGATTTCCAGCGCAAAGCGAATGAGACTGTCCTCTTCGTCCTGGTGCAGCTGATCGTCGATCAATCCGCGAAGGATTTCATCAATGCGATTGGCAGTTGATATCGGTTTCAACATAAGTGATACCTCGTTGAAGGATAAAAGGAATGCCCCTCAACGCGGGTTGAGGGGCGAAGAGGTAGCAATCAGTCCTCGTGAGGCAGCATGATCGTGATAACCGGCTCCCCGTCATCGCCAGGACCGATCACGATTTTCAGCGCGGTGCGTTCGGCCTCGGTGGTCGTACCGTCGCGCGGGATGACATACAACTCGAACAGTGTCTGCGACTCGTGTTTTTTCGAACCGCTGACGCCGTGGCGGGCCATCCAGCAGACATCCCACAGGCGACCGGACTGGTCCTGGTAGGTTTGTTGCTCGCTGTCGTCGTTGTCCCACTCGATGTAGCGGTCCCAGACCGAGCGCGTGACGGCGACGGGAATCTTGAAACCGGCCTCACGCGCAGTGTCGCTGATGTCGACCAGATATCCGTCGTCCAGCGCCATGGCGCGGGTGTAGGAATAAATGACCGGACCGAAGATATCTTCGAGAGAGTTATCCGATTGAGTTTGAGGTTGTTGTGACATGGGTTTGCTCCTTTGAAATAGACGGAGACACCATGCCCCCATGCGGGAGGATGGGTATCCCGCCTGGGTTGAAATCCCTCGGATAGAGGGCTGAAATTAAAAAAGAATGGTAAGATTCAGATGATGAATGCGAGGTCGATTCGTAACGGTATGAAACTAATCCAAGGTCAGCGCGAAAAACTTGAAGCACAGGTCATGGATCTGGTTTTTGATAGTTTCAAACCCGATTTCACACATGATCATGATCACATCATGGCCCAGATCAAACGCCTTGAACCACAGGGTGGGCCATTCATTCACCTCGCCGCTGAAAGTTCATCACATCCTGACGAGTAACGATTTCTTCCTCGACAAGCCTGAGCGCGAATTTCAGATCCGACTTTCGGTCTGAAGCACAGCGCTTGATAAGGCGTTTAAGCTCCTGTTGCTTGTGCTCCAGTTCCTCATCGGTAGCGGCATCCAGCCAGGCAAGAATCTGGCGAATCATTTCTTTATCCATCAAGTTATCCTCGAAAAAATGACGGGGATACCGATGCTGATCGGGATAGTGGTATCCCGTCAGGGTGGTAAACGAAATGAACACCACCTGTCGCCAGGTGCGCCGCCATGCTGTGTTCACGGGCGGCTTGGGGCGTCTAGTCAGCAGACCGGACAAAGGTGCCTGATAACCTCAGGCGGGGAATGATTCGGTCTTTCCACTGGTTGAGTCCTGTCCGATTGCAATGGCTATGAGGACTTGATCACCCACTGGAAAGACCCCTCCGTAGAGGGGTCAAGGTTTCAGGGCTCCAGCCACGCGCTAACGTGCCGCGTGATATCGCAACACATCCGGGAGCAATGCTTGCACGCCGATATGTCGCTTTGAGCCTCGGTAATGAACTCCAGATTCAGGAACCGGTTCAATGACACCGTGAATTTCGATGGTGTCGATGATGATTTCTTCGACTTCAATGCCGTGAGTCGAAGGAATGGGATGAGAAGGTCTGGTTACAGTGGACATGGCGATCTCCGGTAAGGTTGTGGGTTGGACATTCCGTTGTGCAGTCTCGTGAGAAACCGCAGAACGGAATGTCCAGCCACATCGCCATAAAAAACTCAGGGGGGATGCAAAGCATCCCACCGTGAGTCAAGTTGCGTCGTCAATCACGAACGATAGATTCATTGACCCGATGATCGAACCAGGGTCTCGGCAATGACAGCACATCACCGATCATTGGAACGACGGGCTCTTGATACGAGACCTGGGGCAAATTTCCCGGAATCCATTCACCGTGAAGGGTGACGGGCTCCAGGTCCTGGCGTTGACACTCCGGCGCACTAGCCGCAGGAGTCGAGCGAGGCCTGTTCAGCAGGGCAATCAGTTTGGCGTGCAGATTACGGGCTTCGAGATAGACGACAGGGAAAAGGAAAATGGTCGCCATCATGTGTGCGGTGCCGAAAGACACTTGAACATACGAGGCTAAACCGATGAGAGTGAGAAAGGGCATGATGTTCTCCGGAAAAACGGAGAGATATCAGCCTTGGGAAAGATTCAGGGACGGTATCATCCCCGAAGGATTTAACGAAAAGAGCCGCATCTGACGATGCTGTACCGAACTGGCTCGGCGGTACGAAAGGCGCTTCCTGATGGAAGCAAGGGTGCTTGATAACCTCAAGCGGGGAGTAATGGTTTGATTATAGTGATCATTCGAAAGATAGCAATGGATGATATGAAGTCTGAAAGCGGGCTTCGTTTAAGAGTCGTGCCCAGTAGATGCTCGCTTGTGATTCGTCAAAATGATGTTATATTAGAATCAAATTGATTAATTGATAGCGACGATGACCACACAAATCGATCTGTTCAAATCCATTGGTTTACCCGCGGAGGCGTTTACCAATCAGGCGGAATTCATTCGTTACTCCCGTGAAGGGATTCCCGGTGATGTGGTCAAGCGCGCGGTGGAGGTTCTGGGTAATCGGGATCTGTTCGTCCGTATTCTGGATACGACTTCCAGTAATCTTAGTCGATACTACCGGCGCAGGAAAATGAGTCGCGTGGATAGTGAGGAGACCTTGGATGCGCTCAGACTTTACGGCCAGGCGGTAACGGTCTTTGGTAGTCTCGAAAAAGCCGGTGAATGGATTCGTACGCCGCTCCCTGCCCTGGCAGGGGATAGACCCGAGGCGCTGTTCGACACATTTGAGGGGCGTCATTGGATTGCCCAGGCCTTGCGAAAGATCGAGTACGGCGAATTCGTTTAATGCGTCTCTACCGTATTGCTCCTGAAGTCTACCTTGAGGATTATCGGGGGTTGGGCGCTAGCTACCGGGATGGCGCGCGTTGGAACAGGGCAGGGCAACCAGTGTTGTATTTCACCTTGTCTGCGGCTACAGCCCTGTTAGAAATGGCAAATTATCTTCCCTCACCCCGGTTGATCCCTGATGGATACCGCCTGGGCATCTATGAAATCCCAGACGAATTGCCTTTGCATACCCTCGCCGAAGACAGCTTACCTGCAGACTGGGCAAACTATCCGTATCCCGTATCTACCCAGGGGATAGGAGGGGCCTGGCTCGAGAAGGTGGAAGAAGTTGGGCTCTTGGTGCCCAGCGCCGCGGTTTCGGAAGGCCTGGAGAAAATTTTGGTGATCAATCCACTCCACCCCGACTGTTTAAAAATTCGGCTAATTAAGTCCACTCCTGAACTATTTAATAAACGAACATTCTCAGGCTTGTAAGGTGATGCGTAAGAAAGCCGTCGTTCAGTTTTCACATCTCATTCGCTACTGACCCGAAGGAGACGCTGAAGACTTGGGGCTGAAGAAATCAAGCCTATCTTTTAAGCGGATTTTGGCTTCAGTTGCTCAGAGCTCCAGCACTGACAATAAGCCGATCTCTCTCGTACTCGTATCCGAACTGGTACTGAACTTTCTTCGACTGTCAACAAACACACTCACGACCAGTATTCGAATTTGGCGCCTAGCCAAGGAAAAACAGCGAGTTTCGCACCTTGATCCAATTTCCCAATCAAATTTCGATATTCAGCAGTCAGAAAATCACGTAAATCGAATGATATTTGCCTTTTAATATTGACATCCGTGTTTATCCGGATTATATTTAGCATCATCCGAACAAATATAGGGAGTTTATTCAAATGTTGTTTGATCGAAACCATTTAACCCCAATTCTCGAGCTAAATGCCTCATCTACAGCTGAATTCTGCGATGGCTATTTTGATGCAACCACGCTGTCCGAGCACATTGAACGTGAAGATCCCTTCAGCCGTAAGGAACTTTGTAAATACCTAGGGATTGGTGAATCGACGCTAACGGGATGGCTGAAGGAGGATCGAATCCCGCTCATGGCGAAACAGGCAATGATCCTGCCGTTGGCTCATCGGGTGTTGAAAGGGGAAGTCACCCGACTGAAAAAGGAATCAGAAAACGCCCAGATTCTAAAGAGTGGTGACCAATATCAAATCGTCGTATTCAAACCGGACGAATCTGGTGAAGCCATTGGGGAAGTGATAGCTGACAACATTGCCGATCTACGGACTGCACGGATATTTGTCGCCGGCGTTCAAGCTCTCAACCTTCTTGGTGAATGTGACGATCTTGCGCTTGAATACACAATCGAGCATTTCAGCGATGGAGAATATCCAGACCATCTTGAGAATCTGGAGAGCCTTCGAGACGATATCCGGATGTGTCGGGCATATGCAGTGAATTTTGATCATTGGAGAGACTGGAAAAAGGTGCTCGCGGATGTCGAATATCTTAAAACCAAGGAAGGCAAAAAACAGGCAATGGAAAAAGACGGGCCTCTGCTGAAAAAGCTCCGTGACGCCATTGAAAGTGGCGAGATTTCCTCAGAGGGAAATAAATCATGAACCCGACCTTGAGCAGACACGCTGAGGCCAGAGCCCAGCAACGCGGCATCCGCGAATCAGACATTCCTGTAATCGTTGCTGCTGGAACCCCAGTCGATGACGATAGTGTTTTTCTATTGTCTCGTGACGTGGACCGTGAAATCCAGCGACGTAAGCGAGAAATCTGCGCGCTAGAGCGACTACGCGGGTGCCGCGTGGTAGTCGAGGGCCAGATGGTAGTAACCATCTATCGCCCTTCCAGCAAGACAGAAAAGAAAATCTTGCGAGGTCAACATAGGCATCACCATACTGAGACCAGCAGTAAATCTACCGATAGTATTCACAGGAGGCACCTCAAATGAGTGATGGCGTAAATTTAGCCCTGGAACTTGTTCTCGAAGAAATCTCCGCCGTGGAGGCACAACTCAACCATGAAGGCATGTTGGCATTTCAAAGCAGCCGCCACCAAGACGCGGAAAGGCTGGCCCAATCAGGAAAGAAATTGCAGGATTTCTCGAAAAAATTGAACGCTTTAAAAGATGAGTGGTTATCAGGCATCGACATAAAGACTAGAAAAAGAGTCAAAGTCGATTCAAGCCGCCAGTTGAAGGGTCATACCAAAGGCCCTAAAACCAATCTTCGGATAACCTTGTCAAACGGCAGGGTCATTCAACGACCTACAGCTGTTGCAGCGATGGTCGATGCGATCGAAAGGTTTGGAGTTGAAAATGTAAAGGCCCTTGATCTTCATGTATGTGGCGTACCTCTCGTCGGCACAGAAAAGAGCGAAAAGTATAGCCAGGCAAGCTTAGGAAAATTTTTGGTTTGTACTCACACAAGCACCATCGACAAAAAGAAAATGCTCGATAAGATTGGTAAGAAACTCGGGCAAGATATACAGGTCGAGATCATTTAAAACTAGTGCTATTGGTTACCCACCACTATTTACAGGAGAGTAAAATCCATGTGGATATTTAGCAAAATCGGATTCTACAGTGTCGTCCAAAAACCTGGACAGTCATACCTGACCGTTCGCTCCAGAGTCCGTGAAGATCTGGAAAACCTCCGAGCGACCTACATGCCCGATCTATCAGTCATTATGGCAGGAGGCGGTACGGACTACCCCTACCGCGCCCTTATCAGCCACAAGCATTTTGCCAATGGACTTGCCAAGATGGGAGATGATATCCACTACAGCAATTTCAAAACTGAAGTGGCATCTAAAGACAAGCCGAGAGCGCATGTTTACAGCAGTGTTTGGAGCAGTATGCTCAATACAGAATCACAACACCATGAGAGTGCAGTGTTAAAGCGGCTCTCTGTTGGGGGAGTCGTGTTCAATGAGTACGACGAAGTCCTTCTGGTTGAACCCAACGATCATTTCGACGGCTATGTTTGGACCTTTCCCAAAGGAAGTCCCAATAAAGGCGAGTCTTTCGAGAGTGCCGCGAAAAGGGAAGTATTGGAAGAAACCGGCGTAGTTGCAGAGATTGTAAGTCTTGTACCAGGCCAATTCGAGGGCGGAACGACGGTGAACTCCTATTTCATTATGCGCACAAAAGGAAGCGAAGGACCGATTGAAAGTCACGAGGTGACGAACACTGCATGGGTGAGTGCTGGCCGAGCCGCAGCAATGATCGCACAAACAACCAACGACAAGGGAAAGCAGCGTGACTTGAGAATCCTTAAGGCAGCTA
>JGI11705J14877_10001838_pt1 | contig 11759 bp, 18 predicted proteins | sample Etolaghawater15m_FD_14877 | JGI IMG/M metagenome (IMG submission 14877) | reverse complement strand
TGGCGGAGAGAGAGTCTAACTTTTCCACGTTTCATCCTGTTCTATCCCGTGTTGGTAACCGTTGATATTCTTTGAGAAAATCCCCTCACCTTGTTTTTTCTTGTTGCAATCTGTATCAAACAATTGTATTATTTATGGTATCACAGTTGATGGTACAAAATTTCCTGTTTTTTACCCTCTATCGTATTTTCGTTGGTACAACGGATGGTATCCTTTTCGTAATGTTTAACCGGCGCTTATTGTGGCCTTTTTATCTGAATTATGTTGGGAAAAAAAACCGTCCGCCATACTTATTCCGAGGTGGAACCATGCCAAAAAAAGTCCAAGAATTGACAGCACTGGATATTAAGCGCATTTCAAAGCCGGGCCGTCATGCCGTTGGGAATGTACCCGGTTTACTATTGGTTGTCAAGGACAGTGGCGCCAGAAGCTGGATATTTAGAACGATGGTTGGCGGTAAACGTCGGAACATCGGTTTAGGTGGATACCCGAAAATTTCTCTTGCCAAAGCCCGTGAAAAAGCCCGCACTGTAAGTGAAAAAATCCTGAACGGCATTGATCCCATTGAGGAAAGAAAGGCGCTCAGGGAGGCGCTCAGGGCTTCACAGAACGGACGATTGACTTTCTCTGATGCAGCATATCGAACGCATGAAAAGAAACGGGTAGAATTTAAAAACCCAAAACATTCCAAGCAATGGATTTCAAGTGTGGAGAAATACGCTTTTCCCCTCATCGGTAACATGGCCGTTGAAGATGTGGCCCTTGAACATATTGTGGCGATCCTTCAACCCATATGGGGCCAAAAAACCGAAACCGCTACCAGGTTAAGGCAACGGTTGGAACAGATTTTAAATTGGGCGAAAATATCAGGTTATCGGAAAGGAGACAATCCAGCAGCATGGAAAGGCCATCTTGACGCCATCCTACCAGCACCAACAAAAATCAAAAAAGTGATCCATATGGCAGCACTTCCATGGGGGGAAATCGGATCATTCATGGTTGAACTGAGGCGGCGTAAAGGTACTGCTGCGCGGGCATTGGAGTTTTTAATTATGACGGCTTGCAGAAGTGGTGAGTGCCGTTTTGCCACATGGGGGGAAATAGATATTGACAGCCGGGTGTGGGTTATCCCTGCGGAACGAATGAAAGCGGGGAGGGAGCATCGAGTCCCCTTGACACAGGATGCCGTCACATTGCTTGAAAATTTACCGCGTTTTCAGGGCTGCGAGTATTGCTTTGCATCACCACGTGGGGGGGCCTTGTCAGATATGGCAATGGTTGCCGTCTGTAAACGCATTGGTGTTGATGCAGTCCCTCATGGGTTTCGGAGTACCTTTAGAGATTGGGCTTCGGAGAATACGAATTTCCCGCGAGAGGTGGCGGAACAGGCACTTGCTCACACCATATCAAGCGCGGTGGAAGCGGCATATAGGCGCGGGGATCTTTTTAACAAGAGATCCAAATTGATGGAGGGATGGGCCGATTTTATCAACAGGCCGGTGGGCGAAACAGCAACAGTTACACCTATTTTACGGAGGGCGGTAAAATAATTTAAAAAAAACGCATGAAACGGTTGACAACAGATTGCTACAGATTTATACTAATCACTAAATGATTTATGATTTCATGCGGAGGGGGAAAATGAGCTACACGAAAGCCGAGGCTGCAAAGCTTAGTGATCTTACACCACGAAACATCCAATATTACACAGAGCGCAATGTGGTTGAACCCGAGGTGGAACCCGGACAAGGCAAGGGATCAACCAGACTTTACAGCCGGAAAAATATCATTGAACTCCGAATCATCAAAAGCTTAATTGATTATCGAATGGATTTTTCCACGGTAAAAACAATTCTGAGTTTCCTACAGCAAAAATCAGGTTTTGATGTTCCTGAAACACTGGAAGGGATCAATACTCCCCTTATTGAACGACTGCAAAAAGGTAGGTGGCTGCTCGTTTTGAGGCACGCCAATGGTTTGAGTATATCACTTTCGGTGGAGCCTACTATTGGCGCCAGCCGAAACGATGTTAAAAGTTTTATGGGTATCAGTTTGGACTACATTCTTTCGGGGCTGTAGTCCTTTTTTTTAACCATCGGAGTCATGATATGATTCCTGATTACGAAAGGAGCAGAAAAATGGGAAATATTTATTTGTCAGACAAGCAGGTTGCAGAGCGTTACTCAGTGACCAGGGGCACGGTATGGAGGTGGGTCCGGGAACGAGACTTTCCCCAACCCATCAAACTTTCCCCCGGTTGTGTGCGGTGGTCCTTGGCAGTTCTGGAGGATCGGGAAAATGAGCGATTGCGCAAAAAAGCAGCATGACAGAAAGGAGCTGATCCCATGGCGGATGAATCAGTCATTAAAAGCATTCTTGTGGAAGCCGGGGTTTATTCCTGGGCGCTTGCACAAGCAGGCAGTGAGCGTGAATTGATGCAGATGTTCACAGACGATTTTTCAACATTGGTGGCCTTGTGCCAGGAAGGATGAAGAAAATGAACGAGACAGAACTGAAAGAAAAATATGGCGAGAACATTGTTATCAACACAGTTACGCCAGCGGAATTTGACGCAATGCGGGAGCATGAGGAAAACGATCTGAGGAATGCCAAGCAATCCTTCATAAATGATTTGGATAAAACACTTAAGGGGGTATTTGGTTATTTTGAAGCGCTTTCGATGGAGCAGCTTGAAAAGATTTGGGATCAGTCTCCGGATTCTGTCAGGGAGTTTTATAAAAAAGAAGCAAAACGGGTTCTGCCCGAATGCTTTATGGAAGGGAATCAGGAGGAATGTTTCACCTACGATTTATGCGGGTGTTGGGGTGAATGTGTCCAGGGGTACCTTGAACGTGTGGGGGCGGGTATTAGTTGGAAATGTTAGGAGATGTAGAAATGGAAAGGCCCATTTCCAAGTGCCTTTGGAATGGGCCAGTGGGGTGAAAAATGATTGATTTCAATGATCCAAAATTAACACCTAATCCATCGGGTGTCAACTATTTAAAATTCTGCACTGGATATGGCGGTTATTATACCGCGAATCCAGACAAGGCGAATCCAAGGCCGTATGTTCCCTACACTTTAGCCGAACTGATAGCAGAATTGAGCAATCCTTCCTCAGTACCAAAGGACCGGGTGCGGTGGGCTATCTTTTCCACCTTATATAAAGATCCCCTCAGCCGTAACCATGAATTGCAACGCAAGCAGGGTGAATTTGTCGCGGCATGGTCGGACCTTGATGATCTAACCGGGCTGCAATTCTTTGACGTGGTGCAAACAGTCAGCGGCATTCTAAACGCTGATTTCTTCGCCTACACGTCAAGCAGTGCCACGGCTGAAAATCCTAAATGCCGTATTGTGGCGCCTTATGCTTTCCTGATACCGGGCCGGGAGCATATTCTGGTTCAGAAGGTTTTCAACGACAAGCTACAGCAAGCAGGGTTAGAACCGGATCGGGCCACGGAACGAGCCGGGCAGATCTGCTATCTACCAAACAATCCAAACGGCTTTTATGATTCGTTTGTGTCCGATTTCAGTGGGCCGTTTAATCCGTTGACAACATGGGCGGCTGAAATTCAAGCCCTTAAAGATGAAGCAGCGGCGCGTCACGAGGCGTTTCTGAAAAGGCAAGCCGAACTCAAGCAGGAAGCACAAACGCGCATTGTGAGCAATTCTAATGACGTTATGGAGGCTTGCAAGGCGTCTTTTCCAGTGCGGTATTGTCTTGAAAAATACGGTTACAGGCCGGTGGGTGACAAATACATTTCACCCAACAGCGAATCAGGCAAGCCGGGTGTTTCAATATCGGATGACGGTCAAAAATGGTTTTCCCATCATTCATCGGATGCCGGTATAGGCGAACCAAAAGGCGGTGGAACATGGGGCGATTCATGGGATCTATTCAAGCATTGGGAACACGGGAACAACGAGGCTGCGGCTTTTCAGGCTGCGGGTGATATGTTTTTCACTGCATCGGGTGAAACCTTCAACCAGGCGAACCGGCGACAGTATGCCGAACAGAAGGGTGAGGAAGAAACAGCGCGGATATTTGAGAACATTTCTAACCCTTCTGAGTGGCAGGAACCCCAACCTATAAGGTCAGAACTTTTGCCGGTGGAGCCGTTACAGGCTGAGATGATACCGGGGCCTTTGCTTCCTATGATTGAGGATGTGGCGGCGCGTATGTCAGTCCCTTTGGATTTTGTGGCTGTGCCTTTGGTGGTGGTCCTGGGGAGTATCATCGGGACCGGATGCCGGATAAGGCCCAAGCGTCAAGACGATTGGACCGTTACGCCTAACCTATGGGGTGGCATTATCGGCAGTCCATCGGCGCTTAAAACGCCAGCGCTAAACGAGGTCTTAAGGCGAACGCTTAACCGTCTTGAAGCGGAAGAGTCCGAACGGTACGGCAAGAAACAAGCTGAGTATCAGAAGCAAATGGAACTCACAAAGCTGGATAAGGATGCGCTAAAAATGGCTTACAAACAGGCGAAAAAAGCGGAGGTCAAAAATAATGACCATGAAACCATCAAATGAAATTTTGAAAGAATTGGACAGCCTATCAGCGGGCGATAAGCCAAACGAACGGCGTTATAAGGTCAATGATGCCAGCATCGAAAAAGTGGTGGACATCCTTCAAAACAATGCCCAGCGAGGGATACTATTTCACCGGGATGAATGGGTGGCTTTTTTCCGAAAGCTGGAGCAGTCCGGGCATGAACAAGATAGGGCGTTTTTTCTGGAATCCTGGAACGGCGATGGTTCCCATACGGATGACCGGATAGGGCGAGGCACTGTCAGGGCTGAGAACCTTTGCATTTCAATGATTGGGACAATCCAGCCAGGGCGGTTTGTGGATTATATCAGCGAGTCTTTGACCGAGGCCGGTGACGATGGTTTTCCACAGCGGCTTCAATTGGCGGTGTATCCTGATGCGGTAAATTTCCATTATGTGGATCGGTGGCCGGATAAGGAAGCCAAAAACCGGGTTTACAAATTGGCCAAGAGATTGGCCGAAACAGATTTCATGGAGGATGGTTTTCAGAATGACGACATCACAGACCTATTTGAGATTCAATAACGAGGCCCAAGAAATCTTTGAAGCGTGGTTCATGGACAACCAGCGGAAGATTGAGGATGAGGATCTTCACCCTGCTATCAGTTCCCATCTAGCAAAGTATCGGAGCTTGATGCCGTCTTTGGCTTTGATCTTCCACCTTGTCGAGTGGGCGGATAATGGCGGTGGTGCGGTGGAGCCTGTATCGGCTGATGCCACGTTAATGGCAGCGGCATGGTGTCAATATCTGGAGTCTCATGCGCGGCGGTTGTATGCCCTTGCTCTGGATAGCATAACACCAGCGGCGGCGGCACTGGCAAAGAAGATTGAAGCGGGGAAGCTGGAGAGTCCGTTTGCTGTAAGGATGGTGCAGCGCAAAGGCTGGGGGCGGTTAACGGATGTGGAAGTTATCAGGGAAGCTCTAACCCTGCTGGAGGATAAGCATTGGGTCCGTGAGTTACCAAGTCCTAGCCGGGCTGGGGCAGGTAGGCCAGCGGATTCTCAGTATGCAATCAACCCGAACTTAATTAACCATAATAATATATAATATAGATATATAATATAAATAATATTGTCAGTTTTGTCAGTACCCCTAGAGCGCATTTTCAGATATTTTTTTTATATATGAGGGATACAACCCTATGGACTGGATAGCAGGGCTAAAGAATAAAAAATCATGGGTATGCACTAGAACGGAACCGACAAAACCGACAATATTTGATTTCAACCGGGTTAGAGACGAAAAAATCAAGCATATGCGTAAGAACGGAACCGACAAAACCGACAAAATTAAAACCGAATGTGATGGGCAGTCAACCAGCATGGTTAATGAAAAAGGCTATCCCATCCCCAGCGATGAGGCGGAATTTGCCAGGGATGAACGGGCGGCAATAATCGAGTTTGACGGTGGGCCGGATGCCTGGGGTGGGTAGGGGCCAAGTAGCCTTATCAGCCCATGGCGAGTAACCCAAGCGCTAAGGCAAACGCACTTGACCATTAACCCGGTTGATCGAAAATTCAGGAGGTAACAATGGCAAAGAAGAAAACAACAGGAACTCAATTTTACGAAAAAACAAAACTGGAATTCGGTTTGGCGGATGCTCCCGATTTGGAGCGCTTAAGCATGGCTTCAAAACTTTTGGATGAAATTTTCCAGGCCGAACAGATCATTAAAAAAGAGGGTCCTTTTATCCTGGATCGGTTTGCTCAGCAAAAAGAACACCCAGCGGCAAAATTTATCAGGGACAACAGAACCCTTTTTTGTCGCATTGTGCGTGATCTGGGCCTTGATTTGGATCCGAATCCAGAGTCAAGGCCACCAAGGCAATATTAATTGAGTGGCACAAATGTGCCACCCCACCAACAAAGGAGGTGATCAAAAGTGGCAGTTAAACCGAGGAAACAGCGGCGCGGTGTCCCTTCACGGATCGACAAAGCCTATCGAAATCGGTTGCGTCTTGCTGATTTCATGGGTCGGTTGACAGAGGATGAGGTTCCCATTGCCAAGAAATTGGGAGTTTTTAAATGGGATAGTTGGGCAAAGAATCGGAGGCAAACATCTAATGGAGGATAAAAAAATGGAAGCACCAAAAAATTTGAAATTTCAGGGAGTGCGGATGAGTGACCGAGAAGGATGGAGGCGATTTGTGGAGCAAAGTGGCTTGAGAAACGTATCGAGCTGCAATCATGAAGCCGTATTAAAAACGGCTGCAAAGGCTGTTTATAAAGACGGTGTGACTAACCCTTTGACGGCTGAATGGCGCCGAAACCAGTGTGGCCAGGGGAATATCAAGCCCGTGATCACACCGAGAGAAAAGCCAAGGGCAGAGGCCAGTGGCCGAGGTGTTGGTGGGTTTTTACATGGGATGTATAATTCGAGAAAGGGAGAATTTTTGAGATGAGAAAAATATTTGAACATTCGAAAAAATTGGCAGAACTTGAAAACTTGACAAAACAGTTGGAGCAGTCCCCTGCGATTGTGGCATTCCAAAGGGAACAGGCAGAGCAACGGCTAAAACAGCGTCAGACCACGGCGGAGAAAATCAAGTCCCTTGAGGTGGAGCGTGATGACCTTGTGGCAATGCGGGAAAAGATCAGCGATTTGGATGCCGACTTGAAAAAGAAGGATGCCGAAAGAATGAATCTCTTGAATAAATTGGTGAAAGCCAAGTCCACCTATGCCGGGAAAAATAGCAGCATAGAGGCCAGGTTAGGCAATTTGCGGGGTGAATTGCTTGAAAGTTGCCATCCTGCGATTGATGAGGCTATCCGGTTTTTTAATGACCGTCTCCATTGGCTGCGGTCTCCTGGGCGCATTTCCACACAAAATGTGAGCAGGTTGGCGAAAAACCTGTTTTCCGAAAAAATCCGGTCGAGCATATCATCGAATCTTGACGCTGTGAAATTGGCGATGAGCTACTGCCAAAATGCGATTAAGACGCTGGAGGCTATGAAGCTGGAGGCAAAAGCGGATTTGAAGGAAATAGAAAAGCTAAAAAGCAACATTCCGAGCATCGAAACATTTTCCCAAGTGGAAGTTGAAAGAACGATGCCGGGAACCAAAACGCCAAGTTTTGAGGCGATTATACCGAGTGATTCAGAATTGAATTATCGTCGCGATAAACTGTTGGCGGCATAGAGCAGGGCTGGTGGCCGGTGTCCCTTCATGGGGGTACCGACCATCTCCACAACCCCCCATTAAGGGAAACCACGTGCTTTCCCATTCACATAATTATTATTGGTTGCAAGTTAGTTGCGGTGATGTGGAAATTCAATTTTGCCGGTGTCCCTATCCTGGGGATGCCGGTTTTTTTTGGGGTCAATGCCTGTTAGCCATTTTCAGGATGGTACCCCTTTTGGTGGCATTTTAAAAAAGTGGCTTGTAAGTAGTTGTTTTTATTGGTTGTGTGGCGGAGAGAGAGGGATTCGAACCCTCGGTACCACGGTTAGCAGTACACGCGATTTCCAGTCGCGCTCCTTCGGCCAGCTCGGACATCTCTCCGTAATTTATTTCTCAAATGAAAAACCGATCAACCCATCATTTAAGGGCCTTGGCAAAAAAGACAAACCCGCCATGGAAAAAAATGGCGGAGAGGGTGGGATTCGAACCCACGTGCCCCGCTATTCACGGGACAAATCGATTTCGAGTCGACCCCGTTACGACCACTTCGGTACCTCTCCTGGATTGGGCGTAATCTCTTTTCCCCTGCGAACTTGAAAAAAGCTTCTCATCAGAGCTCGGCACTCATCTGCCATAACCCCGCTTATGATTTCCATGCGATGGTTGAGGCGGTTATCCCGGGGAATATCATACAGAGATCCCGCAGCGCCACCCTTAACGTCGTGGGCTCCAAAGACCAGCTTGGATACCCTCGCATGAATGGCGGTTCCCATGCACATGAGGCACGGCTCTATGGTCGTTACCAGCAGGCAGTTGCTCAACCGATAATTCCCACTGATCCGACAGGCCTTCCGAACGGCCAGGATTTCAGCATGCGCCGTGGGATCACAAAGTGATATGGGCTGATTGTGGGCCCGTGACAAAATGTGCCCTTCAGGGTCGGCCAGCACCGCGCCTACGGGAACTTCACCCTTCGAATAGGCTTTTTCCGCTTCCAGCAAGGCCTGCGCCATCAAATGATAAAGATCAAGTTGCATTTTTCAATGCTTTTACATTATTTTTTTTGGGTACGTCAAGGTGAATAGTCTTTTTGGTACATGAAAAGATTAACCGTTCAGCGTATCTGATTTTGCCATCCCGAAAATCAATCCAGCGGCATCAGGAAGTGAAAACCGTCAGTTCCCAGTTTGGCAGTGAGTGTGTCGATCACTTTCCTCGAAAACTGGGCGCTGTCGTTGGGACCCGCCAGGTACATGGGTTTTCCGTCCCGGCCGAAAGCAAATGTACTAGGGCATTGCTCTTTCTGGATGTCTTTAAAGATCTTTCTTGCAAATCGATAATCCCTGTGGGGAGAAAAACCCAATTTTTCAGCATAATTTTGCGCCTCTTCCACCAGTTTTTTGGCGCACGCCGGCTCAATTTTCACCAGATCCTGGTGGGTTTCAAGCTGTTGCAAGCGAAATCGATACTCAGCTTCGCCCATGAGCATGCAATGGGCATCTTTCACCCCCAGACAAAAAACATCCAACAGAAAGGCCGCCATCAGGATTTGGTTCCCCGGTGTTTTACGGGTTACCACGACGGTCCCGATACCGGCATCGGGTTCAAAAAGGGATTTTCGCTCCCAGCATTCATAAAAGGGCGCCCGCAGGGCCTGCGCTGTCGCGAGCTGGTTGGTAATGCTGGATAAAGCGGCTTCACGGCGAATGGTGGATGTTCTCTTTTTTCTCGCGGTAGTTTTTTTGGCCTTCTTGATCTGAATCTTTCTGTGGCGCAACGCCATTATTCAATACTCCTGAAGGATTAACGCCTATTCCTTCACTCATGACCCAGCAGAATCATGCGCTCTTTGGCCGCGGCGTCTCTTTCTATTTCCAGAGAATCCCACGCCTCCTTTAAACGGGCCATCTCTATTTCGAGGGAAGCAATCTCTTCAGCCTGAGCATCGCCTTTGAGCATTTTTAGCGCTTCAACCCGTTTCTTGATTTCGCGAACGCGTTCTTTATTGGATTTCATGGCGGCCAGAGCCTCTGTTTCCCTTGGGGTGGGAATTTCCATCTTACCGGTGCAGGTGTTTACAGTGTCCAGGCCAGGGGATTTTCCGGTTTCATTTTTCATAGGTTGGTCTCCGTTATGTGTTCCTTACAGTCCCTGGCCGGTCAGCCGTTTTAAAGCGTCCAGGTATTTTTCTCTTGTTTTTGTAATGATGTCTTCAGGCAGCTTCGGGGGCGGTGGCGTTTTGGGCCATTTGATCTGAACCAAATAATCCCTTAGAAACTGTTTGTCAAAACTCTCTTGCGGACCACCCGGTGAATAAGTATCCATGGGCCAGAAACGGGATGAATCAGGAGTCAATACCTCATCAATGAGGATCAATTTGCCGTCTTTAATGCCGAATTCAAATTTGGTATCCGCAACAATAATGCCTTTTTGAGCGGCCAGATCCCTGCCAAATTTATAAATTTCGAGGCTCAATCGGCGCACTTCCTCGGCTCTTTCCTTCCCCAAAAGCCCTACAGCGGTTTCAAAGTCGATGTTTTCGTCATGCATCCCCTCTTCGGCCTTTGTGGAGGGGGTAAATATGGGCTCAGGAAGTTTTTCAGATTCTCGCAGCCCTTCGGGAAGTGTGATGCCGCAAACAGCCCCGGTCTTGGTATATTCTTTCCAACCGGATCCGGAAATGTATCCTCTGACGATACATTCCACCGGCAAGGGGTCTGCCTTTTTCACCAGCATGCTGCGGTGTTCAAGTTCTGCTGCGTATTTCCGGCATATTTCAGGATACTCGGCCGGAGAACTGCTGATGACGTGATTTTCAACCATTGATTCGAGCTTTTTGAACCAGAACAGGGATATTCCCGTCAGGATGCTCCCCTTGTCAGGAATGGGATCATCCATGACCACATCAAATGCGCTCATACGATCGCTGGCCACTATCAGCAGCTTGTCTTCAATCTCGTAGACGTCACGAACTTTACCCCGTCTTAACAGAGGGATGTCGTTGAAATCGGTTTTCGTTACAACCTTTGAACCCATGGTCCTTTACCTCCAGGTCTTTTTCGCCGGCACAAAAAATGGGGGCATATGGCGACTTTTAAATTTGACAAAATGACATTATAATGGTTGGCATAGTGTAATGCAAGCTGCTGCGCATTTTGTGAACCCTTTTCTTGACCTTCACATCAAAAGCTGATATCCAGTGCCATGTAAGGGGCGATTAGCTCAGTTGGATAGAGCGTTGGTCTCCGGAACCAGAGGTCGCGCGTTCGAGTCGCGCATCGCCCACCACAATAAAAACAACGGCTTACGGTATTTCCGTAGGCCCTTTTTTGTTGATCTTTTTCCCCATCCCCCACGCTATCCCCCACAAGCAATCCGAAAATGGGCTTTTCCATTGGATTCTGCTTTTTTTATAGGAAAGTAATCTGGATAGCTTTTCCTGGAAGATTTTCCGCAACCCGATAAAAAAAATCATTGCTCGCCACCATCTGAATTGAAAGAAAAACATCCGTACCCCACACCGTACCCCACAAAAAATGCCCCCCCCCAAAAAACCAGGAATGAACGGGACAAACGACCCTTTCCCCCAGGATTCTATGTGGGTCGTCGGATCGCCATCTGGTACCATATCGTATGGATACCTGAGGTGCCTATCCAACCCAATCTCTGGCCGACATGTTTTTCACCAACCTAAACGCCATCGCTTCTGAAACATTCTTTCAATCCGTCCCCCGACCGCCCAACCCACCGCATCCGTCCGCCCGTCTTTACACTTTACAGGGTCGCATCTTTACACTTTACAGGGTCGCATATGCCCTTCTGCTGACAAGACGGTCGATTCAATGGCCCTCGGGTGCGGGTTCCGGAATGCCGATGATGTCATTGCATGGGTGGCGGGTGATTTCGATGCTGCAGCGGTGCTGATGCGAAATTAATGGCCAGCGATGGCGCCTGGGCAATCACTGTCATTCTTAGGGGCGTAATGGGGGCGGAATTGCGGACCGATCTGGGTCAGTTGAAAAATTGCTTGCGCACCCGGTTGAGCAAGTATTATTATCCACCACAATGTACTGATTCAATGAT
>JGI11705J14877_10001836_pt1 | contig 11768 bp, 5 predicted proteins | sample Etolaghawater15m_FD_14877 | JGI IMG/M metagenome (IMG submission 14877) | reverse complement strand
GTTGTCGAATCCAGAATTTGCACAACATCGTCTCATTGTGTCCGATGGAATTTATGAACCTTATCAAGATTTTACTGCGGAAGGTTATTCTGGAGAACGTCCGTCTGGATTTAACGAAGAAAGAAGATTTGGTCGGGGTATCGGATACCAATTAATTGATCAACAGGGAAATAGTGATCCTCGCAAAACATATGACCTCGCGGTTTTTTGGAAAGATTATCTTGATTACAATGAGTTGGAGTTGTCGTATGACACCTTTGATCCGTCTGATATTCTCACTTCATCTGTTCTTCTTACAATGCCTGAAGTACCAGAAAATTATGATGTCACATTCGATTATAATCTCAAAACAACCTACAACGGAACACTACAGGCTAGAAACGAACTCTTAGAGATTCTGCCGGACTGATATAAATAAAAAGAAAAGGTTTTACTGATGGCAAAAATTTTCTCCAATGAAGATGGAAATCTGAATCGTAGTTCGCGAGTTGTTCGTGAGCGCGAATATTCAGATGTTGATTTGTCATTGGATGCACGAATTGCGCCTACATACTCGTCGGGGGATGGAGACGTACTTCGAAAAACAGATGTTGCGGCAGTAAAACAATCTCTCAAAACATTATTGTTAACAAATCGTTTTGAAAAACCTTACCGACCAAACTTCGGAGGTAATTTAGGTGGTCTGCTATTTGAGGTTGTAGACGAAGATACCGCAGAACGTATGATTGAACGTATACAATCTGCTGTTGATAGATACGAACCACGTGCAAGAATTACAAATATTAGGGTTGTTGGTTCACCAGACTATAATTCCGTTTCTGTTATACTAGAGTTTCGTATTGTAAACACACAATTTTCTGACTCATTGCGAATAAAAATAACAGACACACCGACAGCTGCAGCGGTGATACCACCAACCACTCCAGCACCAGTACCAGACGAAATTATTTTGTCGGAAAATGGATCACGGTTGTTAACACTGGACGATATTTTATTAAGAGCAGACGAACTGGGTCTAATAGATGGTTCAATACTTACTGCGCCAGGCGAAGATCAACTTCTGACACAAGACGAATTCGTTCTTATTACAGAACAAACATAACGAGGCAAAATAATGGCGACTACCATAAAGTCAACAGATTTAGATTTTGATACGATCAAGAATAATTTAAAATTGTTTCTTGCACAGAAGGAACAATTTTCGGACTATAACTTCGAAGCATCGGGTGTATCAAATCTATTAGACGTTCTTGCTTATAATACACATTATAATGCACTATTGGCAAACTTTGCTTTGAACGAGTCATTCTTGTCAACCGCACAATTAAGATCATCTCTGGTTGGACTGGCAAGTTCATTGGGTTATATTGTCGGCTCTCGTACCGCCTCTGTTGCAGTTCTCAGAATGTATTTGGATTATTCTTCAGATGTCACAAAACCCGCATCGGTGACTATGCCAAAAGGTACTTCTTTTACTACATCCGTAGACAATAAGACATATACGTTTAAGACACGAGACGTGTTAATCGCACAGGACGATGGTAATGGTCTTTATTATTTTTCAGTAAACGGAGACACCAATGTTTCAGTTTATGAAGGCACAAGTAAATCCAAGTCTTTTATTGCGGGACCAGTATCAGAAAATGATTCGTATGTTATTCCAGAAACTCGGCTTGATCTCAAAACAGTAGAGGTTCGAGTCTACGATAACACATCAACCACAAACTATTCGGTATATACTAATCTAGACGTAACAACAAACATTACCGCAAACTCAAAGATATTTGTTATCAAAGAAACTCCAAACGGATTCTATGAGGTCACGTTCAGTAATGGTACGCGATTAGGAGTATCACCACAATCAGGAAATAAAATTGAGATTGTGTATGATGTAGTTGCAGGTCCAGATGCAAACGGTGCAAGAACATTTACTCCCGTCTCACAGATTAATGGTAAGACCATAAATGTGACCACTACTACATTGTCTTCTGGTGGTGCACTCAAAGAAGATCTTGAGTCAATTCGAAAAAATGCACCCTACCAATATGCAGCTCAGAATCGTGCAGTAACCGCAGAAGACTACTCTGCATTGATTCTTAGAGAATATGGAAACGTAATATCCGATGTCAAATCGTGGGGAGGTGAAGACAATGTTCCACCTCAGTACGGTACTGTATTTACTTCGTTAGTGTTTACCACAACCGACGCAACAATTATTCAAACCACAAAAGATGCAATCACTCGTCTTCTAAAAGATCTTGCAGTGGTTTCATTTAACATAGAATTTGTAGATCCAATTGAAACGTTTATTGAAGCCAATGTGACGTTCCAGTTTAATCAAAACTTGACTTCTTTAAACAAGTCATCTATTGAGTCTAATGTCAAGTCTTCTATGACTAATTATTTCTCTGCGAATCTTGGTGATTTTGCGGAGTCGTTCCGAAGATCAAATCTATTAACAGAAATCGACGAAACAGATGCGTCTGTTCTTTCCTCTCGTGCTTCAATTCGAATGCAGAATAGATTTGTACCGGTAGTCGGTAAAACAAACTACAAGGTGTATTATCCAACCTCAATCGCAAGTCCGGACGACGAAACCTATTCCGTTATCTCTAAAAACTTCCGATATAACGGTAACGTATGTTATTTGAGAAATAAGTTAAATTCAACGACACTAGAAATATTTAATGTAAATACGGGTGATCTTGCACTTGATGACGTAGGTTCATATGATCCTATTACTGGTACACTAAATCTAGAAAACTTTACGATTAGTTTGATTACAGGTTCTCATTTAAAGATCAATGCAGTACCAGCGAATCAAGCGACAATCACACCAACAAGAAACAATATTCTTAAATACGATGCGGCCGCGTCATCTGCGACAGCAGTATTGACAGATGCATTATAAATAGATTACAACTACTTTAGAGAATAATATTCATGGGAATTAGTTCAGTCACAACCGATGCTAAAAAGGTAATATTAGACCAGTTCAAGAAAGATATTGATAGTTCTGGAACAAATTATTACATTGGTCTTTCCGGTGCCGATTCTGCACTGGACGGTTTGCATGACCAAATAAATCTTCGCAACGAACTACATTTCATGAAACAGGTTAGTGGTAATTCGTTTGTGGTGGAAACTTATGAGTGGACAACAGGCACCGTATATAATGCTTATGATGACAACGATTCCACACAAGAACAGTTTTATGTTGTGAATTCACAAAATGAAGTTTTTCTCTGCGTCGAGACAGCCAAAAATAGTTTTGGAGTTGCACAGGGATCGACCATAGAACCAACTGCATCACTTGCCACAACATTCGATTCAAGTCGTCGGTCGTTTTCTACTTCAGATGGGTACGTCTGGCGATATTTGTACAAAGCGACAAATGTTCAGGTCAGTCGATTTAAATCAATCGCCTACTTACCGGTTCCAAAGTTTACTGGTGCTCTGACTACAAGTGAAGAAATTGAACTCAAATCTTTACGAGACAATTCACGAGCCGGAGAAATTCTTGGTATTGCGATTGATTCTGGTGGTACCGGTTATACAAATGCTCCGCGTATTGACATCGAAGGTAATGGTACTGGTGCATCATTTACAGCTACAATTTCTAATGGTAAGGTCGTAAAGATAACATTGGACTCTGACGCAAATGCGTCTGCAAGATTATTGACTGGTTCTGGTTATGATTATGCAAAAGTGACACCTTCTGGTGGAGATGCGGTTCTTAGACCCATCATCTCTCCAAAGAAAGGTGTGAATTTTGATCCAATATCAACGTTGAGATCAGATAAGTTAATGATTCAAACGACTGTTCAGGATGACGAGAACGAACAAATACCTCTTGCAGATCCAGTAAATGATTTTAAACAGATTGCTCTGATAAGAAATCCCTTGCAGTATGATAGTACAGGTTTGTACACTGGATTTGCAGGCAACACCATGCACTACTTTACAGTGAGTGGGGGATCGGGAACCTTTACTGCGGATGAGATATTTGAAACACCCGCACAAGTAAAAGGTAAAACGTATTGGCACGACACTTCAAATAATCGATTGTATTACGTGCAAAATGATTCGACTGGATTTGGTGAATTTGCAGCTTCGCAAACAATAACATCTACCACCACATCGACAGCAAAGGTGATTGATGCAATCAATAATCCGACTATTGATCGATACTCCGGTGATATTATGTACATAAATAACCTAGACGATGCAATCTCAAGAACCTCAACACAAACTGAAGACTTTAGAATTGTTATTGACTTAGGAAACGAATAAAGGGTAAAATATGGCAACCACATTTACATCCGCAACGTTATCAGGTACGTATGATGATGATTTCGATAAAGATAAACATTTTCATCAAATCCTTTTTAACAGCGGACGAGCTCTTCAAGCACGAGAACTGACACAACTTCAGACGTTGATCTATCAGGAGATGGGTCGATTTGGTCGAAATGTTTTCAAAGAAGGTGCTGCTGTTTCTTCAGGCGGTATGGCAATCAATTCGTCTTTAGAATATATCAAGATCGCATCAACGAATCAGGGTGGCGCTTTCAAAGACATTCCTGTCGGAACAGTATTTAAAAATAATGATACTGAGGTTCAGGCAAAAGTTCTTCAGGTTATCGAAAAAAATACAACAGGTGGGTTCACACACAACACTCTTTACGTACAGTACATTGATTCTGGTAATACAGCCATTCAATCTCGTCCAAGGAGATTTGGAGACGGAGAAACTCTCTTTGATCAATCTGGTACGACTAGTTATGAACTGGTTACCGAAACACCAAATGCAACCGGACGTGCTACTCGATTCGATGTAGAAACGGGTGATTTCTTTGTTCTGGGCCGATTCGTCAATGCATCAAAACAGTCTATACTCCTAAGTCCTTATGGACAGTCTTTCACCGGAACGGTAGGATTTAAGGTTGTTCAAGAAGTAATAACAGTAAGTGATGATAATAGTCTTTACGATAACACTTCCGGTGTTATTAATACTGCATCGCCGGGGGCAGATCGTTATCGAATCACATTGACTCTGGTTGATAAGGCAGATATCGATGCGAATGATACTTTTGTTTTCCTCGCAAATATTGAAAACTCAAAAATTGTCGAAGAGGTACAAGAGTCGGACGCATACAACAAGATCAACGAACTATTAGCTCTTCGTACTAGTGAAGAGTCTGGTGACTATGTTGTTGATCCATTCCAGATCCACTTCGAAGATGCGACTGCAAACGATTCTACTCTTGAACTTATTGTATCAGCAGGAACCGCATATGTCAATGGTTTTCGTGTAGATAATCCATCTGCAATTAAATTAAACGTACCCCGTCCTCAAGAGACTGATAACTTCAACAATGACGCGGTCCCCGTTGAGTTTGGTAATTACTTTTTAGTAGATTCTGGTGCGGGTGTACCCGATCTCGATTTTGCAGAAGTAACACTAAGTACGAGTCGAACGTCATACACGGGTGCAAATAAAATTGGTACTGCTCGAATACGTTCAGTAGAGAAAGCGTCTGGTATTAGTGCACTTCCAAATCAGGCATCACACAAAGTATACGTCATGGACGTAAATATCGACTCAGATAAAGATTTGCGAGATGCGCGTTTTATAGGAACAAGTTCATCTAATCATTATCGTCTTGCGACAGGAAACACTGAGGGTCTTCTTGACAGTGCATCAAAGTTATATGACGTAAAGAATAACAATCTGTTGATGCCTTTGACACAACCTCGTCTAGAATCAATGTCAGATATTGTACTGAAAGTTCAACGCCACGTCGGTAGTAAGACGGTCGCAACAAGTAAAATTGATATCTCTAGTGAGTTGGCTGCAGGCGAATCCTTTGTTGATACATCAAACTGGATTGTGAGTTCTGCAAGCCGTTCGTTCATTCCACATACAGCAGACGCAAGCAACGGTCAAATCACACTATCCGATGTCGATGACGGAGTTGTTCTTGAAGTTCTCTATTATGTTCAAAAAACTGGTGCAGTTCGCACAAAGACAAAAGTAGATAACATCACTACAACACTGACAAAACAAACAGGATTTGACAAAGTCAATAGTGTGGCGTATAATTACTATGACTTCCCTCATACAGATATTTTTGCGGTTGACTCTGTCAAGAATACAGACTCCGCCGGTATCGATATGTTGGGTCGATTTACTCTTGATGACGGTCAGAGAGACAACTTCTATCGTCACGGTCGATTGATTTTAAATCGGGAAGATAGTGCACCTGCTAGCATTTATGTCAAGTATTCACGTCTACGACATAATAATGATGGCGACTTTTTTGCTGCGTCTTCTTACAACACGTTGGGTTATAATAACATACCTTCTCACACATTGTCAAATGGTCAAACGGTAAGTCTGTTCAATTATCTCGATTTCCGTTCAACGAACTCTGACGGTACATTTACAAATATTAATTATCTTCCAAAGAGTGGTGACAATGTAACCGCAGACATTAGTTATTATCTGCCTCGTGCGGATAAACTCATTCTTACTCAAGAGGGTGAGGTACAGTTGTTGATGGGTCAACAAGCTGCACAACCACAGTACAAACCAACTCCAGAAAACTCCATCGAACTGTATAAGATTCGAATGAATCCAAATACGTTAGATGAGAATGATTTAAGTTTCACAGGAGTTGAATATCCTCACTATACGATGAAAGATATTGCAGATCTAGAGGCAAAGGTAGATCGATTGGAAGAGTATACTCGACTCTCTTTCCTAGAACTTCAACATCGTTTACAACCATCGTTCGATAGTGCAGGAAACGAAAGAATCGAAGTAGGTTCTACTACAGATGAGTGTGCAGATCAGACACGATCTGACACCGAAAATGATGACTATGCTGCATCCTTAGATCCAGAAACACAAGTCATTCGTCCACTATCAGATGAAAACAACATTAATCTGATTATGGATAGTTCGAATTCGAGTGGTGTGGTTCTCAAAGGTGACAACATCTATCTGTCGTTTGATAGTGAACAGTGGGCGTTCCAAGAACTGGCTTCTACTCACGTCAAGGTTAATCCTTTCTCAAATAGTCAGAACATCGGAACAATCAAGTTATCGCCTTCTTCAGACGAATGGAAGGATAGTTTCTCTCGTGCGACTCGTGCAATTGAAGGGACTAATAAACTCGATGTCGATCAGGCAAAGTTGTGGAACAACTGGCAATGGAACTGGCAGGGACGTTCTTCAGAAGAACGCGAAGTTGCTGATCTTTGGGATCGAAGAGGTGACGTAGAGAATGGCCGTTTGTTCAATGATCCATCTGAACGTTATCAATCCTCAAGTGAGGGATTACCACCTACAGGAACTCCAAGAAGTGTCAAGAGAGTAGTATCATCGGAGACACTACGTCGTCGAGTCGGAAGACGTTATATCGATCTTGCACTTGTGCCTTGGATTCGTTCTCGAAAAGTTTTCTTCCATGCAAAAGGTCTAAAACCTAATACTAAGTTTACACCATTCTTTGACGGAGTTGCGGTGAATGATTGGTGTCGAGAAGAAACACAGTTTGTTCCTTGGTCTAATCGTGATGATGAACTAGGAAACCGTTATGGCTGGAACTTGACAGCTCACCCCGATGGTTCATCTAATCTAGTTTCAGATGCAAATGGAGAAATCATCGGTTCATTCTTCATTCCTTCAATTCGATCTCAGGTTAAGCACTCACGATACAGAGGCACAGGTCGCGTTTATAGGGATCGAGGTAGTGCGCTTCGTTTCCGTTCAGGTGTGCGTGAATTTAAACTGTTAGATATCGACAAACCAGATTGGGGTGCAGCAGGAAGTAAGGCGTTTGCATACTATACTGCATTTGGATTTATGTTTGCACTTTGGAATCGATGGAACTGGACACGTTATCCAGACTCACCACATCCATTCTCTTGGTTGAGTCAACGTCAGGCGACATTCTCAAATAGAGAAGTCAAAAATAGATTGGATCAAATTGCAGCGGGTTCTATCAATATTGTAGATCCAAAACTTGCAGGTAAGTATGGTACTAGTCAGGCTGGATTGAATGAGTCAGAGTTGAGAAACCTTGACAACGCAAATACAATGTCTACTGTTCTTTCAGATTTCATCGGTGTCGATAGAAATTGTTGGGGTGGTGTTGACAACGATCCTGTATCCGCACCAGAAAATCCGTTAGCACAGACATTCTATGTTGACAATCCATTTGGTTTGGTATTGACTAAAGTTCAATTATATTTCCGCAAAAAAGACAGTGGAAACCTACCAGTATCAATTCACGTTCGCCCTGTGGAAAATGGCAGACCCTCAGAGACTACTATCCTACCAGATTCGCATGTTTACCTGAAGTCTAGTGAAGTTACTGCAATTGGTACAAGTCCAACACTTTCCACAATCAAGGCTCGTCCAACAACCTTTGAGTTTGACGAACCCGTATATCTACAACCGTGGAAACGTTATGCGATTGTTGTTCAATCTCAGTCAACTGAATATGAACTTTTCAGTGCACAAACACAACAACCGGTATTTGGTTCTACTACACGTAGAGTGACAACACAACCCATTCCTGGCGAGTTATTCTTGCCTCAGAATGGTGGTAATTACATTGGATCTAAAGATCAAGATCTTATGTATCGTCTAGTACGTGCAAAGTTCAATCAAGGTGGAGGATCACTTGTTCTTAGAAATGCATTGATGCCATCTAAGGAGCTTGATCCAAATCCAATCCACACGACAAATGGATCAACCACTGTTACCGTGAAACATATGTCTCACGGACACAAAGTTGGTGATAGAGTCAAGATTGATGATGCACTGGATACTAATGGTATTCCAGCGTCAGAACTAAACGACAATCAGACTATTGTTTCTGCATCATTAGGTTTCTATACCTTCACTGTGAGTACGTCTGCTACTGCGACTGGATTCGGGGGTGGTGATAAGGTTCGTGCAAGAGAGAATCATATTTTCTCTGTTGCGAATTTACAACTAGAAAACTCCATACCACGTTCTTCGTCAATTGACGTTTCTGCGAAGTTTACGTCTGGTGCATATATTAGTGATGGTACCTCACGATTTGTAGTTGATCCACAATATCGACGTGTTACTCCCGGCCAGAACATTGAGTTTGACACGCCTCGAGCAATCTATGATGTGTTTACAGAAGAAGATCAACTGGGTGCAGGAAACCGTTCTTTGTCAGTCAAGGTGGATCTGAAGTCTGGAGATGATTACGTTTCACCAATTATTGATCTTCAGAGAACCTCTTTGATTGTTGCTGGATATGCAATTGACAATGCAGACAATAATCCTTCTGTGTATCAACCCGTTGAGGAAACCAACCCATCTGGTGGTACCGCAGGATCTAAGCACATTACTACTCCGGTTCGATTACCAGAACCCGCAGTTGGTATCGATGCTCGATGTATGGTGAATTTACCGGACAGTGCAGACATTGATTACTATTTCCGTGTTGCAGATGCTGATGAAGATATCACATTGAAAAATTGGGTCAAACAATCTCCGATTCGAACTCTTCCTAAAAGAAACGATAATACATATGAACAAATGGAATTTTTGCCCGGCGGTAGAAATGGTACACTCAAACCATTCTATCAATCACAACAGAAGTTTGTGTTCAAAGGTGGTAGTAAGATTCCTTCTTTGAAAGATTTGACTATTCGATTCCTTGGAGAGTAATTTATGAGTCGTTATGTGCCGGTTGAAGGTTACCCTCACCTTGTCCGTGATATGGAAAGCCACGCTATTCTAAATACAAATAGCGTGGCAATTCACCAAGCTAGAGAACGTAAAAAACAACGTCAACTCAAACAACAACAAGAAATTCGTGACAGAAATCGTCTCGATTCTCTCGAAAAAGACATATCAGAAATCAAGGAGGCATTGAATATCTTAATTGAAAATAAGTATAAATAGTAAGAACAGTTTCTTTGAGTTAAGAGTTTAATGTCATCACGTCCACTAAAAAGTATAGGTGCAGGAAAACTTCAAGAGTTCACACTCTCTGAAGAAAACTATCTCGCATACCAGTCGGGACTTCATCTCGCAGGAATGGATTCTTCAGACTGTTCTGCACTGACTCGTGTGAATGGTGGTAATACCGTTGGAACATTTACCAACACCTTCTTTGATGATTCTTCGACAACATCACCTCTCACTCTTTCAAGTACACTCTCTGTGTCAATGGTTTCAACGTCTGGAACCAATACTCACACGAATACAATTAGTGGCGGTGGTTTACCGGAAACCGTTTATGTTGATGACATCATTGAGATTAATGTTCAAGGAACAACTTCCTCAAGTGATGGTTCTACTTTTGAAAGTATTAATTATTCAGTCGCAACTTCAGGAACAGCTGGGTTTACGTCTACCATATCTGGAACACCAACACCCACTATTTTAAACGATGAAGAGGCTGTTTGGCAAGACAATGCATCCGGTTTATCAGGATCATACAACGCAACATTCCGGTATACAATAGAATCCACAGGTTCGTTGAATATTGTAATAAACTCAAATTCAATTGATAATGATAATTCAAACGCTTCTGCTAGTGACCAATTAGTTTTAAATACTATTGAGGTTCAACCAGCCAGACCACCCGCGACGATTGAACAAGAAACAGATCTTTTTCAAAACACTGAAGCGGTTTCTCCAATTCAAAATGAGGGAGCACTAAAGAAAAATCCCGTATACTGGAGAAAGACTAATGGTTCTGGTATAAAGGAAATGTCTGATACGGAATTAGATGTTCTTGCAGAACGTTTAATTCGAACCATTGTTAGCAACGAAATGCCTGGCGTTTTTCGTCTTCAGGATGGACAACCCGACTCGACATATGTAAAGTTTCTTGAGAATATCTTTGCGGATACACGTCAAGACGGATCAACAAACTATTACCATATATGGATGAAACAATCCGGTACGAGTCCGGCTAAATTAAATCCGATTTCTATTCTGCGTCAAAATAGTTTGTTTGCCGGTATTCGGGAAATGACCGACGCAGAGATGCAGTTCACCTTTGGAGAACGCATCAAAAAAGTTATTATGGATACTGGTATCGGAACATATCAGTTGCGTTCCTCTTCTCAGGGAGCACCCACTGCGTTGGGAACGTGGGTGGCGCGAGGTACTGCATTAGATACTCGAAAGACGTTTCTTGATGATCCAGGCTACACTTCTGCATTAAATTATGAAGAGGATTATACGGGTGAATATGTTCCCACCTATGAGACATCTTATTCTAGTGAATATATTTTAGATTATACTTCAGAATATTCCAGTGATTATTCTGCAACATTTCAGGGTCTTTACATAAGCGAATATACTGGTGATTATACCGGTGAATACAATACTGAGTTTGCAGAAAACTATATCGATATCTACTCTGGATCTTACATAGATGAAATCTACACAGGTGATTTCACACTAGGTTATACCGGCGATTATGAAACGATTGATGAGTCGGAAATATATCAGACTAGTTTTGTAGGAACACCCTATTCAATGGAATTTGTTGCTGTGTTTGTTGAAGACTTTTACACAGGCGATTACATTTCAATATACACATCTGAATATGTTTCCGATTACGCGAGTGATTATTCATCCGCTTATGATGGCGCTGAATATGTGTCATCGTATGAAGATATTTACACAGGCGACTATGGTTCTGAGTATGCTGCAGGATTTTCATCTATTTACTCAGAAGAAATATACACGGGTAATT
>JGI11705J14877_10001828_pt1 | contig 11799 bp, 9 predicted proteins | sample Etolaghawater15m_FD_14877 | JGI IMG/M metagenome (IMG submission 14877) | reverse complement strand
CGTATAGAGACTGGCTTGAGTGGCCAATTTACTGGCCAATTTGACGCAGGGCTTCGCCCAAAACCATGGCCGCCGCCACGGCGATGTTCAGCGAACGGGCCTCTGGCCGCATTTGTATGGTCAAACGCGCGTCAACCGCGTCGTGAACATCGTCCGGCACGCCTTGGCTTTCCGATCCCAACAGCAACACATCGGACGGCAAAAAGCTGAATTGGGTATAAGGCACAGCCCCCTTGGTGGTGAGCAAAACCAAGCGACGGCCTTCTTCAACCTGGCGTTTGGCGCGAAAAACCTGCCAAGATGCGTGCCGGGTGATTTGCGCCAAGTCCAAATAATCCATGCCGGAGCGCTTCAAATGGCGGTCCGAGAACACAAACCCACACGGTTCTATAATATCGGCCTCTACACCTAGGCACGCGCAAGTTCGCAAAAGCGTACCCGTATTTTGGGGGATATCGGGCTGAAAGAGAGCTAAATTCATAATTTTTTTCGATTTCGATCCATTTGGCTTCGCACCTGCAACACTATTATATTAGAGAAGTTTTGTTTTTTTCCTTTTTTCTAGTGTGAATTTCTTATATACCGATGCCGGACTCGGGCGGTCATTTTTTGTGACTGCCCTGTTAACTATTTTGCAGGACGGCTTTCAGGACCCAAGTCATGGACAGCGTAACGGCTGCCCAGGAGCAACGAAAAAGCTTCGAAACTCCCCTGAATCAAACCGTCCGCCTCTCGCAGTGACGAGAACCTGTGACCACGGTCAGGAAAGGCGTCATCATGACGGATAATCCCACAAATACTCTCAAAGAAGTGGACGGCCCGCGCCGTGACTTCCTTTTGATTTCTACGACCACGCTTGGCGTGGCTGGGGTCGCTATTGCAGCATGGCCCTTTATTCATTCCATTAATCCCGCCAAAGACGTACTGGCGCTGGCTTCGACCGAGGTGGATTTATCCGCTGTTGAAGTCGGCCAAGCCATCACCGTCATGTGGCGCGGCAAGCCCGTTTTCATTCGTCACCGCACGGAAGAAGAAATTGCCTCTGCCGCAGATGTGGACATGGCCGAATTGCGTGATCCCCAAACCGATGCAGAACGGGTGCAAAAACCCGAATGGCTGATCGCCATCGGTGTCTGCACGCACTTGGGTTGCATTCCCTCGGGCCAAAGCTTGGGCGATAAACGCGGGGATTGGGGCGGCTGGTTCTGTCCGTGTCACGGTTCTGCGTATGACACCTCCGGCCGTATCCGTAAGGGACCGGCACCGTTCAACCTGCCTGTGCCGCCGTATGCGTTTACGGACGACACAAACATTGTGATTGGGTGACGCTGGCCATGAAACATTCAACAAAAAGCTCGAACCGCTTGGTTCAATGGATTGATGATCGTCTGCCGATTTTCAGCTATGCTGAAGCCAACGTCATCGCTTATCCGACACCGAAAAACCTGAACTACTGGTGGAACTTCGGTTCCATCGCGGGCATCATTTTGGTGATCATGCTCGTCACGGGCATCTTCTTGGCCATGAACTACCAGCCAAACGCCGATGTGGCGTTCGCCAGTGTGGAACGCATCGTCCGCGACGTGAACTACGGCTGGTTGTTGCGCTATTTGCACATGAACGGCGCGTCGATGTTCTTCATCATCGTTTATATTCATATGTTCCGTGGGATGTACTTTGGCTCTTACAAAGCCCCGCGTGAAATCTTGTGGATGGTTGGCGTGGTGATTTACCTCGCCATGATGGCCACCGCCTTTATGGGTTACGTTCTGCCTTGGGGCCAGATGAGCTTCTGGGGCGCTACGGTTATCACCAACCTGTTCTCCGCAATTCCGGTCATCGGCGATTACATCGTGGTGTGGATTTGGGGTGGGTTCTCGGTCGATATGCCGACCATCAACCGCTTCTTCGTGTGGCATTATCTGCTGCCGATGATTTTGGTCATGCTGGTTGTGGTTCACTTGTGGGCGTTGCACGTGCACAAGTCTAACAACCCGCTGGGTATCGACATCAAAACCCCTCAGGATTTGATGCCGTTCCACCCGTTCTACACGATCAAGGATTTGTTCGGTCTGGGCATTTTCATGATCTTCTTCTTGTTCTTCGTGTTCTTCTACCCGAACTTCTTCGGTGAACCGGACAACTACATCCCGGCGAACCCGATGGTTACACCGCCGCACATTTTGCCGGAATGGTACTTCTTGCCGTTCTACGCAATCTTGCGCGCAGTGCCCGATAAATTGGGTGGCGTGATCGCGATGTTTGCTGGCGTGCTGATCTTGTTTGTCCTGCCGTGGCTGGACACCTCCAAGGTTCGCTCCGCAGCCTTCCGTCCGATCTTTAAACAGCTGTTCTGGATTTTTGTTGCAGACTGCTTGTTCTTGGGATGGTTGGGCGCTCGCCCAGCTGAAGGCATTTATCTGGTCTTAAGCCGGTTGGCGACTGGCTACTACTTCTTCCACTTCATCGTGTTGTTGCCGCTGGTCGGCAAGCTTGAGAAGCCCAAACCGCTTCCCAGCAGCATTTTTGAAGAAGTATCCAAAAATTGCCGCACGAAGGAGGACTGAGCCATGCGTAAAATTCTCATATCAGCAGCAATGGGCCTAAGCTTAGGTCTTGGCATGAGCTTGCCATCTTCTGCCATCGCCAGCGAAGGCGGTGCTGCCCTCAAGACGGCCAATTGGTCCTTTGATGGCATCTTCGGCACGTTTGATCGTACCGCGATCAAACGTGGCGGGCAGATTTTCTTCCAAGTGTGCGGTGGCTGTCACTCCATGAGTCTGATGTCATACCGTAACTTGGTGGATATCGGCTGGACGGAAGACGAAGCCAAGGAATTGGCTGCCGGTTACGAAGTTCAAGACGGCCCCAACGAGGAAGGCGAGATGTTTATGCGTCCCGCACGCCTCTCGGATCGTTTTGTGCCTCCGTTCCCCAATGAAAAAGCAGCACGCTTTTCCAATGGCGGTGCCTATCCTCCGGATCTGTCGGTCATCACCAAGGCTCGCGCAAAGGGCACAGACTACGTCTACAGCCTGTTGCAGGGCTATAAGGAAGAAGTTCCGGAACATGTCGAACTGGCCGAAGGGACGAACTACAACGAGTTCTTCCCCGGAAACCAGATTTTCATGGCCCAGCCGCTCTACGGTGAAGACGTGGAATTTGCAGATGGCACGACGGTCGATCTCGAACAAGAAGCCAAGTATATTGTGCACTTCCTCGCCTGGGCTGCAGAGCCTGAGTTGGAAGCCCGCAAATCAATGGGCATCAAGGTTATGTTGTACCTGATCTTGCTGACGGGCATGTTCTACGCGCTCAAACGCCGCATCTGGAGCCGCATCTGCCTGGACGAGTACACCCATGGTCCTTACGAGGAACAGTACCAAAAAGATCTCGACAATCACAAAATGCCCGGCTAACGCTTAAAGCCAAGCATGTGTCGAACACCAAAGCCCCCGCCGGATCCGGCGGGGGCTTTTTTTATGCCCACTCAACGATTAAGAACAAATGATCATTTTAGACTATTTTAATCTGTATTAGCCTTATGCTATGCAAGGAAATAATCACATATTCAATGTGTATATAATAAGTCTAATGTGCTCTATACTATTTAACTTTCTTCCATGAGGGCCTCATTATGGAAGGCTATATTTTTGCTGATCTGAGCACACAAGATGCGGATCATGTAAAGTTATTGAAAGCATATAACGCCCAGGGCAATATTATTTTGCCTTCTGACGATGATTTTCTACGTGCCGACTTCAGCCACAGCGGCCCTGACCTTTTGATCCAAACCCCCAGCGGGAGCCAATTTCTAGTCCCGTCTTTTTTCATGGCGGAAACGTCACCCGCCCTGATCACGCCTGAGGGCGCGGTGCTGTCTGCTAAGCTGGTGACGACCCTGGCTGGGCCGGTCGCACCTGGCCAAGTGGCGCAGTTGGGTTTTGGCGCGCCTGCAGCTCAACAAGACGCCAGCCTGGGCGTGCCCATTGGTCAAGTCAACGAAGCCGAGGGGCAAGTCACCGTCACTCACCCCGACGGCACGCAAGAAACCTTGCTCACCGGCGGCCAAGTGTATCAAGGCGACGTTCTGCAAACCGCCACCGGGGCCAGCGTCAGTGTGATTTTTGTCGATGATACGGTGTTTTCGCTGGCCGAAGACGGCCGCATGGTCTTGGACGAAATGGTCTATGACGCCAGCGCGCAAACCGGGGTGTTCAAAGCCGAAGTGGTGCAGGGTGTGTTTTCGTTCGTCAGCGGCCAAGTGGCGAAGACGTCACCTGATGGCATGGTCGTCAGCACCCCTACCACGACCATCGGTATTCGCGGTTCAACCGTATTGGGCAACGCGGCGGCTGAAGGGGCGGAAAACAAGATCACCTTGGTTCCCGATGTGGACGGCAAAGTCGGCGAAATCGTCATCAACACTGGTGGCGGCAGTATCGTGCTGAACAGCGCCGGGGCGACGACAACGGTGACCAGCGCCAATGGGGCGCCGTCCAAGGTGGTGTTCTTATCCCAAGCCGCCATCCAAAAAAGCTTTGGCGCGACGCTGACCAAACTGGTCAAAGTGGTGGCACAAAAGGCCGATGCCGATGCCGATGCCTCGCGTGCTGCCGATGCCGCTGATGCCAAAAATGCCGAAGCCAAACAAGCCAACGACGAGGCCAAGCAAGCTGGCGAAGCGGCTCAACAAGCCGACGAGGCTGCCCAACAAGCCGACGCTGAAGCCACCCAAGCCGAAGCCGATGCCGATGCCGCCGAAGCCGAAGCGGCCGCTGCCAAGGCGGAAGCGGAAGCCTCTGGCGACCCAGAAGCCATCGCCAAGGCTGCCGCCACCGAAGCCAAAGCCGCCGAAGCCAAGGCCCAGGCCGAAGCCGCCAAAGCCCAGGCAGAAACGCAAGCAGCACAAGCCGCCCAAGCCAAAGCCGAGGCCCAAGCCAAAACCGCCGCTGCGGAAATGAAAGCCGCCGAGGCGCAGGTCGCCGTCGCTCAAGCGCAACAAGCGCAACAATTCAACACCCTGGCAAAATCGGCAGAAGCGACCCAAACCAAGGCCTTTGAAACCGCACAAAAGGCCGAGGCTAACACGGCGGCCACGGCGCAAAAAGCCGACACTGCAGACACCGCACAAAAGGCCAGCAACACTGACGGCCAGAACACTGATGGAAACAATGGAAATAATGGCACGGGACAAACCGATGCTGCCGCGGCTGCTGCACAAGCCGATGCCCTGGCTGCCGCTGCCCAAGCGGTGGCTGAAGCCCTAGCCGATGCAGAGGCTGTTGCTGCGGAAGCAGAAGCCCAAGCGAAAGCTGAAGCAGCGGCGGCGGCCAAAGCGGAAGCCGCAGCTGCAGCAGAAGCCCAAGCGGTTGCTGATGCCCAAGCGGCTGCCGATGCCGCCGCCGCAAAAGCCGCAGTAGACAACACCCCCGCCGTAAACCAAGCCCCTAAGGCCGAAGACACAAGCAACACAACCATCGAAGATGACAGAAACCCCATTTCCGGCAATGTCACAGCCACTGACCCCGAAGGTGGCACGCTCACCTATAGCCTCAGCTCATTCAACGCCGCGCACGCAACCGTCACTATGAACAGCGACGGCACCTATACATACATCCCAGAAGCCGATTATTTTGGCACGGACACCTTCAACTATACCGCCACCGATAGTGGGGGGCTGACTGCAACCGGCACCGTCACGGTCGATGTGACGGCTGTCAATGATGCGCCTGTCGTGGGCGGCACCAACGGCGACACCATGCTTGTGGGCGGCACCGTTATTTTTCAAACCAGCCACCTCAACGCGACGGACGTGGACAACACGGATTCTGACCTCATCTACACCATCGTGTCCGTTCCGACGACGGGTTCAGTGAAGCTGAATAACGTGGCCTTGGTGGCAAATGAAACCTTCACCCAGGCCGATGTCGATGCGGGCAAAGTCAAGTATGTGCAAAATGGATCACAGGCTTCAACGGACACGTTTGGCTACACCGTAACCGATGGCACCCTCATCACCGCAGAGCAAACGTTTACGTTGTCCATATTTGACTCCCTAACGATTGCCGGAACGACCGGTGACGATGTGATTACAGGTAACATCGGCAATGATTCACTGTCCGGCGATTTGGGGACAGACACAATCACTGGCGGAGCGGGCAACGATGCCATCGACGGCGGTACCGGTGATATGGGCATCGACGTTGCGGTGTTTACAGGCAACTACGCCGATTACACCGTCACCGATAATGGCAACAGCACCTATACGGTTGCGGCCACTGCGGCGGCGATAAGCGGCGGCAATACCGACGGCAGCGATATTTTATCAAACATCGAAATCATGCGGTTCGCCGACCAAAATGTGGATCTGCCTTATATCCTGGGCACCAACAACTCAATCTGGGGGACGACCCCCGACACCGTCACGGGCGGCATTCTGGGCGACACCATGTATGGCGGTTGGGCCGCCGACATCTTGAGCGGCGGCGCAGGCAATGACACGATAGATGGTGGTCATGATAACGATACCATCAACGGCGATGCAGGTGATGATACGCTCAAGGGCAATGTCGGCAACGACATCATTGATGGCGGTTTAGGCAACGACAGCATCACCGGCGGTGATGGAACCGATCTCATCACCGGCGGTGCAGGCGATGATACTATCGACGGTGGCACCGACATGGCTATCGACGTTGCGGTGTTTACAGGCAACTACGCCGATTATACCGTCACCGACAATGGCAACAGCACCTATACCGTCGCTGCGACCGCGACCGCGATAACCGGGGGCTATATACCGACGGCAGCGACATTTTATCAAGCATCGAAGTCATGCGCTTCGCCGACCAAGATGTGGATCTGCCTTATATCCTGGGCATCAACTCCGTAAACTGGGGGACGACCGCCGACACCGTCACGGGCGGCATTCTGGGCGACACCATGTATGGCGGTTGGGCCGCCGACATCTTGAGCGGCGGCGCGGGAAATGACTATATCGATGGTGGCCATGATAACGATACCATCAACGGCGATGCGGGTGACGATACGCTCAAGGGCAATGTCGGCAACGACATCCTTGACGGTGGCACGGGAACGGACACAGCGATGTTTGCGGGTGCACTGACCAATTACACCTTCGGCTTCAGCAGTGCCACCACGCTAAACCTGTTGGATACGGTAGGCACCGACGGCACCGACACCCTCACCACAGTGGAAAACCTGAACTTCACCGACACCACCATTTTAGTGGGTTCAAGCACCCTCATTGGCGGGGTGACGGATGAAAACCTCTTCCTGGCAGATAACCAAACCGGGCTGAACATCAATATGGGTGTTGGCAGCGATATCTTGTTTCTGGGCAACGGAACCAACACCATCACGGTCAACAATACGGAAAATATCTCTGGCGGCAGTGGCGACGATAGCATCACGGTCGCATCGCCTCTGAACATGATGTTCATCGATCTTGCCGGTGGCAATGACACGCTAACCCTTGCCGACGGCAATACCCAATCTGAGACCTATCTCGTCACCAACGTTGAAACAATCATCGGCGGTTCGGGTATTGATGTCGTTGCCTTGGGTGATAGCGGCAATTCGGTGAGCATTTCGCAAGTGGAAGTGATTGTTGGTGGAGCCGGAGATGACGTGATTACCGTAACTGATGCGACTGCAACGACGTTTCAAGGGGGAACCGGAATGGACACCCTCTCCGGTGGTACAGGGGCCGATGTTTTTATCTACTTTGCCACCCCGGAGTCCCCCGTAGTCAACGGTGACATCCTCACTAATTTTGATGCAGGCACATCCTCAACCAGCGTTGACATCATCAATCTGTCTGGTCTTCAAACCGGAACATGGGGGGGAACGGTCGCATCCTTTAGTGGAACAGGGGCAACCTTTGCCGCCTCCGGCAATACGCAAATCGCCTTCAACGATACATCAAAATTATTGCAAGTGGATGCCGACGGCGACAGTGTCGCCGATATGGACATCACCCTGACCAACGTCTCCATCGCAAATTTGGACGCGACGGATTTCAGCTTCGCCTGATATGGCTAGGGCCAAGCCCTAAAGACTGTCTTTTTCGTCAGGGCGTTTGTAAAATGTGGTGCGTTTGGGATAAGTGATGTTGGCGTTCCAGCTTTTGCGCGGCTTGCGGCGTTTTTCATTTTCGACCTTTTGGGCATTGTCGCCGTAAGTCCAAAAACGGTGCAAGACGTCTTCCATATCTTGCTCACTCAGCAGTTCCGGTTCGCCCATCTGCAACACCAGTTGGTATTGCTTGGCCAAGACTTCGACCTCGACGGCCAGGCTTAGGGCTTTTTCCAGATCGTCACCGAACGCGATCAGACCGTGGTGGCCCATCAAACACGCTTTGCGCCCGGCCAGGGCTTCGAGCACCACTTCGGACAACTCCAGTGTGCCAAACGGTTTGTACGGGCAGCAGCGAATGTCTTTGCCCCCCGCTACTGCGACCATATAATGAAACGGCGGAATGCCTTTGTTCAGGCACGCCAGCGCGGTGGCATACGGCGGATGGGCATGGACGACAGCTTTGGCGGAACGGCGTTGTTTGTAGATGTCTAAATGAAAGCGCCATTCGCTGGACGGCACGAAGTTCCCCGTGACCTTACCGTCCATATCCATAAACACGATGTCTTCCGCGCGCAGTTTGTGATACTTGACGCCCGAGGGGGTGATCAAAAAGCCATCCCCATCGACATCGGGTATGCGTGCCGACACATTACCCGACGCGCCCGCGCTTAACCCGGTTTCATTCAGACTGAGCGCAGTTTTGATGATCTTGTTTCTGAGATCAAAGTGGCGCATGAACCTATTTACTCCAGGCTTCCGGCATTTCGGGATAAAGCGAGCGCAGGCCTTGCTCTGAAGCTTCGCACACGCCGCGTTCCGTAATCAGCTTGGTGACGTAATGCGCCGGGGTCACGTCAAAGGCCGGGTTGCCCGCCTTGGAGCCCTCAGACACGATGCGCACGCTGCGCACGACACCGCCTCGATCTTTGCCGGTCATCCAGGTCACTTCGCTGCCGTCGCGCTCTTCGATGGGGATTTTAAAGCCATCGTCCAACGTCCAATCGATGGTCGGTCCCGGCAGGGCGACGTAAAACGGCACCTTATTGTCATGGGCGGCCAAGGCTTTCAAATACGTGCCGATTTTGTTGCACACATCCCCGGTGCGGGTGGTGCGGTCGGTGCCGACGATGCACAAATCGACCTTGCCATGCTGCATCAAATGACCACCGGCGTTGTCCACAATCACCGTGTGATTCACGCCATGCTGGCCCAGTTCCCATGCGGTCAAGCTGGCGCCTTGGTTGCGCGGACGGGTTTCATCAACCCACACATGGACCGGAATACCCGCCTCAAAGGCCTTGTAAATCGGTGCGATGGCGGTGCCCCAATCCACGGTCGCCAACCAGCCCGCATTGCAATGGGTGAGAATATTCACCGGGCGCGATTTCCCGGCTTTTTCATAAGCCATTTCGATCAAGCCTTTGCCGTGATCGCCAATGCTCGAACACATGGCCACGTCTTCATCGGCGATTTCCGCCGCGCGCTGCCACGCCGCCTCAAAGCGCTTTTTCGGCTTTAAGGGCTTTAAATGAACGGTTTGTTCATCAATGGCCCAGCGCAAGTTCACCGCCGTGGGCCGCGCTTCATAGAGCACCTTATAGGCGTGTTCCAAATTGGCGTCGGACGGATCATCTTTCATCGCCAACGCCATGCCGTAAGCCGCCGTGGCACCAATCAAAGGCGCGCCCCGCACCAACATATCAAAGATGGCATGCGCCGCTTCCGACACCGTTTCAAGACGCACGGTTTCAAATTCAAACGGCAGCTTGGTCTGGTCGATGATGTCCACCGCGGGGCCGTTATCCGACTCCCAGATGGTGCGCATTGGCGTTCCGTTGACTTTCATAATTTCAGCCTTTCAGGCATTGGCATGATATTAGCCTTTCAAAACCCGCCCTGCGACGGCGTCGAGTTTTTTGACCATGGCCGGATCGCGCACGTCCGGGGCGGTGATGATAGCGGTATCCAACGCGGTTTGGCAGCCCGATGTACAGCTAACAGTGCGACCAGCCAATTTTGGCGCCACCGCTTTCACCAACGCGCGGCCTTTATCGGCATTGTCCAACAAGGTTTTGATGATGCTGTCGACGGTGACGTGGTCGTGGTCGGGATGCCAGCAATCGAAATCCGTAACCATGGCGACGGTGGCGTAACACATCTCGGCCTCGCGAGCCAATTTGGCTTCGGGCATATTGGTCATGCCGATGACGTCGCAGCCCCAGCTGCGGTACAAATGGGATTCCGCCTGGGTGGAAAATTGCGGGCCTTCCATGGCCAGATAGGTGCCGCCGCGTTTGAAATCGAGACCCAATTCAGTCGCGGCCTGTTCCAAAGCATCGCCCAAGCGCGTGCACACCGGATCGCCCAGACCCACATGGGCCACCAGACCGGTGCCGAAAAAACTCTTTTCGCGCGCGAACGTGCGGTCGATGAATTGATCACAAATGACAAAGGTGCCCGGCGGCATTTCGCCGTTAAGCGAGCCACATGCCGAAATGGAAAGAATCTCCGTCACGCCCGCACGCTTCAAGGCATCGATATTGGCGCGAAAATTCAGCTCTGACGGGGGAATGCGATGGCCTCGACCGTGGCGCGGCAAAAACACCATCTGCTGCCCAGCCAATTCGCCAAACAGCATTTCATCCGACGGCTCCCCAAACGAGCTTTCGACCTTTTTCCAGCTGGTGTTTTCCAAGCCGTCGATTTCATAAATACCGCTGCCGCCGATAACGCCGATGATGGGCGGTGTGCCAGGTGCCGTCATGGGGTCACTCCCTTGGTCTAAACAATCAACTCAGCCCCACAAAAGAGGGCCTTTAAGTCGTTTTAGCACGACCTTATGGGGACGAATAGTCCTCCAAGGCCTGAATTCCGCTCTCGACAGGGATAATTTTCCCCTCATATACGAATGTGAGATTGTTGTATTATGGAATACCTATGAGGTTTCCTGTCTGAATAACGATATCGCAACCTACCGCGCGTTTTTTAGGTCTCTGTCTTGTCGGGCGCGATGAAAAAGGGTGGCTCATCCACGGTGACGAAGGTGTCTGGGTAAAAACCGTTGAACGCCGTGCGCATGGAGTTGGTGTAGGCCCCGGCTTGACCAAATTCAATCCAGTCGCCTTCCCGCACATCATCGGGCAGGTCAATCTGATAGGGCATCACGTCGCTGCTGTCGCAGGTGGGTCCAAACACCGTAAACGGCTTCAGGGTCGTTGACGGTTCCCCTTTCGCGCGCACCACCCGCGCCGGATAATGAATATGGCCGTCCAAACTTTCCGACAGACTGTGATAGATGCCGTCGTTGATATAAATGGCGTCGTTTTTGCGCAATTGCACCTGTGTCAGCAAGGTGCAGCCACTGGCCACCAAGGCGCGCCCCGGTTCACACATCAACACACAATCACCGCGCAATTTCAGCGACTGCACGCCTTCTTTTACGGCCAGAACGTATTCGGCAAATGCAGGGGGGCGATCATCGACGTAGTCGGCCGGAAAGCCGCCGCCCACGTCGAGATAAAAAATGGCTTCGCCTGACGCTTCCAAAACGTCCCGCACCGCCCGAAAGGCATCGCGAAAGGCTTCCGGGGTGCGGCATTGGGAACCGACATGGAAGGCCAACCCCGGTTGGAAGCCTTCTTTGGCAACCAAACGCAGCAACCTTGCGACCTCATCTTGGCTTGCACCGAACTTTTT
>JGI11705J14877_10001824_pt1 | contig 11808 bp, 22 predicted proteins | sample Etolaghawater15m_FD_14877 | JGI IMG/M metagenome (IMG submission 14877) | reverse complement strand
AATATATGCTGAATAATGATCACCAACAGATAAAAATATAGCTTTATTTTCGGATTTATCTTTAAAATTCTTATCATTCAACTGTTCCCATCTATCGGGTAAACGCAATGAGACATAATTAATTGCTTGCTCTAATGATATTTTTAAATTTTCTGATACACCTTTAGAAATGGCTTCTAAATCTGGTTTATCAATCGGCCAAATAAAATTACAAACAGTTGGATCGGTAACTAAATCTTCATAAGAAATAATGCATTTATCTGAACAAGAATCAGGTGTATTATAATACCATTTATTCATATGATTTTTCCATCTATTTGACCAAGCTACTACACGTTGTTCAGTATTAGTCAATAGTTTATCTTGTTTAACCCAAACATTCATATAATTTAACATGGAAAATATTACATCAACTGGATTTCTATATAAATACAAAATTCTACCAGGAATATTTTTATTTGCTTTATGGTCGTGATCATATCTTCCTTTGAAATCCATTAATACATCTGGATTTTCAGGATTATTTAAACGGTTATTGAAAACAGGTCCACCATTGTAAACATCCAGTAAAAGACACAACCAATTTCTACCACTTCTAGGGAATGAGACTAAATAAACCACATGATTATCAAAAACAGTTTATTTATACATCATTACTTTAGCCACATGTGATAAAATTTGTAATAATCTTTATCATCTATAGAATCAAGCCACTTATATACACTTTTTGATGTTTTGTCATTGTAAGCATCTAATGCATCCATTGCTTTAGCCCTAGTTAAGACATTACCACCGGAATCGGCTATATCCTGTAAAGTTGGGATTAATACATTGCCAACCCAAGACTCGCTCAATTCGTCTATTATCTTTTTTGCATTCATATGATATTCCAATTCAATCGTCAACGTAACCCGAATCAATCAAATTATTGACAAATCTATACAAATGTTTGCACAAACCAGGTATAGAATCAGGATTCTTTGGCGGACCAGGTTTTCTTTTTCTTTGATCATCTGGAACAGGGACATAAACTTTATCTTTAGGACCTTCATGTGCCCCGGCCTTAAAATTGGCCATTGAGAAATAAAAGTAATAAGAAGAACAATTACAATCAACCCTGACTGAAGTTCTCTTTGTATTTGGCTTTCCTGAAACACCATAAAATCTTACCTTTGGTTTATAATCCTTCTCCCCTTCACCAACAAATATAATACTTTTAGTACCCTTCCACTCATTTTGACTTTTTAGATCTACCTTGACATTTTGTGATTTGGATTTAATTCCTGGTTGAACTAATTCAGCCCCGTTAACCAAGTTCTGTAAAGTCACTACAGTCTTTTCATCCAATTTATTTAAAATATCAGTAGCTTCACTCATTTTTATTTTCCTCCTTGGTTACTACCCCAACTTTAGATTTCTCATCCTTGTCTTTTTTATCTTTTTCAATCAACAAAACCTTAACTTTATTAGTATGAGTATCCATAATTAAAAAAAAATCCCAATTTTTAACTAACCATAGAGGAGGGAGGGAATCGGCCCGCAAAAATTGTAGGAAAAAAATACCTTCAATAAAAAGAATTACAAAATTAATATATTGATTATTATGTTACTGCATCCTTAGTTCTTACAAATTCTTCAACATCCTCATGTGTAAACTTCCCAGGATTAAAACTACAATTAAAATAATCCTTAACACTATTGGGTGCGCCTTTCAAAGAAGTTAATTTATTACCGTCACAAGAAAAAGAGCCATTAATGGATTCTGGTGCCCCCTTCAAGGAAGTTAATTCATTATCAGAACATTTATAATTTTTACCTATATTAGTCGGACCACCTTCCAATGATTTTAGTTTGTTATTACTACAATCAAAAGAATCACCAATTTTCTTGGGTGATCCTTTCAAAGAGATCAAATCATTATTCCTGCAAAAAAAATTCTCTGCTATATCAGATGGACAACCTTCCAATGATTTTAGTTTATTACCATTGCAATAAAATCCACCATTAATTTTATTCGGTGAACCTGAAAGAGAAGTTAACTTATTATGGTTACAATTAAAATCATCTCCAACAAATTTTGGGCAACCATCTAAAGATTTAAGTTCATTATTATCACAATCAAAATAACCTTTAACTGATTCGGGTCCACCAGAAAGTGAAGTCAATTTATTGCTACTACATATAAAATAACCACCTACCTTTACCGGTGAATTTTTAAGGGAAGTAAGCTTATTTTTATTACAAATGAACCCATGTTTAATATTTCTAAACTTAACCGGAATTTCAGTAAGTCCCTTATTTGATATATCGACAATACCATTTACATCAAAAGAACCATCATCATTCTTTTTAAATTTCTTTATACCTAATCTCAATAAAGTCTTTTCATCTTCCGAGATGTCAGAAACTTCCAAAATTGAATTAATTATATCTGTAGATCTAGACATACTAAGCCCCCATAGCTATTGATTCATATAGATTATTCTCACTACTAGTTCTAATTTCTTTTACAAAATCACCAGAAACCATATCATAACTAGAGCCATAATACTCATTCATACTCATAAATGCTGAATATACGGAACCACAAACCGCATCAGAACAATCCTTACTACCATTCTCACGTTTTTCACTATTACTCCTGAATTGCGGATGATCTATCTTTTTACCCGTATCCAATAAATCTTTCAATTCATTAGATAGTATTTCATGTTTTACCCCATTATATCTTCCTTCCAATATAGCATTCTTAAAAGTTTCATATGGTGCTTTGTTTTTATCAACCGATATAATCTCAGACTTTATACCGAGCATCCACATATCCTGTTTAAGATTCTCAGACTGATAACCATCAGCAGTAACTTTAACAATTTTAAGACCTCTACTTCTAAGATCAGTAATTAATGATTTTATTTTATATATTGGTATATCCTGGCCTGGTTTTGCCTGAATAGCCATTATGAAATCAGTAAAATATATTGGATATTTTAGAGATTGTGAATCATTAGATGAAACAAAACCAATTATGCCAGTAGAGCATATACCGGCCAAATCGTTCCTCAAACCTAAATCGATATGTAAAAACCTTACTTTATCTAAATATTTTATTTTACGAAAGTCAACATAACTAATTAAAGTGTCATTTTGATCATAAAAATCAGTCTGAATAACTTCACGATATATCGGATTTACTCTAATAAGCGATTCCTCTATTTTTTCAACTGACGGTATAAACTTGTGAATAGCTGATGTACTTACACCGGCAATATCCTGTAAAGAACTAAATATATCATCAGAAAAATCAGTATAATGCTTTTCAGGTACGTCAATTATTTTAGACTCATCCAACCCAATAATTTGAGATGGTTTCTCGATTATAATTGGATCTCTATAAGAATCGCCAACAAATACTTTAAAAGTTTTATTTGATTTATATTCATGCGGTTTTGCTTCCCATAATGCATTATCATATATTATAACTTCAGGGTCACTTGAAACTTTTCTTATATGACCCTCAAGAAATGATGTTGAATCTGATTTAGAAGAATCCAACCACATACGGCCAGGTATGTCATTCAAAAATCTAGATTTAATTCTTCTTTTTACTGAAGTATAATTGTTATAAGCCTGGGAATTCCACGAATTCTGAAAATTCAACTCACTCAATAAACCACCTGTTACTGCCTGACCAAGAGTATGAGTAAATTTAGAACCTTCTTTTATATCTATATTTGATTTGAAAAGTGTATAATTTGCATATTTCTTATTATCAAAAATATTTATTTTATCACTAAGATATGGTGAACTCTTAATCCATTCATAAAGCTCATCGAATAAAACACCTTTTGCCAAACTAAGTGTAGATGAATAAACTGCAAATATTAACTTAGTAGCTTTAGTAAGCCCATAATAGAATTGCGGGCACTCTAAAAACATCATAGTTGTTATATCATATAAAAGGCCTATTTTTGAGAATGTAGTCTTTCCACCCCCAATAGATCCAGTTGATATTACTTCCCTATATGGAGAATATAAAGGATTTGGATAAACTTCTTTTAAAGCATTTCTCCACAATGGGAATATCGTGGACTCATCTTTCATCTCATTCCACAATGAATGTTTTAGATAATGGGTTGTATCTATAAATTCAGTTATTGTAGGTGGGATATCTGAATATCCAGACAGTTTGGCAAGTGATAACATAGTATTTTTGTATCCATATGAATCAACCATCTGTCTTATATACTGGTCTGAAGTTTCTATCAAATCAACTTGATCTAACATCTCATTATCCAATCAAATAATATCTGGAAGGATTTCTTTTGGGTCTTCCTTGTACATAGAGGCTTCAATGCGTGGCTAAATGTTAACTTACCTTGATTTGATCAAAATCGAACTCTATCTTGTATTTGTCTTTCAAAAAATTAAATTTATTAGATTTTATCAATTCGTCTATGTTACTCCTATACCATGACAATTCTGATACAGCAGTAACTACCCATTTACCACCCTCTTTAAGCATTACTCCATTTAGTAAAGATTTATCATCATAATCAAGTTTTTTACCTGTAAGTATATTCCATATAGTCTCATGGAATCCAAGATAATGCCATATATGAAGTGATTTATCTTTACTGTTGGCAACAAACCTTATTGCTTTAAATGTTCCTTCACTAGCTGCATCAAGAAATTCAGAAGAAATAGGATCTGCCCATATATGTTTCTCCTTTCCCTTAATATAATAAACCTTATCGAGCATCTTCTCCAAAACACCCATCAATCCATTTGCTCTAGACACAATTAAACTCCACTATTTATTTTGTATTTATATTTCAAAAAATCAAATTTATTTGATTTCATAAGTTCATAGACATTACTTCTATATAAGTATTTTTTAAATTATTTTGCCAATTCATCCTCATGGCGAGCCCACTAGGTTTTCTTGTCAATTTCTCATAACTTATCTAAAGATTTTTATAATTATGTTATAAATCACACAATGTTTATTGGTTTAGTTATACACTTTTGTAAAAATTTAATATACTCATCAAAAGTAGGTTCTTCTATTTTCATGAATCGATACAATAATCTTGAGTCAACATCTGTTGGAGACGGATAATAAGTTTTGATTAAATTTATACTTTTTACATATGATAAAAACTTATTAATTTTATTAGTTTCAATCCGAACTTCAGATTCATCATTGACCTTAATATCCAACGAATGATATTTATATGATTCTAATTTATAATCATTTTCCAACTTTTTCCGAAAAACCTGAAAATAAACCCCATGTCCACTAAATCCTACAGTCCCCTGTAAATGAAGATTTTTATTAGTAGTAAATGAAATAAAACCAGTCTTACCGACAAGTAATTTATCAATCAAACAAATGTTTAAAGCAGCAGGATAAGAAGTATGATGATAAACAAACAAATTGTCTTCATATAATGGCAGAATACCACAACTTTTAGAATTTTTATTATTTAAATTCAACTCTTCACAGATTTTAATTACCGATCTAGCATTGATTCTCATAACTACTCCAAAAATAAACTACTATCAACTCTTTTCTATTTAAATTATATAATGCCATCTACGCCACTAGACAAATTTAATTTAGCAACCTTCTTCAAGAAAAATTTTGCTGCTTCTGATACTTTTACATCAGAATCGTCATCTTCAGTTACAGTAGTTAATTGTGATTCCAACAATTCCCAATCGGTAAAATTCGTTATTTGCTTAACATAATTGGAAGCATTCTCAAGGGCTTTAGAAGCCATAGTATAATGTCCAATAGCTTCGCTACCATCAAGATTTTTCATCGAATCCTGATCAAAAACTTTGTTCTCAAGTAAAAGTATGACATTAGAAAGATTACATATCCTCTTACTTTGTACCTCGGCTAAAGCTAATAATACCAAATTTAAACCAAGACCTTTTGCCTTTAAAGCATTGAACCCCACACCGTTATTTTTGATTAAGTCTAATGCCTTACTAAAAACCTCATTACCTTGTTCTTCCATTGTGTCCCCCAAGAACATTAAAAATTACACTTTTATAAAAAAGGCATAAGGGACACAATTCATATGATTTTATTATTAAATATAATCTATGATAAGATCGAATTGTTTTTTGAAGGTTTTTAGTCTGCATGATTTATTGATAAAATTTGGATCATATATGATATTTCTTGTTATAGTACACAATAAACCATCATCGGTATACAATGATTTTGGACATTTACCACAAGAATTAAAAACTATAGCATGATTACAACTTATTATTACTTTCTTCATTTAATAAAATCTCATTTATAAGTTTTAAATATTTATTGGGATTAAAATCAAGGATTCTTTTGACATCATCATTTGTTATATATTCCGAAAAAACAGAACTAGACAAAACATTATTTATAAAATCACCACTTGAAAATGCACATTTCTGTATTTCCTCATAAGCCTGTTTTCTATTCATACCAGCCAATACAAGACTAGACAATATTAGATCTGAAAAATTTGAATTTCTAGAAATTTTATAATTATCACTTATTCTATCTAAATTAACTACAAGACTATTGATTATTGAAGAAAATCTTTTAATAATATATTCGGATAATATAAATGTATCTGGAACTAGAATTCTTTCAACGGATGAATGACTTATATCTCTCTCATCCCATAAAATTATATTTTCCATAAAAGCCATCATATTTGATCTTACTATCCTAGATAAACCAGATATATTTTCAAGACCAATCGGGTTCTTCTTATGCGGCATTGAAGATGAACCCTTTTGACCATGGCTAAAACCCTCATATACTTCACCTATTTCAGTTCTACTTAAATTACGTAAATTAACTGATATTCTTTCAATAGTAGAAATAAATATTGCCAATGAAGTAAAAACATTTGCATAAAAACTCCTGTCAATTATTTGAGTAGACGAAAGATCAACTTTTAAACTCAATTCATCACATATTTCACATGACATTGATTTGTGTAAACTCGAAAAATCACCAACAGGACCAGACATATTACAACAATTTTTTAGAGAAGAAACTGAATTAATAAAATTATCAAAATTAACTTCTAAAACCTTCAACATTTTTGAAAACTTCAAACCAAATGAAGTAATTGAGGCATGCTGACCATGTGTTCTGCCAACAGTTTTTATATCATAAGTATTATAAATAAAATTCATCAATGAAACACGCAGTTTATCAAATTCATCAATTAAAATCTTGGAAGAATCAATTATTTGTAATGATAGAGCAGTATCCACAACATCAGATGACGTAAGACCATAATGTATAAATCTAGAAACACACTCATTATTAGATATCTCCGAAATATACTCTATGAAAGCAATTACATCGTGCTTTACCAATTTTTCCTTTTCAATTATTTTATCTAAGGACAGATCGTCAATTTCATTTAATGCTTTATAACAATCATTAGTAATCACACCATTATTTCTAAGAACCTTAAATAATGATTTCTCTATTTTAAGCCAATATTTATACTTACTTTCATCACTGAAAATTTCTTTTATTTTACTATCCTTAGAATATCTATCTATCATATTATTTACCCCTTAGCAACTATTTATAACATGTATAATAACTTTAAACCAGTTTTTTCTGGTTAAACCATTATAATTTGCTATATACACAATCCATTCTTTCATTTTAATCTACTTAAAAAGTGATCTACAATCCTATCCAAAACATCATCAGTTTTATTCATAACCCACTGACTCCATCCTGTTTCATCATTAATATCGTCAGTTGGACAATCGGGTAAATCTGAAAAATAAGATGCTAAAGCAATTCCAACATTATCACCGGAAGGATCGTCCATCCTTACTGGAAGACTGCCTATTTTATTTCTTAGATCAGTTGGATTTAAATTTTCCATAGTATATCACCAAAATTTTCTATGTGATTTGCATTGGTCTATTCTCAAAATGTAAAAAATGTTTGTAATCTAATTTAAAATCATCATGATAATGACCGAAATGCCATTGTTTATATTTAACATTTCTTTCTATCCAATCAAAGAAGGGCCGTAGTCCCAGTTCGGCATCCCTTTTATATCCTATGTCAGCTCTTTGCGTTAACATCCCAAATGCAAGACTTGAGCAGGAATGTGTGAGAATTATATCGACATCATTATTATACCTTTTCAATTGTTCAATAGCTTTGTCCATTTCCCCATAACTGGGAATTTCTTGAGGCCACCAACTAAAATACATTAATCGTCTTTCTTTATCGATAGATTCTCCACCGCCAAATGCAAAGATTCTTTTATAGTCTATTCTATATATGTTTCCTCTTTTTAAATAAAAAATGGAATCGGATATTTGTTTGGCTGTTGATCCAAATTTCGAAACATTGCCAAATTCATTGGAAAATAAACGATAAAAATTTTCATGATTACCATCTATAAATAAAGTGGTCCATGGTTTTTTATTATACCACTCAAGCAACCTCTTTTCTCTTGGAGAAGATTTTGTATCCCAAACTAAGCCAGTATCCCCAAGAATAATTAAGTAATCGTCTTTGGTAAGAAGTTTTCCTTCAGGCCAATTTTTGGAGGATAACTTATCTATATCTTCGTATCCATGAGTATCACCACAAACAAATATCATAATTTTCCTTTCATAACAACATATGATCATGTACAATGTGTTGTACACCAGCAGCGGATTCAATAATTAAACGATAATATCGATAGCCTTCGTCATCATATTTTTAGTTGGTATGAAAATGTAATGGAAACCTTCATTTTTGTCCGGTTGTTGCGATTTCCATTCCATTATTTTCCATATATAGACATTGGGCAGATTAAAATCTACCTGTATATCCATTTCATCTCCTTTCCTCTCCTTAATAGAACTGTTGTGAATGTTCTTCATTGCAAAAGTTCTGTGTGCTTTTATCTTTCACATCCGTTTGTATCCAATTCAATTTTACCATACCTCTCTTTAAAATCCCATTTATCATCAGGACCATTTGCAATTTTATTCAAAAAGTCTTGACACTCTTGTAACGTTTTTGGTTTATCAATGCCACAATGATAAAAACTACAGGAGTTTTTCTTTCCCACTAATTCGATATCCATTAAATAGGATTTCTTACCGTCTTTAGAATACCAATAGATAGGATTTATTTCTATAGGCAGAAAATTTAAGCCTGTACATCCATTAACCAATCCAGTATAATTATGGAATTGTTTATATCTATTCCAAAGATTTCTACCTTTTTTTTGTATTAATTTTTTTGCAAAACGCTTCTTGATATGATAATGGGTTTTAAGACCAAAGGGTTTTGGTGACATTGTTTTTATATTCTCCTAAATAATGATGGTCCTCTATACACCTATTAAAATTTTATTTCTCCTTTCCGCCACGAACGGCCCGGACATAATAATGGAAGAACTTATAGTCGTGGTTGTCGTAGCCATTGCTGAAATAGACGAGCCAGGCGTAGTTGGTATAGTCGGCATGGGTAGTAGACGACCAGTAATAGGACGACACCATGCCAGGTAATTCTGTGGCTGGTTTATATCCATCATGGTCTACCAACGTAAGTAGTTCATCAATCGTAGGCAGTCTCCAGCCGTCAGAATCGTCAAATTGCTTCATGGCTTCATCCCAAGACATAGGCCCAAAGTTCTCTTTGGACCATTCCAGTCCGGTCTTTATATCCAGGTAACAATCTGGTCTTTCTTGGAATTTCATTTTACCTATCCTCCACTATCCATATACAATGTGCAGTATTTTTGTATGATCGGGTTTTACAATGAATCGCCCATGTTTGTCCCATCCTACGAGCTTTCCATATGCACCCAATCCTTCTTTCCGATTTGCAAATAGTACGGGTTTATCTATTAACATAATAGCTCTATCTTTCTCTATTGCATGTACTGGTTCAAATATCATTTTATGTCCTCTTTTCACTAAATATACGCTAATTGATTAATCACTTTTACAATATCTTCCTCAGTTGCATGATATCTTTCATTCTGTCCTGTGAAAAAATCAGATGTAACATTTTCGGTTCCTTTAAACACACACAAGGAACACATCGTAAAATTACCTTTCACATCATGATTTGTATCAAATGCAATAGAAATTTCATAATCACCAAAATCCATTTTAAAAGAAGTTGGACCTTCACACCGTGTAAATGCTAGATGCATTGTAAATATCCTTTCATTTTATTATCTTTATTTCAAAACAAATTAACTGTTGCAAGATTTAGGCATCTTCTAACATACATTGGTTTACTTGAAATTCACGATCATCTTTGTCTAACTCGGAAATCTCGTTATATAAATTGGCAAGAGATTGTAACTTTTCCATATTGGTAGAACATCTCAATACCTTTTCATTATCTGTTAAAATATATATGTTCATATTACCCCCTATTCCACAATTTCAATATTTCATAATTAAACTTCCATATATCTCTTTTCATAAATGATTTAACAGCACATTTAATACATATACCATGAGATACTAAATTATTAGTTCCATACTCTTTTATTAGTTCAGAACATTTACAACATATTAATTTCATATTTTCACCATTTGATTTTATTTTTTATAACTATAAGAATTAAAAAAATACAACATTAATTATATATCTCGGCCAAATATAATCATAGAAAGGTACAAAGTCCACTTAGTAATCCTCTGGATCTTCAGGTCTGACTGCTTCCAGGAATCCCTCTACCATACCTGCAGCCCAATCGTGACCCTCTCTGGCCAAACCTTCGGCCAATTCATCAACAATTGTACTCTCGAAACTTTCACCCAAGATCCTAGATTGAATAATTACACGCGCTGCCTCAACAATCGATTCAACTCTACGTATTTCATCTTCCATAATTTCTCCCTTAACACATTTTTAGGTTACATTTACAAAATAATTATGCAAAATACGTGCCAAATAATTATATAGTTGGATGATACCGTTGGAAAAAGGTTTTTTGATAAGATATATATAATGATTATATTGTAGGAAACACATTATTGTGGTTAATCTACCACATTATTTATAAAACAAAATTTAAATTCACCCATCTGTTAAAAATATATAATAATTTTTGCACCGACAGGCGAGATTCCCCACCCCGCTCCCCTGCTTCAGGTTGTCTTATTCCTGGTGTCTGGTTTATGTAACACTTTCTCTCTTAACCATTTTATGGTTTCAACTCCTCCACAAACCATGCCATCATACTCATCAACAGCTTTCACCCCATGTTCCAGAACAGACGCTTTCAAATCTATGCAAAGACAACACAAGCATTTTATTTCTTCCACAGCTTTTTTAAACTCCTGTTCATTCATATCCTACTCCTTTCCGGTGTCGGGTGGTTTTGGTAGAGGCCTCCAGTGGGTGATGTTGGTTCTAGACCATGATGTTTCGGTTGAATAAGTTGCGATTGTAATATCTGACTCTAAACCATCTGATACCACTACCAAAAACCAATCATAAGTACGAGTTGGCAATTTGGGCAACCGATCCTCGACGCTGATCCAACCGTCGGCGCGGGTGTTCCAAGCAGTGATGGCCTCTTCTTCAGTGCTGGCCCATGAGTGACTGCCAGCACAATCTTCGTTACCGCACAGAATCCGATATGGGAATTGGTCTTTCCATTCTAGATCTGTTTCTTCGATGAATGCTGAAAAGCCGCAAAAAGGGCATGATTTTAGCTCTATCATATCTTCCCCTCTCTAGACCCACAAAAGCTTGGCTCAATATAATGTTCACATTCTGTAGACGCGTCTTCCAATGGG
>JGI11705J14877_10001820_pt1 | contig 11835 bp, 11 predicted proteins | sample Etolaghawater15m_FD_14877 | JGI IMG/M metagenome (IMG submission 14877) | reverse complement strand
CGCGGGGATGACATTACCATAGTTTTCTTGCGATTCTTTTGTTTTTTCAGCCTATTATATTCGTACTATGTGAAGTTGGCTGAGTTTCATACGTAATCAGAAAAACAAAAAAAAGGCAGGGCCAAATTAATGGCACTGCCTTTCTTTTCAAAACGGATTAACACGTATAGCTATCTTGTTTTGATGTGATAAGTTGTTAAAGTTGCAGGAATTGTCCTTGCACAGACATCTGAATTGACATATCTAGTTACTACTCAAAAGCCCTTTGGATTCTTTCTTGGCTTTCTTTGCCGCTTTTTTTTCTTTTGGAGTCATTGCCGGTTTCTTCTTACCTGCTTTAATGCTTTTTTGTTCTTTACTCATGGTTTTTTTATTCCTTAATAATTGAGGGTTAATATTTAACCATTACAGTTTCATCTAACTGAGCTTGGTTGAGGGGTATTGTTTGTAACTGCATGATACGAAATCTATGGACTTTGGTAGGTAACCTTATCCTACCAGGCAAATCACAGATGCTTAAGATTTCTTGACTTTAATCGCTACCAGTGATTGCTCAATATCGTTGATAAGGTGCAGATTTTCGGCCATGATCACAATATTAAAACTGCCAGTAATAGACAATTCCTTGCAGTTAAGGGGGAGTACAGAATTTAATGTGCTGCCGTCATAGAGATGTTTGGCAAGGCGATCGGCAAGTTCTGGAAATGAACAGGGCGAAGTTGCAGTTTTGATGAACTTCCAGAAAGGAACGGGCGTAGCGGTCAACTGCTCTATGTTGTTCACAGCCATACTCACATAGGATGACCCATTAAATCGGGCATTGTTTTCCACTGGAAACACACCGTCTTCACAGATGATATAATCAATTCCTATTACGCCACAATACCCAGATTTCGCCATATCTGTGACGATAAGGTGTGAGGTGGTATGGATATAGTCATAAATATTTGAATCTAATTGTTGGCCTTTTATATTGCCTACCCAGACTAATCCTTGTTCGCATACCTGATCTAATATGCCCAAATGATTGATAGATCCATTTCGACCAATCGCCCATTGATCATTAGGAGTTGAGGTGACGCCAAGAAAGGGCTCAATAAGTACCTGGCTTTCACCACTATTGGCAATTTCATGATACAAATCCTCTAAATCCACACCAGTTGTTTTGTATAATGAATAAGCAGATTCAGCAAGAGTCCCACGAATGATCACACTTTTGTTGCTGACCAGATAACGCCTGATAATAGCAATCATTTCGTGGCAGTTTTCTGCATTTTCTGGATGGAGAGTAAATGTCTCTCCAGCAACAACAGGGATTTCCAGTTGTTGGCATATGGTTTTAAACGTACCTTTGTCGTTGTATTTCTGAGCAACCGCCTGGGAAGTGCCAAAGTGTTCGGCACCAAGGATTTTGGCAGCTTTCTTTTCCAAAGATCCACTGAACCATGGCGTATAGACAGGTTTCCGACCCAGATATTTGATAACTTTCAATACTGGTCCGGGATCTTCAATAATAAGCTCAGTGAGGCTTCTATCCTTGGACAAAGCGTTATACTCTATGACATGGATGCTTCCCAGGCCGCATGAGCGTAACCAGTCATAGTAATCGTGGTCCAAGGAAGTACGTAAAATCACTAAGTCATCTGGACAAGCTGCTGCAAGTGCCCTGTCACATTTTGAATGTACTGAAGCACCACGTCTTGGAAACTGAGAGAAACTATCAGCTCCATAGATTACAAGTTCATTATTGTTTGCAGAAATGCATTTTCGCAGAGATTTAGAGGCTGTCATGGTGTGTTTTTTTCAGCCAGCCTGGCTAATCAATAATTTCCAGGTATAAATAATTGTTATGACCAAAGTGTAACCCATGAGCACGTAATACCAATGACCTGTTAATTTAGGGGTTTTGATAGGGGCCACGTTCATAGCAGCAAATGCAATAAGGATTATATAGAGAGTGACAGAGGCAAAAGGTTGGTCAAGTATGCCGATAAATAGAAAGACAAAGGGCAAAATAATCGCATTGTTGTCCAATGCCAGTCCCATGTAGGCTGACTTACCAACCAGGCCAAATACATTGAAATAACTAAGTCGGAGTACCCCGGCTGCTACGATAAGAAAAGCTCCAGGCAGGAACCAGGGGCTGAAGTTCCCGTAACTGAGCAATATAACCGCCGGGCAGATGCCAAAACTGATAATATCAATCAACGAATCGAGTTGTCCCCCGAAATTCCGTTGGTTTTCGTTCCGACCGCTCATGTTACGGGCGATAATGCCATCAGTCCAGTCAAAGAATACTGCCCAGATCAGGCCAATCATAGCAGCAGAAAAGATACCTAGAATCGCATAATACATGGACAGAACTGCGCATAGAAGTCCCACCAAAGAACATATATTTGGAAGATCTTGAGCAAAAGAGAGTATGGAAGGGGAGGGTTCCGATAAATTTGTACCTGACATTATTATATCTCCAAACCAATAACAGCTTGCAATGCTTCGACCAAACGCAGATTCTCAGGTTGGGTACGGCTCGCTATCCGGAGATATCGCTCAGATTCCGGCATAGTCTTACCCTGACAGTGCTTTATATAAATAGTATGTTCTAGAAAAAGTTTTTCAGTTATTTCTGGACCGGATGCCGCATGATCAGGTAATCGACAAAAAATATAATTGGCATCAGGATGATAAACTGTCATTCCGGGAATTGCCTTGAGTTGTTTGTAAAAGAGGTCGCGATCTGCTTTGACCTTGTTACAGCTTTCAGTAAATTTCTGTCGATATTGTGGAGCAAGACGGAGGAATTCCTCAGCGAAACCATTAATGTTCCAAATGTGAATTCCCTGACGAATTTTTGACGCAAAATCCTGGTTCGCCGTGAGCATATATCCTATTCTGATGCCGCAGATACCATAAGCCTTACTCATGCTTTTGAAAATTGTTAGATTTGGGTATTTCTCAATGTCCTGCTCAAGAGTTTCCTGATCAGCATTTCCCGCAAAATCAATGAAAGATTCATCAACGATGAGCATGCAGTCGTGGGGTGCTAATTTTTCAAGCAAGCGGATAAGCTCTTTTTTGGGAACCAGCAATGAAGTGGGGTTGTTGGGGCTGACTACCACTGCCAGACCTGCCTTGCAACGGATTACCTCTGCTGCGAATTTATCAACATCCAGCTGAAAGGAAGGCGCCTCAAGCGGAAACTCAACTACGTTTCCAGCTGGCATGGCATTGGCGTATTCATTGAACGACGGCACCGGTACAATTAATTTACGATTCATCGCAGCTGTAATTTTAATAAGCTCTGCAGCTCCGTTGCCAACCACAATACACTCAGGCGGCTGGCCAATCAGGTCGCCTATCAGGCAGGCCAAATCGTGCTGACCCATTGGGTAGTTTAAAACCAATTGATGTATGTGACTGGTAATATGTGTGAAAAAAGATTCTGGCGGGAAGTAAAGGTTGTATAGGTAGTTGTGATCGATAAAATCATGCCGCCAAAAGCCGCCATGCTGGCTGGTGATATATTCGTAACGTTCTTTATTTGTCGAGTATTTTTTTGTCATTAATCTCTTTATTGGTGATGGATTACTGAGGTGACGTTGAAACTGAAGTCATTGTTGCGGACATCTCTAAAACCTGATGGTGACGTGGAATTCTTTTGGTTCGAGGAATGGCTTTCCTCTGCTTAAACGCTGAAGAATTAACCGTATCGCTTTGATTGGTTAATGGGAGGCCATTCATAATAGTAGCTGGATGGTGATAGAGGTCACAGACTTTTTCAGCTGCTCGTAAATCAGCTATGGTGTCAATTTCATACCAGCGGCTGGCATCAAAGAAAACAGGCGTAAAAGAAAGGCAGCCCTCGTTAACCATATCAGCAAATACGGTCTCATAGTAGCCATTCACCATATTTTGTGAAATTTGGTGATCCAGTCTTTCCTTGACAAGTTGCCAGGTTTCGGCTGAAAGGCTGTAAATGTTGACGGTTTTATACTGGTTTTCATTGTGTTTATGGGAACCGCAATAAAATTTTTCAATTTTCCGCTGGTTATTGATTGCCACTGTCGTACCACTCATCCAGGGATGCAAACTGGCGACCGCAATTCGGTCAGGATAAAGCATCCCTTCAAGCATTTTTGGCTCGAAAACAAGATCACTTTCTATAAGTAGGAAGGGTTCATCTATTATCTTCCGTGCAAGCCACAATGAGTAAATGTTGTTGGTTGAGTTGTAGAGGGGGCTGGTAATATAATTAATTTCCATACCTCCGGCATGGGTTCCAAGAAAATCACGGATGCAGTCAGCTTGATGCCCAACAACTATAACCAGACGTTTGAAATTGTGTAGTTGGAGGGAGTGAATCAGCCTCTCAAGAATGGATATTTCATTTACAGAAACAAGGCATTTAGGTGACGTATCGGTCAGAGGAGAAAGGCGACTACCCGTTCCCGCAGCCAATAAAAGCGCAGTACGGACTTGTTCATTCTTGAGACCGGGATTAATAATCCTGTCCTTCATATATATTACCTTCAATTTTATAACCAGACCATGGCAGTGACAACAACTGACAAAAACACGATGCAGTTTAGGGGATGGAAAACTCTTATTATTTTCTGCCGAATACCTAAAATGAAAAAGCTAAAAGGCACAAAGAACTGGTAGAAAGTGAAACTGGAACAAAGGACAGGTGGAAAGAAATCTTAGAAATGAGGATTGAAAATGGGAGGTATACGAAAAAAGGGATTCAATTAGCGGAAAACTGTATGCCCAATTCGGAGAAATCAGAACTCATACTAGAGCGATACCGCAGGTAAGTCAAGGATATTCTGTTATTTCTGAAATGTTGAAGCTGCAATAATCAGCTAACTTGCCTAATTTGTGGACATTAAAGGGCAAATAAATCCTGTCCTGATTGAAGTAACTGACAAAGTGCTCCGTATGGAAAAATGTGTTGTAAAAATGAGTAATTGAGGAGGTTTCAATGACTTGAGCGATTTCCTGGGTCAAATCTCAGAACTCATAGTAAAGAGTAGTTCAGGTGATTTGAGATTCTCGGTTAGGGATCCACATCTGACTGGGGTCGGTTTGTATATCGCTAGTGAGATTGTCAGGATCACCTACTCGAATATGCCAGGGTTCGAAACGAACGCCAAGTTCGTTTTCCTGCCGATAGCGAAGATCTCGAAGATGGATAAAGCCTTGGGAAAAAAGGGTAACAAAAAGGGGTGTTGTTATAAACTCTTTGCGAAAATTGTAGGGTTTGAGTTTGCCATTTTTTAGGCCAATATCAAAATCATGTTGAGCATGCCAGGAATACCCTGGAGGGGCGAGTGATCTGGATGCGGCCGAGAGATTTATAAGATGGAAGCCCTTATCCAGGACGAATTCTTTTCGTTCATTTCTCTTTAAGATTTCTGGGAGAGATTGATTTTTGAGCATGGCAACATCGGCTTCAATTCTATGCCAGTCTTTTTTTAAATCATATACTTGTGCAAGCTGGGTTGTACCACTTTTAAGATCAAGGATCTTTACTTCACTTTGTCGTGGGACCTGAGTCAACCGGACTGCCTTCCTGAAAAAGAGCCGCATCTGTTTTGGTATATTACGGATCCCGGAAGTTACCTGCATGTCTGATTGGGAGATTGAATTGTTACCACTACTCAAGTTGTCACTGACCTGTTTTTTGATCCTGAAATATTTTTCCTGCGCCTCTCCTTTTCGAAGAAAATTACCGTCTGTTAAAATCAGGTGTTTAGGGTTAATCCGGTAATTCTTGTCGTAAATAACTCGTTCACCATAAAAACCATAGGCTTTAGCATCGATCGCAAATATCTGATCCATGAACTGTTCTTCAAGTTTTGTGAACGGCAGGGTTCTTTCTGGTTTCCCTCCTAAATGTCTTCCTGTATTTCGCTGTTGTCGTGCTGCATAGGCGACTGTGGGCAAATCAATAAAATTGAAATTGGAGTAGCCAGCAAGATTTTGTACTTTGCTTAATTTGTTGTAACAAGAATAAATAAGAACCATCTGCTCCGGAGTTGCCCAGACATCAGCCGGATAGTTTGTGTCCGGATCTTTGATTTTTCTCAACCCGGACAACATTTTTTTATAAATGGCAGCCCGTTGCTCATCTTCTGATTGACCAAAACAATGTTTGGAATCCAGGAAAAGAGAACTGACCGTTGCCAGGCAGGAAAGTGAAAGAAAGGTTCTTCTATTGAAAGGTTCTGAAGATGTGTGAGAGAGAAATGATAGAATATCCATGATCTATTCTTTTAAGTTCTGTTCGATGCTGACACGTTTTAATAATATATATTATCATTATTGTGGGGTGACGTCAATTTCTTGCAATCCTATGAACTGTTTCATAGTATCGGCAATCTCATGGGAAATGTTAACAGAAATTTAGCTTAGAGATGTAGAACTTCTGCATATTGCTAAGTTTACTTTTTCGGTTCGGGCCACGTGGAGTGGCCAGCATAGTGTTCGGTGTGATCGTTATCAACCAACACCTGCCCGGGGAGGGAGCTATAGCAATGACCGTGGTCTGTACTATCGCACTGAGTATTATCGGTCATGCGCTCAGCGCGAATCCGTTGGTAAATGCGCTTGTGGAGAAGTTGCAAAAAGAGAAAGCATAAATTAAGGTAGAACAACCTTAAATATAATGATTGACAATGATTAGTAGCACCCGGCAGAATTAATACATCATGACTGAAATAATAACGAAAATCGAAAAAGAGTATGTTGACAGTATTTTTATACATATCTTACTTTTTTTTGTATTGACCGTATTTCTTTCCGCCTGCGCACCGGTTGGGCCGGATTTTGTCAAGCCGGAGGTTAAAGTGCCTGGCCAATGGGTTGAACAGGGAAATGAGGGGCTGGTATCCGGCGCACCTGACCTTACTACCTGGTGGCATATATTTAATGACCCGGTTCTGAACACCCTGGTGGAATCAGCCCGCCGGAACAACAACACGCTTGAGATCGCTGGGCTGCGAATGCTTGAGTCAAGGGCGCAGTTGGGGGTCGTAACAGGCTCCCTGTACCCTCAATCCCAGTTGGCTTCTGGAACTGCAACCAATATATCACCCTCGGAAAATACTGGCATCACCGCTAATTACTGGCAGTACACCCTTGGCGCATCAGCTGCCTGGGAAATCGATTTCTGGGGACGGTTCCGCCGTGGGATCGAATCGGCTGATGCGTCTTTCATGGCCTCGGCCGCAGCCTATGACCAGGCACTGGTGCTGCTTACGGCCCAGGTTGTGGATAGTTATATTACGGTGCGGCTGGCTGAAGAACAAGTGAGGATCGCCCGGGAGAACATCGAGATTCAGCAACGAAGCTATGACATTGCCGAGGTTCTCTTTCGTAATGGAGAAACCTCGGAACTGGACATGCAGCAAGCCAATACCCTTTTGCTGAGTACTAAAGCCACTATTCCTACTCTCGAGGTACAACTGACCCAGGCCCGTAACGTCCTGAGTACTCTGCTGGGTCAGCCGCCTGGTTCGGTCAACGCCATGCTGGATAATGGGGCAGCTTTTCCGGTTATACCGGAAGAGATTGTTATTGGATTTCCGGCCGACATGCTCCGCCGCCGCCCTGATGTGCGCCGAGCGGAATTACTGGCGATGGCGCAGAATGCACAAGTCGGGGTTGCCGAGGCCGGGCTGTATCCGAGCTTCAGTCTTGCCGGCAGCATAGGCCTGGTCGCCGGCGGCCCTGGTGGCAGTGAATTAGGTGATTTGTTCAGCGGGGATGCTTTCACCTATTCCCTTGGGCCATCTTTTGTCTGGCCCTTTCTCAATTATGGCCGGATCAAGAACAGTGTCCGGGTCCAGGATGCCCGACTTCAACAGTCTCTGGTCAATTACCGCGAAACAGTCCTCCAGGCCTGCCGGGAGGCGGAGAATGCCATGGCCGGTTTCATCGGTGCCCGTCGACAAGCAATCATTCTTGCTGAAACCGTCGAATCGGCCAGGCGTTCAAATACCCTGGCCACGCTCCAGTACAAAGAAGGATTTGCCGATTATCAGCGGGTGCTGAATTCCCAACAGTCTCTTTTTTCTCAGCATCAGCGTTACATTACCAGCCAGGGTGCGGCGATCAGCAACCTGGTGGCCCTGTTCAAGGCAATGGGCGGTGGCTGGCAAGGACCCCAGGGAGATTCTTATCTTTCTCCGGAAACACAGGAGACAATGCGGAAGCGAACAGATTGGGGAGATTTAATCCAAACCGATATGGTGAAGCCGGTTAAGGATACCTTGTCCCCTGCGATCGATTGGTAATACTAATTTCTAAACGGAAGCATAGGGATGACAGAACAGACAGAAAACAACACCATAACTGACGAAAAATCGAACAAAACTCCTCGCGATCCAGTGCGGATGTGGACTTTCATTATCCTGGGTATTAGCGTACTGCTGGTTATCTGGTATCTGCGGGCTGACCGTATTACCCCTTTTACTTCGCAGGCCAGGGTTAATGCGACGGTGGTTCCGGTCGCTTCCCAAGTCCCAGGCGTTATTACTTCCGTTGATGTCCGTAACAACCAGGAAGTGAAAGAGGGCCAGATCCTTTTTCAGATCGATACCAGGAATTATGGACTCGCTGTCCAGACAGCAGAAGCTCAATACTCAGGTGCCCAACAGGCTATGGCCGGCGCTGCGGCTGGTGTTGATGCGGCCAAGGCGCAGGTGAAATCAGCTCAAGCCAGTTTCGTCCGGGCCCAACAGGATGCTGAGCGGATGCGCAGCATTCGCTCCCAGGATGAGGGGGCAATTTCACTACGCCGCCTGCAGATGTCTGAAGCATCCCTGTCATCAGCTGAGGCAGCGGTGACCGCAGCAGAAGCCAACCTGCGGCAGGCGGTTGAGAACTATGGTAGCGAAGGTGATCGTAATTCACGCATACTGCAGGCCCAGGCCAATCTCGACCAGGCTCGGTATAACCTGGAGCGGACCACGGTGCGGGCACCGCTTGATGGGCTTGTTACCGATGTGCGACTTGATAAGGGAAACTACGCTGCTGCCGGCGCCCCACAGATGACCTTTGTCGCAACCCACAACCACTGGATCCAGGCCGATTTCACCGAGAATAATCTTGGCCATATCCGGCCGGGGATGACGGTTGAAATGGTCTACGATGTGTATCCGGGCCAGGTGTTCCAGGGTACGGTCCGGGAGGTGGGGTATGGCGTAGCGGTTGATACGTCCTCCCTTGGCGCGCTTCCTACCATCCAGAACAATCGATCCTGGCTGCGTGATGCGCAGCGCTTTCCTGTCCTGATCGATATCGGGATACCGCGGGAGGATGCAAAGGATGTTCTCAAAGTCGGTTCCCAGGTTTCGGTAATAGTCTACACGGGAGATCACTGGCTTTGGAACTCCTTAGCCCGGCTGTACATCCGTTCTATGGCCCTCCTCTCCTATGCCTACTGATCAGAATCTCCAACCTGCGACCGAAGCAGGGGCATATATTGCCAGCCGGCGCATTCTGAGGCTCGCCCTTGGCGCAGCTCTGGCCTTATTTTTTTCCCAGGTTGTCGATTGGCCTTTATCCTTTATTGCCCCCATCTTCACGATCCTGCTCCTTTCCTTGCCTCTGCCCGCTCCGTCGGTAAAAAATGCCCTGGTCTTGATCGCGATCATGACCGGCATGCTGCTTTCCTGCTACCTCCTGCTGCCATTCATTCAACACGCCCCCATGGCTGGTTTGTTGCTGCTGGCCCTGGCCCTGTACGGCAGTTTTCTGTATACGGCCCGGGGAGGTTCCGCCCTGTTGGGATCACTTATCACCCTCAGCCTGACCTTGACCGCCAGCATTGGCAGCGTCAGCATAGATGTGTTCATGATACTTCCCAAGGGACTGGCACTTGGCGCTTTATCCGGCTTTGTTTTTGTATGGCTGGCCCATACCCTGCTGCCCGACCTTCCGGCATCTTGTCCAGTTTCACAGTCCGACCGTCAGGAACCACCGCCAAAACTGGACCCACATGAGACTGCACGAAGCGCATTGCGTTCCCTGGTTATTGTATTCCCGATAATGTTTGTTCTATTATGTCTTGATACCAGCATCAGCTATACCATCATCATGATCAAGATCGCCACCATGGGGCAGCAGGCAACGACAGACAAAAGCCGCATCATGGGCCGATTACTGCTTGAATCAACCATATGGGGAGGGCTCGGCGCATCTCTTGCCTGGATGGTTATGGGCATCTGGCCGTCACTGGTCATGTATACCCTTGTGGTTGCCCTGGCCGGATTAGTATACGGGCCAAGGATATTCAAGGGAGCAGGTATGCACCCCAAGGCGGTTATGTGGCAGTATGCCTTTGTCACCATGATCACAGTCCTGGCGCCGACGGTAGGATCAATGGCTTCCGGGCAGAGTGCTGCTGATAAGTTCTGGCTGCGGATCCTGAATTTTCTTTTTATAGCTCTGTACGGTTGGTTTGCTGTTGCAGCCTTTGACGCCTTCTGGCCTGGAAAAAAGAGCAAAGAAATGGAAAAGAGCCCTGTTCAGGCCGCAGTACACCAATGATTGCCTGATCTGGTATCCTGAAACGTCGATAATTGTTAATGAATAAGGGTAAGTTGCTATGAAATCTTCATCATTTGCCGGGCACGGTTTCCAGTATCTCCTGATCTGTTTTTTTCTTTACCTCATGCTGGGACCGTTTATTGAGGCCATCCCTTTTGCTCCGGTTATCCTGAACCTCTTTCTGTCGGCACTTCTGATCCTTGCTGTCTATACTATCCACAAAACATCCCACATGATAAAAGGGTCGATAATCCTCCTTACCGTTACCCTCGTACTTCTCTGGATAGGATCCATGGGTCTTATTGAATATTCTGCCAAGGCGGCAAGTATTCTTTTGTGCCTCTTTCTCTGTTCGCTGGTTTACTCTTTCTGCAAGTATATCTTTGCAGCTAAACGGGTCGACACCAACCTTATCAGTGCTACCCTGTGCCTCTATCTTATCCTTGGTATTCTCTGGGGTACTATATACGCTACTGTCGAAACATTCATGCCCGGTTCGTTTACCGGAGAACTGCTTTCCAAAGCCGGTACACCAGCCGAACAGCTCCATTATTTTTACTATTTCAGCTATATCACCCTGACCACTCTTGGCTACGGGGATATCCTGCCGCAATCCAGGGCAGCGGCAGCTCTGTGCCAGGTGGAAGCTATTCTCGGCCAGTTTTTTACTGCGGTTCTGGTGGCCAGGCTTGTCGGGATTGAAGTTGCCCAAAAATTTTCCACTGAATCGAATGGTTAGTATTTTAATTGTTGCCGGTTTATTGTGAGAAAAAAGTAGATGAGTAATCGATTGAAAATATTAGGGTTTCTTGTTTTGGTGATAGTTTTGAAATTCTTTCTAGGGAGTTATATCAGACTGCCGGACAACAGCAAACGCGTGCCATCCACTGTAGTTGACGACGGTGTTACAACCCCTCTTGGCAAGGTGTTCAAACCATTGTTAGAGCAGCACCCGGGATTAACTGGCGTGCATCTTCTGAGTAATGGAAGGGATGCTTTTGTAGCAAGGGTCGCACTCGCGGAAAAAGCGGAACGCAGCGTTGATGTCCAGTATTGATTTTTGACGTAAGCGTGACAACATGGGGTGGGGCGTTTCCGTAGANTCCATTCTTTGCATCACCCTTGCCCTTCCTGTGCCTCAATCCGTACCCCTATCTGTTCNTGTGCAGCCTTCCAGTGTACCCGCCTGGTTTCAGATTCGATTTTTNNNAAAAAAAACAACGTCCCCAGCTATTGTTTGTTAATAGATATATGAATTACTATGAAAAAATTGTATCAAGA
>JGI11705J14877_10001818_pt1 | contig 11839 bp, 23 predicted proteins | sample Etolaghawater15m_FD_14877 | JGI IMG/M metagenome (IMG submission 14877) | reverse complement strand
TCAAGATTCTCTTGTGAATCTTCAAGAAGCTGTAGGTATATTAAAAAGTAACCCGATTAACGCGGCAGATAGGAAAAAAGCAATAAAGATTATTCAAGATGCTTTGAAATATTTGCCAGAAGACAGACCGTAGTCTGATATAATATTATTGTCTCTAAATAAGAGAGACAATAAAAAAGGAGATAAAATGAGTCCGTGGGTAGTATTTGAATGGGCAGCTGCAATGAGTTTGTCAGCTGCTGTAGTTATTGGTTCCATCTTTGGAATTACCATTGGAGTAAAATACCTTATTAATTTGTCTACAATTGATTGGTTTAAGAAGTAACACAGCATAATAACAGCAAACCCCAGGCTCGCTACGGCAGCCTGGGGTTCGCTGTTTGACAAATGTTTTGTAAATTTGGTATAATATTTTATGCCTCGCCTGATGGGGGGCAATAAAAGTACTCGCTGAAAAGGAGAACAAATATGGTAAGTACAATGCTGGATCTATTTAAAGATCCATTCTTTATCGGTATTGATCGAGAGCTAGATCGATTCCGCCACACATCTGAGGTGGCTGCTAAGCAGTCATACCCACCCTACGATATTATTCAACAGTGGGAGGATGACTATATTCTAAGGCTGGCTGCTGCTGGATTCTCTAAGGAAGATTTAGAGATCACCCTAGAGAGTGGCACGCTGGTTATTACTGGTGAAAAAACCGAGGAAGATAGGAGAAACTATCTTCACAAGGGGATCGCCATGAGAAACTTCACTCGTACATTCGCACTTGGCGAGTACATGGAAGTTGTTTCTGCTGAGATGGAAAACGGGGTATTGGTTGTAAATATCAAGAGAGAGATCCCAGAAGAGAAGAAACCAAAGCAAATTACAATTAAATAAGATATACTATAATTGTCCCCGAGCTGAAACCTTGGGATGGAGATTAGTTACCTTATCACGGGCGGCCCATTTGTGCCGAATTTCAATCAGCTCGGGGGCATTATTTTGCTATTCTATAGACCGAGGCCTTCGTGCTTGAATTTCCCTATACGGGGACTTTTAGTATTTGGGGTATATAATTATATAATATGAAAGTCTGCCTAGTTGCCAATAATCCAAATGTATGCCATATTCCAGATGAATATGATATCTATGTCCATTTTAATTGGGCCAACAACTTTGCCCTTACCCCCGTTAAAAATAACGTCATGGCCATGAGATATAACAAGCTTGCTCAAAACGTTAAAAGCATGAGGTGGCACGATTATTGTCAGTACGCAAAAGAAACAATTGCAATTGGCATACCCTCTTTGATTAAAAAAATAGATAGAAATATAAAGATCATAGACACAACCGCCATGCCGTCGCCAGACGGTGTTAAGCCATACCCAACCTCTGGCTTTGCTGCAATACACTTCTATTTAAGTCAGGGGCATGAGGTAACGATATGCGGCTTTGATATAACTAAAGCAATATACTATCATGCTTCTAGACACCCACTAGATTGGGAGAAAGAGCAGATAGCAAAGATGGTAGAAGAAGGTACCATAAAAAGTATCTGATACAATATATATATGCCATATTCTATTGGAGAAAAAGGATCTTACGGGTGTTCTGGATACCCCGTAGTTAAAGACGGTACCAGCGAAGTAATGGGCTGTCACGATACCGCCGCTGCTGCACAGGCACAGATTTCTGCTATTAATATTAGCGAAGCAGAGAAGGGTAAAAAGAAAATGACATCAGCAATGGGGCAACCATATCCCGCAGACAACAGGGAGTCCTTTTTTAATTGGAGCACTCCAGTACGCAAGCCACAAAGGTCTAGCTTTAGTCTTGGCAAAGTTCACGGAGAAGGTTCCGCAGAGATTGTAGAGGGTGACTACGTAATGGGTGAAACAATGGAGGGCGTGGTACACGGTCGCGTAGAGCACATTATGTGGGAGGGCGGAGTCCTCGGCTCACCAGAGGGAGAGTACGCCCTTGAGTCTATGCCGCCAGAAAATCCAGCAATGTCTGTTCGTATCTTCGAAGAAGAAGATGAAGGGTATTGGGAAGAAACAGCCTACAGCATTGGCATGATGTATCAGGATGCAACAAAGCTGCCTACTCTTGAGGGGCACACAATGCCAGAGAGTGGCAACCCAAATATGGAAGATCTTTATCGTATGTCAAAAGCCGAGACTTATTCTCCAAATGATGGAATGAAAGCAGCAGCCCGCAGAGCGATTGCTTGGAAGGAGTCTGGAGACGCCAAGGGCGCAGGAACTCCCGTTGGCTGGGGTAGGGCACGAGACATCGTAGCAGGTAGATCAATGTCTCTTAGTGTAGTTAAGCGTATGTATTCCTTTTTCTCTCGTCACGAGGTAGACAAGCAGGCAGAAGGCTTTAGCTCTGGAGAAGAGGGCTACCCATCAAAGGGTCGTGTTATGTGGGATGCTTGGGGAGGGGACGCAGGATTTAGCTGGTCTCGTAGAATAGCAGAGCGTAATAAGAACAAGTCAGATTCCCTATTTGATTTTGGAACAGTGTCAGATCTGAAGCAGGCCAAGCAAGATAGAACAAATGCATGGTTTGCGATGCGTTCAGAGCATGCTGAGGTGGACTTTATGGAGAAGGCAGACTCTGTTAGAGTTGGCCAGATGGTGTCCTGGAATTCTTCTGGCGGTACTGCAAGTGGTAAGGTTCGTAGAATCATTCGTAGTGGATCATACAATGTACCAGGAACAGATATTACTATTAATGGTACAGAAGAAAACCCTGCTGTTGTGATCACACTCTACCGCGATGGTGATGCAACAGATGTCACCGTAGCTCACAGGATGAGCACTCTCAGGGCGTCCTAGGGCTCAACTTATAAACTAGGTGGATATATCACTACCCCCTATTTTGTTATAGACTATTAATAATATAATTATTAATATATAAAAGCACCCTCTGGTCCAGAGTATCTTTCTCCTGGCAAAATGATCTTGGTAGCATCTTCATGCCTACCGTTTTGATAGAACATTGGGCGGGTAGCAGAGTAGACATTCCAATATTTCATAGTTTCAGCCCTAGCCTTATCCTGATTGGTCTTAATCATAAGATTAAATGACGTAGCCTGATGAAGAAACCTAACATAGTCTTTATTTAAATAAACTATTGCGTGGGCAGCGAGCATGTTGTAAATCCTATAAGTGTCTTGATTGTATCGACTAACCGATATTTTCTTTTTTCCAGATCCACCATAAAGCCCCCAAGAAGAATTGCCAAGATAGTATGCATCTGCATCTATAGGAACCTCAATATAGGTCTTTAAATCAAAAATGCTTACATCGTCTTCTAAAACTAGAAAGGGTTTGTCTTTGTTTTTTAATTCTTTTAGAAGGTTGTTGTGAGATGTTGCTACACCTACGGTTTTGTTTTCTGCCAAAACTCCTGGGTGCCAATTAATATCTGTAAACCCACAGTCAAGCAGCAGATCATTAATCTTATTTCTTTTTTCTATATCTTGTTTTAGATTAATTACATAGACAGGAATTTTTAGTAAATTCAAGGTATAGGTTGTTGACACATACCTTAGTTTATCATAAGCTCGTGGTAAACTGGTTAAGATAACCTATGAAAACTACTGTTGTTCTACTTACCTGGCAAAGACTCTCCTTTTTAAGGAAGACTCTTTCTATGCTAAGCGCACAAACAAACAAAAAGTTTGATGTTAGAATTAGTAATGCAAACCTTCCTCTGGCAAATGTAGTCGATAAGTATGCCAAATTTTTTTCAGACAAGCTAGATATAACGGTAAGCCACGACGGTAATGAGATCTATGCTTTCAGAAGATTTACGGTTGGAAAAGAGCTGGCACAAAATGGAACAGACGTTATTCTGTTTATTGATGATGATATAACATTTCCAACAACCTACGTCAATGATTGTCTAAAACATTATGAACCAGAAACTTATCAATCTGGTTTTGCCTGGAGTTTTCAAAACGGGGGCAGCGACTATTATAAATATAGAACAAGGGTTAAAGACCCTATTTCAAAGATTCACTATTGTGGTACGGGTATAGGGATGATAGACGCTTCTATCTTTTTAGACGATAGAATTTTTGCTTCTCCGAGAGAGGCATATCTAGTTGAAGATCTTTGGTTGTCTTATTTTGCCCAACATGTAATGAAGTGGGATTTAAAGTATATGCCTGTGCAAAATGTACACATAGGTGGATCGGATCAGAATGCTTTGTATAAAAAGATTATGAAAGATAAAAAAGTCAGTGGCGCATCAGACAAGGCCGACTTCCTGAGACTTTTGGTAAATAAATATAAGTGGAAGCTATAGCTTAATGGCCCTAGCAAACACAACCCTTGATGCCATCTTGGATGCACTAATAATTGCAATTGGTGCAGAAATGCTTAGAATAATACCAGCCCACATCCTTGGCTCTACCCAGTTCCAGTCCCAGTAGTCAAAGGTGTGGAAGGCGTTAGCAAGAACAGCTATGCCACCAAAAACAACCATGCCAGCAATAGATCCCCATGTTTTTTCTGGCTTACCCTCTTCATCAAGGCGTGAGGCCAGGACAAGATAAGCAATAAGGAAAAGCAAATACATTAGCTCAATAAAGAAGAAGAACAGGCCAGCCATCCAGTCCTGAGAAAGTCCTACGAAGAAAGCAACGGATGTGATGCCATTAAAAGAAACAATCGCAGAAGAAATGAAAGCAACCGCTACGCCAACAATCCAGGACCAAAGAACCACCCTTTGATCTATCTGCACCTTGGGGGCACGCTTTAGCTCCTGGGCGCGATAGGCCTCCATCTTTTGCCTGTTAACATCAGAACGGGTGTTCCTTCTGTTGGTCTTGTTTCTTTTCTTTGGCTCTTCTGTGGGGGATTGTTTAAGTGCCTCGGCAGATCCTGCCGCTTCTAAGTTAGTATCTTTTTCTTTCATAGATTTTTCTGTCCTTACGCTATGCCACAGACTGCGGGGATAAGTTTCATACTCAGCCATACATCAATTATACACTAAGATGGCTGAGTTCGTAGCCATGTGCGATATCTATGACAGTTAGCACAAACAACCTCACACTTTTTGATTTCATCTTTAATAGTTTTAATACTTACTGCAGAGTTTGCATACCGTGCAAGATTATGTTTTTTCTTACCATCGATGTGATCAAAGTCCATTTGACTGTAGTGATAGCTTTCTTTGCAGTCAGCACAGGGGGCTTTTTCCTTTACAGATCTAATATAATCTTTGTTGCGATCTCTCGCTTCACGTTTACGAGCAGCCTCTGTAGTGGGGTTTGCCAAATTAAGTTATCTCCTGGTGTCTTGTACAGCTAAAAACTAACAGCCACAAGACCATTATACAGGATTATTGAGGCTTGCGAACCATATCTAATAGCCTCAAAACGTCTAAAACCCTCATAACTGGCTGCTTTTCTAAACCTTTAAACACCGATAAAACGCGATTTCTTTCCGTTATCATGCCTGCTTCATAGGCTTTAATTTCTAGGTTCGTAATCTCTACCGGATCTCTCCAGCCTTCGGAATGGGCCTTTCGTAATGCATCCTCGTAACTAAGCATTGCTATCCTTTATGTCCTTGGCTAACCGTTCGAGTATTCTTACCACATAGATGTCACCCTGAGAGTGATAGTATTTAATTGTTTTATAAACTATTTGTAACGCTTCAGATATTTGATGTTCCGTCATCCTGCTCCCTGATCTGATCTAGGTACGCCCCAGAAGCCAAGAAGTCGTGCCAAGCAATCCAAGCATAGATTGCTTCCTGTGCGTATTTAATGTTGGCCTCTTCGCTTGTTTCAAAGGACCAGTTTCCGGCACGGTACACCTGATTAACAGTTCCATCTTCTAGTTGCCATTCGCTTTCAATATTAACGTCTGGCACACTGTCTGCATTATATTCAAATAACATTATGAAAATATCCCCCTAAAGAAATCAATTACGCTTTTAGTCCATACTCTAACAGTTTTAACAAATGCATTTTCTTCATCAATAACTGTTTCGGTGGTTGTTGTTGTGGTTGTTTCACCAGTTTCTTCGTCTACATACTCTGTTGTAGTAGATTGCTCGCTGGTATACCCCTCTAGGATTAGCTGATTGTCCACATCAGACTCGATGTTCTCTCTGGCTTGCAGTTCTGAGATATATGGGAACAGCTTACCGTCTATGCCCCATTCGGGGAAAAGAACTTTAGTCTCTACTTCCTCATCCAGATAGTCCTCCTGAAGCTGATCCACCTTTACTCCACTATTAAGAGTTGTGCTGCTCTTCTTGTTTACCACACCGGTGTCTATACTGTTGCCGTCCAGCATTGTCTTTTCTGGAACGAGGGTTGATGAAACCCTACTATTTCCACTTCCTTGGTTATAGGAAAAGGTGTTTTGATCATCACCGTTCCACCTAACCTCTGTATTTTCCTGAGAATGCACACCAACTACGTTTCCGCCGTCTTGTGCTCTGGTTTGAAAACGCAAAACGCATTTTTCGTGACACCCCATGTAAGAGGTTCCCATTCCACCCTGCTCCTCGACCCAGTTGTAGGTGTCGATTGTTCCAACAATTACGCCGTGAACATTTCCGGTGTCTGGATCGATTACCGCCCAGCCCCCCACACCCTCACTGGCCTCTGGCGGAGGTGTGTAACTGGGTGCTGGTGCTGGCTCAGGCTCTGGTGCTGGCTCTGGTGCTGGCTCAGGCTCTGGTGCTGGCTCAGGCTCTGGTGCTGGCTCAGGCTCTGGTGCTGGCTCAGGCTCTGGTGCTGGCTCAGGCGACGCGGCTGGAGCCTCTTCAGCTACCGGAGTTTCCTCTACGACCTCTTCAGCATATGCTGGGGTAGACAGAAAGCTAAGCCCCAATACAAAAATAGTACCAATAGCAATATTATTAATTTTCATTTCTCTCATTTACCTTTTCTTGTTACTTTTATTCTGACAGGGTATTGCCCTTTTGTCAAATCAAATTATCTCATTAATAAAGATAAAAGTCAATGATCTATACCAGAATAGTTTATAGGACCAGTATCGTTGTCTTTATAGTCAACATATGCCTTTGTATATCCGCAATATGCACATATCTCATAGATATGAAAGAAATCTTTAGCTTCCTTTGTTGTGAAGCCTAGTCTGCTATCGCAATCTGGACAATTCATGGCTCCCATTATAGCAGGGTTTCGCCAGAATCTATCATGCCCTCTGTGTATTTGCAGCGGGTACAGTGTTCAAAGAACATAACTTTGCCTTCGTAATGAGTAATAATATACTCAAAGTCATGGCCCTTGCTACAACCTTTACGATAGATGTGTAGCCAGTCTAATAAATGAAAATATGCATAAATAAGTTTTGTCAGCATTACTTAATTATCGCACTGTTTTATTAATTATTTATATCCTCGATTAAAATTGTACCAGTTGTGTTGACATTAGGCAAGGATGGGTATATACTTTATGTATGGATGAAGCGGAAAAGATAGAGAAAGAAATAGCTACAATTCTTTATCGTCGTAATACTTTGTGGAACGATCTTCGAAAACACGAAGAAGAAATGGGTGCCGCTACACAGGTGATGATTATGTCGGTAATAGCGCACCTAGACAAAGATGTAAAAGAATTAAAGAAAAAGCTAGAAAATAAGATAAAAGATGCAGAAGACCAACAGTGGTTAGAGTTTGTCTCTAATGCTTGGGGCGGTGAGCAAGCCCCTTGAGTAATGGAGACAGGCTACAAGAAGAGCTGGAAAAAATGCAGGCTCGTCGTAATGCTATTTGGAATGACTTAAAACAGCAGGGGATAGTTCTAAGTGCTGCCTCACAGACAGCACTGATTGGTGAAATAGCCAGTATCGATGTGCATATCAAAGATATGAAAAATCAGCTAGAGGAAATGAGTTGGCAGGAGTTTATGATGGGTATTTGGAATCAGGAAGGGCCTTCGTAATGAATGATGAAATGAGCTTTGTGGAGTGGGTCGAAGAGGGGTATGTTCGTGGATGGATTGGTCCACCTATATGTCAAACACATGACGGAATACCCCTGACACCAGAGGAAGACAAAGAGTTTGACGACGGTGGCGATCCCTGTGTTCACGTTATTAGATTATATGAAGACAATGAGACTAAGCTAAGTGTTGAAGAGAATCACAGCCCCTCCATTTGGAGGGCAATAAACCAAGGGTTGGAAAAGAAATGAGCAAGGATCTTGAGGAACGATACAACGAGGGCAAACTAGAAGGCATGTTTGCTGCCTATGGTGTGTTTGAAACACAGTTGGAAAAGCTAAGGGGTAGCCTCGATGATGTGTGGAATATTTATGACCAGGCAGACTCTTTAGATAATTATAGTGAAGAACACAAACAAAAGCTGGTGTTTGCAATGCACACCCTTTTTGTTTTGGCACGGATGTTTGAGGATGGATACGATGAGCACCTTTGGGAGGTTAAGGCGGGTATGAGGAATTACGACAATGCGTTTTAAAGGGGAAATAGATGACGCGGGATGACACAGACAGAACTGAACTAGACAAACACATTGATGAGATAGAGCGGAACGCATATGACCTCGGTGTTCTCGTGGGCAAAGGTTTAGAGCACCGAAGAATAATTGATTTTCTACAATTAGAAGCTTCGGAGTTGCATAGCCACGATGGCGAGTGTCTTTGTAGGTATAAGGGTGACGAGATTCTTAGGCTTATCAAAAGGATTGAGGAAAGCAAATGAGCTTCGAAAGATTTCTTAGCTCTGATGTCTATGTGTTTGAACATGTAGGTGGATGGATTGAATGCTGTGCCTGTAGCTTAGATAGCAAAGAAGAGACTGATCCTTGGTCTTTCCAAGCCGCTACCCCACGAGAAATGATAGTTCATTTAAATAGACACGAAAAAGCGGGGGATGACACAGGATATGCAATCCCTAACATCATGCAAGACTATGAAGATCTAGACATAATCATCCAACCATATAAACCAGAACAATGAAAGAAGCATGGGGAGAAGTGAAAACATCATACACACCAGAAGAGGTACGTAAGATAGAAGACGTTGCCTATGAGACTGGCAAAATGATCGGGGCACACGAAGAGTACAAAAGAATTATGTATTTAATAGATAAGCTAGAAGAAACCAATCCAGTGTGCCACGAAACAATGGGGACGCTTGTTTGGACCAGTAAGCTTGAATCAATGATAAGGGGTGACTAATGTGTATTTACGCAGTAGCAATGCTAATGGCTTTGCTTGTACTCGGACCATTCAGTTCGATGATTTTTAGAATTAATTAAGATCGGCGCGAATTAGAGTTCGGCGGTAAATAGAGTACACCTGCTCGACACGAGCGAAATAACAACTATACCCTCACTAATGGTTTATGTGGCGATTCTATATGTTCGTTCGTAATACTTTTTGTATTAGCATTGACCACTGCTACATAAGGTAGTAGGATAGCTCCCGCGAGGGGTATCAGGATAAACCATCCTTCTACTATAAAACATAACCCTATACAGATAAGACGAATGAGCATGGATAGCGAATAGGACAACATTCTTTTGTTCTGATCAGAAGAAGCTACTGTAGTTATGTTCATACTTCATTGTAGCAAAACTTGCGGGGTATCAAGGATAGACACAATAACCCCTATAAGAACATACATCCACTATGAGGACTAAAGCCTATATGAGCACATAAGATCAAAGCGGATAGGCCCCTATGCCCAATACCTTGATACCCTCGAAATTATCGCTTTCCTCTTCTTACCATACCGCCTTTACCGTACTTCTTTACCGAACCACCTTTGCCATACCTTTTAACCATACCGCCTTTAGCCATACCCCTACGCTTACCATATCCAATTCCTTTTGGCATATTACACCTCCTTTGTGTTATTATACAACACAAATTATCCACAGGTTTATACACAATGTTAATAATATAATGTTACCAATGATATGGTTGACAGTGGAGTAAAGTGGAGAGAAATGGATAATGGGTAATAGCCCACCCAGCAATGAATCCTTAATCTATTTTATATACCCCATAGCCCAAACTTCTAGCGATTTTGAAAGCTCCTTCGTAATACATTTTATGTGTGTACTATCATATATGGTGTCAAATGATAGGTGTTGTATCTTATATAGGGGATAATGTTATGATCAAGCAGATTTTATACCCCTCGAAAATGTATAAATATACATAATAAATTAAATAAAAATGTATAAAAATGGGGAAAATAAATCAAAAAGATCTATTATGGATGAGTACTCATAACGATCATAAAGAAGACTATAAACACTACTAGGAGTGTATGTACTATTAGGTCTATCATGGTATTTAGTATATACCCCTGATATTTCTGATGTGTTCTTAATCTATTACAAACATGTAAAACTTTGTGCGATTTTTAGATCGCCTTCGTAATACTATTTAATAAATTAATTAACCAACAAGCATATCGTCGAGGCTATCGAACCCGGTGTCATCTTCTACATCCAGGGCCTTCATTAACAATACAAATGTTTCATTAACAAGCAGCTCTAGCTTCTCGCTAGGCTTTGCAAGATCTTCTGAAATTAAAAATGATGTGGGTAGCCCGATATCATTGTATTGTATAAAGTCTTTAAAAGACTCTTCATCTCTATAGTTCATCCACAGATCCGCCAGGATTTCACACCTGGTTTCAAAGGGGGTATCTTTCTGATCACTCATACCTTATCCTTAATAATAGTCATTACAATTATAGCGTATATAACAAATAGTGTCATAGTAATAGGGCTTAAACTTCTCACGATTTTTCATACTCCTTCGTAAAGGTTTTTATATATTGGTTATTGAATGTTATTTAGTTTTGTTCCCGGGGCCATCCCCCCGCTATGGCGAGGGGACAGCACCTAATAAGATTGTTCATCTAGGTCTAACCCTAGAATCATTCTCTTGATTCGTTCTTGCCTTTGTTCTCTTGTTAGGACAGTAGACTCAAAAACTTCTTCTAGGCGATTCCAGATATTTGGGTCTGGAGTGTGTCCTAAGTGAAATCCGATACGCTCAGGGTCTAGTCGAACATCTGCTAGCAAGTCACTAATCTTCATAGCAATCACTTCTTCTTTAGTCTTCACTATCCCCTTTCTGTCCGTATATTTCTCCATAACTGGAAAAACCTGTGTCTTTTTCTACTTCACATTCAGCCAATATAACATCAAATAGTTCCTCAATCAGTTCTTCTACTCTGCTGTTTTGGTCAAGTACATAGTCTACCGAAATAGACCAAGCAAGAGTAGTAGCCAAGTTGTAGTGTTCCCAGATATGTGAAAGTTCTTCTTCGAGAAACACACACATATCTCCAATAATTTTACATTTAGTTTCGAAAGGTGTCATTTGCTATTCCTTTGTCGTTTCTCCCATTATACCGCAACTTCGAGTCTTTGGCTATACTCAGGCAATGCCCAAAGTAAATTTGCTACCCTCTCGGGAATGTCTGTGTATGTTTCTAAGAATGTTTCTTTATCTAACCAGAAATCATTATCGGGTGCGTAGTCTCCACCAAGGTCAGGGCCCCAGCCAAGCGTAAGCCTCTTGGCTTCTTCGGGGGTAATGTAGATAGTCTCTACATAGTCTCCGCTACCATATGGGGCGCCAAGATAAGGATACTTGTATACCTCAATGCTCCAACCCTCTTCGACATATTCTGTTTCATACCCACGCCTATCCCAAATGTTTAGGTCATAGTTACTTGTAATAATACTATTGTTTAGGCTAATCGTTTCAGACATATGCTCCAACTCCTCTAACTCCAAATTCGGCAAGGTACATATCTCTAGGATACTCTATATCAGTGAATTTTACAAATCCCCCAGCTTTATCCCA
>JGI11705J14877_10001816_pt1 | contig 11857 bp, 27 predicted proteins | sample Etolaghawater15m_FD_14877 | JGI IMG/M metagenome (IMG submission 14877) | reverse complement strand
TTCAAGTACCAAGATTTAGTACCATTAGCATATTCAATCGCTGGACCATCAACACGATGACGCTTACCGTTCAAATACCATTCTTTAGTGCCGTCAAAGCCTTCAATCGCTGGTCCATCTTCACGATGCAGTTTATTATTCAAGTACCACTGTGCAGACCCGCCATTAAAGACGCGTACTTCATAAGTAATCATTTGTTTTCTCCCTTCTTAAATTTAGGCAGCGCCAATGCTTTCTGCCTGTCCTTGTTCTTCTCACGCCGTGTTTGGCTCGTAGACTGTACAGTTTTAAACGTGCGAGGGTTGAGGGATGGGCGTGGGATGTGGCTGTTGTCGTAGGTATTGGTTTTCATTGCTGCCACTCCCTTCCTTTTAGTCTTGGCTGGATGTTAAAACGCTGTAGCAGTTTCCTGATTGTCTCAGGTGAGCAGTCATAGCTTGCTGCAATGTCAGCGCAGGTCATCTTGAGTTCAGTGTACATCTCGACCATTTCTTTCTTGGTGATGTCTCGCCAGTCTAAATCTTGCATAGCGAGAACCCCCTGCCTTTTAGAAAATGTATGCCCCAGCCGTGGGGTTTGATCTTCGTGCGTGCTCCAGTTACCAGCACGTTGAGGTGCTCCTGCCAAGCGTCAGGCATTTCGTCTGCGTCAGGCCACATGATCTCGCTCAATTGGTCATGAGACACGCGAGGGCGACACATCAGGGCAAGCACGACAGTCGATTGTTGAGGGCTTAGTCGGTACTTCCCCGCGATCATAACCAAGCCCTCAACACCAGAATGTCACACCCAAATATAAAGCCACAAACCTTGGGCCACTTACAGATGAAATCAAGAAGGGTCATTGCGCTGCTTCCTCAAACATAGAAGTTGTCTCGATAATCCCTTGGCGGTAGCCGGCAGTGTATTCCTGCTGACAGGTACGGACTTCACGGGTAGCTAGGGAAAAGGCGAGAGCTAGGGTGAGCGATATGCTCACCCCTACCCAGAATAGTGTGCTACGCATTTTTGTTCTCCTCCCGCCGCGCGCCGTTAAAATCCGCTCATTTTCAAGATCGCCTCATCGCGCTTTTGCGTCACGGCCTTGACTTGTTCTCTCAGCATTTCGTGAATGCCAATGTCCGGCAACACGCGAATGATTTTCAGTTCCATCGCCGGGTGATGCAAGACCAAATCGCACCATCGGCGCTCGGTTATCATAAGCTGGCCTTGAACCTGTAGGCGAAAATCAACCGGGCAATTGACGTCACTTTCGCAAAACGCCTTGATTATGTTCTTGGCGTATAGCGCCTTAATTTCCAGCAGCCCATCGTCGCCAACAAATCGGTCTGGGGAACAGCCCATCGTCTTGTCGTCGTCGGTGACGAAACCAACTGGCGCGGTGACAAGGCCCGTCTTGGCCTCATATTCCTTGATCGCCTCGCTTTCGGATTCAAGGCCGTGGTTGGTGTTTTCATTGCCTGTCCAGGGGTCGCTGTCTGACCCGGCCAGAATTTCGGCGGCAAGCTGGTAGTGGTAGTTTGTTGACGCTGCAACCCACTTGGGGGATACATCAATATCTTCGTTGCGGGCAATTTCCAATAGCTCGGCGAGTGTCTTTTTTTTAAAGTTCGTCTCGTTGCAAAGGCAAGAAACCCTTTCCACAACTTCATCTTTAAGAAGATCCTTCATGGTGAGCAGCGACTTAAACGCTGACGCCGTGGGAATGCCGCGCCGAATATCGTACCATTCAGACGATTTTTGATCCATGTTATGAATAATCATTTTGAGAACTTTCTGATCTTGGCGTTAAGCATGTGGACAGCGGCTCCATACTGCTCGTTCGACAGTTCCGGCACGCTTCCAACCTTGAAGAACGCGCAAACGGCCTTGGCGGTGGTTTCCGCCTTTTCGATCAATGCCAGTATTTCGGCGGTCTGTTCGTCATCAACGGCCTTTTTCATATGAGCCTTTAGCCCGTCGTCATCTTGCCCCTGTTCTGCCAGCCCAAGGGCCGCTAGGAGCGTGTAACGCTTAAGGTAGGTAATCGTCGAACCCTTGCCCTGCAAAGCGTTCTTGGAGCCGCTGGAGTCACCGACGTCTTGCATAAAGCTTTCTTCGGAATATCCGTCAACATGGGAAAGTACGCACACCACCCGCACCTTATCGTCGGCAGCCTGGACATTCCAGCGAAAGGCTAGGCCAAGGTCAAAAAGCACCGGATCCAACTGGCGACACACGCTGTCAATCGTAGCATGGCTGTATTTCGTGTTACCGAACGAAACCGCCATATTCTTGATAATGCGCGGCGGGTTTTTCTTGAACTCGACAAGGGCACGGTTGAATGCCTTCTTTGCCTCTCGATCGTCCATGCGCTCTTTCATGCCGATAATCTTGTCCATCTTGTCTGCGTCAAAATCAGGGTCTTTCGCGGCCTGATAGATCATCTGCATCAAAGATTGTTCTTCGGTCTGCACGGGCAACGTTTCGCCCGCTTCGATGATTTCGTTTTTCATTTAATGCACCTTTCGAGACGCTGAAACGATTTCGTTTTCAGCCTGTTCAATTTCTTCGTCTTGCTTTTTCCATGTCCCCGCAAGCCGTAGAATGGCGTACAGGTAGATTAAAAAAGCAACTGCCAAAAGCGCGATGCCGCCAATAAAAAGTGAGTTCATTTTACACCCTCCCAGTCGTTTCAAGTGATTCCGTGTGCGCTGGCTCATTTACCCAAGCATTTACGGCCTTGTTTAGCGTGTCGGTAACAATGTTTACTTTGGCCTCAAGGTTCTCGAAGTTGTAAAGTGCATCCTCCGCACCGTCAACGTCGTGGCGCGCTGCGTCTTTGAGAAGCAGCTCAAGTTTGGACAGCTCAAGAGCCTGATCGCGCAATGCAAGCATAAGTGCAAACATTTGGCTCATGGTGTGTTCGTCGTTGATGTTCATTTTAAGTCCCTCTCGTTTTATAAGCTGATGCCATACAATAACGCCAACGCCCAGCATGGGCAATATGTTTTTTTCACAAAATAGAAAATAAATGATTTACAACGGCGTTTGATTCCCGTATAACATAAAGACGATTTTACCCAAAAGAGGCGATTATGAATATCAAAAAATGGCTGGAACTAAAGGCAATGCGCCCGTCACACCTAGCTAAATCTGCTGGCATTTCTGTGGGCACAATGCACAAAATACTGAATAACGGCAACCCGTCACTTTCAACAATGCGAAAGATTGAAGTTGCCACTGACGGTGCCGTAACACCTAACGATTGGAGCAAAAAATGACAGACGTTGGCGGAATTGCAGCAGATCGTCTTAAGGCGATTGTTGCGCGAATTGAAAACATGAACGAAGAAATTGAGAACGCAAAAGCTGATTTGCGTGAAATCTATTCCGAGGCAAAAGGCGCTGGTTTTGACGTTAAAATTTTGCGCCAGATTATCAAACTTCGCAAAATTGACGCATCGGATCGCCAGGAACAAGAGGCCATTCTTGAAACCTACATGCTGGCGCTTGGTATGCAACTTGATATGTTTGAAAAGGCTGCGGAATGACCTTTAAACCCGGAGACACATTAACCGCAGCCCAGGCCGACGCGCTCAACACATTGCGGCGCTGGTTTGGTGCAATGAAAATGAACAACGCCGCACTGGAAAGGGCGGCGCGGGCAATGGTGAGGGAGTGCCAAGAGAATGAACGAACAGAAAGTGCAAACAGCGCCGACAATTGCTGCAATTATTAAAGCCGTATGTGAAGAATATAACTGCGAAAAACGTGATTTGCTGGACAGATCTCGGCATCGCGGTATCGAACGACCGAGGCAAGTTGCGCATTATCTTGCAACGGAGCTTACAATTCTAAGCAATACTCAAATTGGGATGCACTTCAAGCGAGACCACACAACCATCATAAGCAACAGAAGGCGATTGAAATGGCACTTAGAACGTGACCCTATTCTTGTTGCTCGCGTATATCGCATTACAAAAAGCATTCCCGGCCATTCTTCTGTCGACGAACAAATTAAAGATATACAAAAAGAGATGATGAAGGATTTGCCCTATGCGATGGGCAATTTGTTGCGGATTGCTCTTTTAAGGCTGCCAAACTCAGACCCGCAAATCGTGATGAGAGAAGTCTCTGACACAATTGAGCGAATTAAGGCGGCGCACAATGGTTAATTTTGCACTTGGATTTGCATCAGGAATGACCCTAGCTTTTTTAGACGTTGCTTTGTGGGCGGCGTTTGGGTAAGATGTTCGGACGCTGTGAGAGGCGTAGTAGAGCCTGACAATCCCTTTTCGCGTGGACGGTCAGGTAAACCGTAAGGCGTTAATCGCCAAGGCTCCGGTAATTCTCACTATCGGGCCGTCCACTCGTAAAGGGATTTATTATGATTACCGATAAATACGGCCACAAACTTCAAACCAACCCCATCAAAGTTATTCGCGCAAAGTGTCTTGATTGCTGTGCAAACAGTTCTAAGGAGGTTTCTTTGTGCCAAAGTGTCACTTGTGAATTGCACCCTTGGCGCTTTGGGAAAAATCCTTACAGGAAGGCCAAACAGCTTTCGGACGATGAACGGGCAGCATTAGCTGATCGTTTGCGTTTGGCGCGAGAAATCAACAGCGCCAATGTGGACTAAATTAAATGGAATGGTATCCTAGAAAACCGCAATCATATAGAAACGACACCTGGGGGCTTACGCTTGCCGAGCATGGTGCGTATTGCCTTTTGATTGATTATTACTATCAGTCAGAAAAACCAATTCCATGCGAAGATCGGGCTATTGCTTCCATCATCGGAAGCACACTGGATGAGTGGCTTTTAGTGAAAGACGCTGTAACGCGTTACTTCCATGTTACTAACAAATTGTTAACGCATAGTGTGTGCGATGAGGTAATTGAGGCGCAATTAGCCAAGAGAGCCGATGGCGTAAATAGGGTAGCTAAGTATCGAGAAAAAAAGAAAACTGTAACGCGTTACAAACGTGTTAGTAACGCGTCTAGAGGAGAGGAGAGGAGAGGAGATAGTATTATAGATACATGGGAACCGAACGAAAAATCTTTTTCTAATGGAAACATTGAAGGTTACACACACGACGAAGTTTTATATCTTGCAGAAGGATTCAAGGATTATGTCAGATCAAAACGCGGTAAGCCATATGCAGACCTTAACGCTGCCTTCTACAACTGGATCAAATCAGACATCTCAAGACGTAACATCCGGGAACGCAGGCGCGGCTTACAAGCTAGCGGCAATGGATACGGCGGAGGTGGACGCGGCGCTCAAGGTGCGGTTGGAGGGACTATTGGGGCCGCACAAAGTATCCTTGATGATTGGCGCAAAGAGGGTCAACAGTGACTTTGTGGTGTGCGGGTATGATGAGATCAAGCTATCCCAAGATGACGCTAAGGCAGCATTTGAGGTGGTTTCTAGGGCTTGTGCAGGCGCGCCTCGTGAAATGATGTTGGCTGGTTTGACCAAGGCTCGGATTAAGTGCCGCAAGCGCGGTGAGGACGGCGTGAACGAGAAGGCTGTGATAATGGCCTATGTTGAGGTGCTGGCGCAATGGCCCGCCGATGTTGCGATGAAGGTTATCGGTAAGATGCACGCGCTTGAGGATGGTTGGTGGCCTAGCGCAGCAAGTGTTGAAAAAGAATTGGCGTTGTGCAGCCGTGGGCGCAAGTTTTTGCTGAATGCGCTTTACGACGCGGGCTGTAGGCCTTTGAAGGGCGATGAGGCACCCCAAGTACCTAAACACCACACAAGGACCCGTGTGAGCCATTCTGAGCGGTTTAAAGCCATATCGGCGGAACTTATCAGGCGCGGGTATGATTTTATCAAAATGAACGACGCAGAACGAAATCTGGCTATTGCGGAAGTTACGGCTGATTTAGACGAAATTGAAAGGAAAGAAGATGAAATCTGAGACACGCGAAGAACTTATTGAGGTGATGGCTAGGGCTATCGCATCTTGGGAATATGAACCGAAAACATGGAGCTACTTAGACCCGACAGAGCAGCAATTTGCCTTTGGCAGTGCAAAGGAAGCCCTAGCAGCCATCGAATCCGCCGGGTTTCGGGTGGTGCCGTATGAGCCGACTTTTGATATTGTTTCGGCTGGCGGGGCTGCTGTGTGGGATAAGGCTGGGGAGAATAGGCACAAGTGCATGGAATTGGCTTACCGCGCAATGCTCGACGCCGCGAATGATGGTGAATGATGGCTAACTTGGACAAACTAGCAGACAGATACAAAGAAAATGGGGACGACAAATGCAAAAAATTATGATTACAGGTCGCGTTGGCAGGGACGCGGAATTGCGCTACACGCAAAACAACAAGGCTGTGCTAAGTTTCAGCCTTGCCACTGATACGGGCTATGGCGACAACAAAAAGACAATTTGGCACAAGTGTGCAGTTTGGGGTGATCGGGCTGAAAAGCTGCAAACGCACATCACCAAGGGCACGGCGCTTTATGTCGAGGGCGAGGTCACAACGCGGGCATGGAAGGGCAGCGACGGCGAAGCAAAGGCCGACCTTGAAGTGTTCGTTAAGGAGTTGGAGTTCACGGGCGGCAAGTCTGAATCGCACGGGCATGGCGAACAGTCTGGGTATAATCCAGCGCCGCAACCCGACCTAGACGACGATATTGGGTTTTAGCCATGACCTACAAACGCATGGAGCAAATCGGGGATTGACCTATGAGTAAACTGTTAGAAATCGCCACAGGGCGCAAACCCGCCGAGGGGTCTAAGTTGGATCAGGGCAAGCCTCGTGTGGACCTACTCTTTGACGGTATGCCGCTGGCGTTGTTGGAAATCTCCAAAGTCTTGACCTTCGGCGCGAACAAGTACGCAGAACACAACTGGGTCAATGTTGAGAACGGGCGGTCACGCTACCTCGCAGCCGAGGGGCGGCACAGGTTAGCCGGAGAAGGCCAAGATGATGAAAGCGGTCTTCTGCATGAAGCGCATAAAATTTGCTCTGCGCTTTTCGCGCTTGAGCTTAAGCTAAGGGACGTAAAGTGATGCCACGACGCAACAAATACGGCGCACGCAAGACCGTGGTGGACGGGATAACTTTTGATTCCGCGAAAGAGGCGCGGCGTTATATGGATTTGCGTATTCTTCAAGCTGCTGGAGTAATCAGTGATTTGAATCTTAAGGAGCGCTTTGACTTTGTGATTAATGGGCGGACTGTCAAAATGCGAAACGGCCAAGCCGCGAGGTATACGTGCGACTTCACCTACATAGAGAACGGTGTTAAAATAATTGAAGAGGTTAAGGGTTTTAAAGTCCGCGACTACCCACTGCGCCGTGCAATATTTGAGCATTTGTATGGCGTGAAACTTAGGGAGGTTTAAAAATGCCAAATCAGCAGCGGATTGGATTTATGAAAAGCATGGGATTAACGGATTGGCTAGAACGATATATTTTTTGGAAAACGGTAAGTTTCTTGTCATAACCGAAGTTTAGCCTTGCACAACCCCCGCAAAAGATGTTTAATTGCACCACTCCCTCCCACCGCACAAACTGCCCCGGCGCTTAAAAACGTCGGGGCTTTTTTTTATTTGATGATGCGCGAAATATGGCCGGGATGTAATGCGCCTCCCATTGGTGCCGTGAATCCTAGCGCGGTCAGTTCGTCTGCGATTTTCTGATAAGCCAAACCAGCAGCCCGTCGTTCGATTGCCAGTTTCCGCAAGATGCCGTCTTTGTCGTTTGGCTTGCGTCGGGCGTTGCTGATTTTGCGCTTGGTTTCGACCGAGTGCTTGAAACCTTTTTCGCGGCCTTGGTTATATGGTTTGTCACGCCCGTCTGCCACCCGGAGCCGCTTTTGTGCCAGCGCGGCCTTAGTTCGCAGGGAAATTAGCAGCCGCTCGCGTTCTGCCACGGCGAATATGATTGTGAGCGTGAACCGATCGGTCGAAGGGCAATCGCAGCATATCAGGCGTTGCTCCCCAATGTCATCAAGGATTGCCAGCGCGTCGCGAACGTCACGGCTTAGGCGGTCGGCTTTGGCGACGATCAATATGGCGTCTTCGGATTTAGCCATAGTAATCGCCTTTTTAAGAATTGGCCTTTCCGCTGTTTTCGCGGATTGCACCTCCTCGAAGTCGGCAATGATAACCCCGTCGCGCGTGAAATGCTCAATCACAGGCATTTGACCATCAAGCCCTAGCCCCGATTGCCCCTGTTTTCTGGTACTTACGCGCCGATAACTTATGTAGCACTTATTTTTATGGGCGTTTAGGCCAATATTTTCTCTCGCCTTTTTTTCTTGCATCAATAGCCTCTTCCAAAGTTTTGTGCGATCCAAGCGAATAAACCACGCCCTTGAATTGTACCCGGGCGTCCCATGTGCCGAATTTTGTTTTGCTTACCCCAACATGCCCGCTTGTGTTATCGCTTCGTTTGCGCGTATTTAAGTTCTGCAGCTCTCTCAAAACCCACTTGCAGTTTTCTGGGCTATAGTGTCCTGAGTTGTCAATCCTCTCTAGGGTGTGGTTGGCGCTTGGCCTATTACCCATGTCTTTTACAAATTGCAAAACAGAATTTTCCCATTGGCTGCAAACCTCAATGCCTCGGCCTCCATAGTCTTTAAACGCAACAGATTTTTTGTCTTTGCACCGCCTAACCATTGTGCGCCAAACAGAATATTCAGGAGTATCGGAAAGCCCATGCGTTGTTTCTCTTTCGGAAAGCTGTTGTCTATGCAGGCATCCACAAGATCGCGTGTTCCTGTTTGTTAAAAAAGCCCCCCTTACTATGGTCTCATTCCCGCAATCGCATTTGCAAGACCACAAATAACCACCGCCGGACATTCCCGCCGTTTTAATTGCGGTAAGCCTTCCAAAACGTGTTCCGGTTAAATCTTTAAAATTCTTATGCATGGGGCCTCCTATATGCATTATGTGTCTTATACAGTATACACAACACATACAGGAAGTCAATTTGCGTAGATGGTAAATCGGTTTACCTCACACCCCACTGCCTAAGAACCCGCCACGCGAGCGCCCGTTGCGATTCGGTTGCGCCTGATCCGGCCTCGATGATTTTCAGCGCGTCGGTGCGCCATTGGTTAATCGCTTTTTGCATCACACCCCCCAAGGCACATAGTCTTTCCCGCCCAAAAGCGGGCCATTCTCGCACCCGCACAAACCAGCATTTACGCACTTATGTGCCGTGTCATGACCGTTGACAGGTTTGGGGCACGCACTATTTCCAAGGGCAGCCCGCAACCCCTCAATCTCATTCGCCTGCTCTGTGGCGATGGCGAGTTGCCGGGCTATGTCACGGCGCAGAAGGTCTATCTCTGCTTGCTGGGTTTTCACAATGTCGCTCATCTCACTCTCCCTCCATTTCCCGGTCGCGCCGCTGTTCGTGTTTCCAATCGCCATAAGCAGCGGCGTAATCACCAACGTGTTCGTCGGCTTGGCTGCGGGCCAAATCTTCCGCTTCGCCCTCGGTTAAGCCGTCCTCAATAGCGGCTTCCAGATATTCGTCATAGCATTCCTGCCACAGTTCTTTCAGGTTTCGCATTGGCATCATCTCTCTCCTGCTGGGGTTGGGTTACTTGAATGTGACTTCACTCGGATCAATGTCATATCCAAATGTGGCAAACGCAATATCAAAACGGGCTTCGTCTTTTGTGGCACCAATCCCGATATGCGTATCGCTTGTTACTGCCCAACCACCAACGGCCATATCATCGCAACGGTATTCTTCGGTGATGGTGATGGTCATTTCGTTGGTCATTTTCTCTCTCCTGTTTGGTTTGTTTCGTTCATCTTGTAAGTAGTATAAACGACCGTTTTAACGTTGTAAAGCCTGTTTACAATAAAAATACATAGCACTTGACAAAGGATAACGGGGCGCTTACTATATGCATAAGAAAACGCCAAAAACGCTAGAAAAAACAACAATCTAGTGTTTCCCGTCTACGCGGGCGCGCGTGCGCACGCAGGTGGGTTTTTAGGGTTTTTGAAACAATATTACAATATTAACTTTTTGGAGAGAGAAAATGAACATCGACTTTTTGCCTACAAAACCGACAAAGGTGTTTATCTGCAACGCGGGTTCTTTTTTGATACGCGCGATGCATTTGAAGCTGCCGTTGAAGAAAAGCATGCCGACAATCGGCATGGTCAGATTTACCGCGCAGCCTTGGCAATGATCGACGTTTGGACGGAGGAAGACGATGAGTTACGAAAATAAGCCGAGCTATCGCCAAGCACAAAAAGGACTGAAACATGGCACGAACCACAAAAAACATCGCAACCCGCGTCGTGCAATACGACCTGGACAAGATTAACGAGGCGTTAGCAATTACGGGCCGCTCAATGTCGGAGTTTCTGAAATTGGCCGCTATTGCTGAGGCAGAGCGCATTATTGTTGAACACAAACGCGCAAAACGGAGGAATCGGGATGACACAGGGTAGAAAATTAGTCGGTGTTGAGGCCGACCGGGTGCGGATCAAGAGCGCGGCAAGCCGGATCATTCGGACCATTTTAAATCAGCCAAAGAGCACTTGGGATACTATTCATACAAGAAAAGATTGGCTTGCGCCGCCTAAACTTAGCTCATTTAGCGACTTGGAGCCGCTTGGGTTTGGGTTACATCAAGATGATTGGTGGATTTTCCACCCGGAAGACTGCACACCTGATGTCGTGTGGCCCTTAAACGTCGGGTTTATTACTGATGAAAACCCAGAATTCAGCATGGTTATAAACAATATTAGAACGGTAACGCCTAAACAGGCGCGCGGGTACTGCTCTAGGATAGCCCCTAAAATGGTTCGCCGTGACGTGGCGCAACACATTGATGGCGGTATGGTTAGCGCGTCATTTCTGCAAGTTTGGGTTGGTGGAAAATGGGTTGACGCGAACAGCGGGCGGAAATGGGAAAACGATATTCCGCAATCTGGAAGGGCTATGACTGAAAATGAGATGGGTGGAGTAAATCTAGGCATTGGTTTAGCACTTCGGCAGCGTTATGAATGGGCGATATCTCTTAGCTCTGAAGGGTCTCCATCAATCAGATTTGCCACGGACCCGAACGGGATTAAGGACATTCTTCGCATCAGGGATTTGCCAGCAAACAAGGACCGTCGTGACGCCCTTTTGACTTGGGTTACTGACCATTGGCGGGCGGACCGGTATGACCCTGATGTTGAGGGATATGTTCGAAAGCATTTGCGGGGCGCTACTTCTTTCGATTGGTGGGGCATGAAAGGAAAAATTATACCGGCTCAATTCGACGTTGAACAAAGGGATGCCATGATTGCAGATCGGGAGGCAATGCGTGTCGCAGGATTGGACAAGAGAAAAAAGGCGATAGTGGCATAGATGTTAGGCGCGGCTGCTGGGTGGGAGTGATGGCTTGCACGCGAACCAAGAAAGCATTAATATAACAATCCCGCGAGGCTCCGCTTTTGCGTAAAAGCTGGCGTATCCATCTCCGCTGGTGATCCTCGCGGGCCATCACAACACCCGAAAGGACTGTGAACAGTGAACGAACCTAAAAACTGGCCTGCTGATAAAATCACACGGCGCAAAGTTGATGATCTAATCCCATACGCTCGCAATGCCCGCACTCATTCAGACGTGCAAGTGGCGCAGATTGCCGCCAGCATTAAGCATTGGGGATGGACGACGCCAGTTCTGATTGACGAATCCGGCGAATTGATTGCCGGACACGGACGCGTCATGGCAGCGCGAAAGCTGGGCATCGAAGAAATCCCAACCATGACTGCTACCGGATGGTCATAAGCCGACAAGCAGGCTTTGTAACGCCCTTGACCACCTAAGTAGAAAGAACAAACCACAATCAATTAGGTTTAAGGTAGTATGGAAATGAGCGATGTTATCATAAAACGCT